>UOED01000082.1_pt1 | contig 31315 bp, 28 predicted proteins | sample 1990161 | NCBI WGS metagenome assembly UOED01 (sample SAMEA4728526, study PRJEB27164) | hydrothermal vent metagenome | biome: marine basaltic hydrothermal vent biome; feature: marine hydrothermal vent; material: mineral | place: Pacific Ocean | collected 2011-06-14/2011-07-23 | depth 1741 m | reverse complement strand
CCGGTGGTATTGCCCGAATAAAATGCCAAAAAAAGCCGCCCATAGACTTGACCAGTTCAAACATGCCGTCTCCGCCACCGTACGGGCCATCGCGGAAAAGCCGGAGCTTGAGGTAAGTTACGGCGCGGAGGACAGCGATATGTCCGCCGCCAGTGGCCGCCTGCCCCTGCTGTCCGTTGACCTGACAGCGGCGGATGTGGCCAATGTACGCGGCGCCGCCGATGCTTACGCCCTGCGTCTGCGCTATCATAATGCGGCCCTGCATGAGAAATATGCCCCCACGGGCAACCCGGAGGCCGAGGGCGTTTTTGAAGCCATTGAGCAGGCCCGGGTGGAGGCCATAGGGGCCACCAAAATGCCCGGCGTTGCCCGGAATCTGGCCGCCACATTGGAGGGCCATTACACCAAAAACCGCCTGAGCCTGTCCGCCAATGCGGAGGATGTTCCCTACGGCGATATTCTGAAACTTCTGGTGCGGGAACGGCTCACTCATGCCCATCCACCAGAAGTTACCAACGAAATCGTCAACCAGTTCCGCACCGCCATTGAGGCCAGAGCCGCCGAGCATCTGGACGCGCTCTGTGACAGCATGGGCGATCAGGAAGCCTTTAGCCGTATCAGCCGGAAAATCATCGCCGATCTTGATCTGGCCGAAGATTTCGAGGGCGAGGACAAAAACAAGGCCCCCAATTCTGACGATACCGCCGATGATCAGGACTTGCCCGACGAAGACAGCAGTGATGACGGCGAAGGGGAAGATAATGATAGTCAGGAAGAAGGCGAACAGGATGCGGACGACAGCGATGGCGCCTCTGACAACAGCGATATGGCATCGGAATTATCCGAGGATATGATTGACGACATGATGGCCGAAGAAGCCATGGCCCTGTTCAACCCCAATGACCTGACCACCGATCAGGCACAGGGGCCGCGTTATAGTGTCTATCGCACCGAATATGACGAAATTATCGCCGCCGAAGATCTGTGCGATACGGATGAGCTGTCCTTTCTGCGCCGTAATCTGGATCAACAGCTCAGCGGCCTGCACGGGGTCATCTCAAAGCTGGCCAACCGGCTTCAGCGGATGCTCATGGCCCAGCAGAGGCGATCATGGGATTTTGACCTTGAGGAAGGCATACTGGACACCAGCCGCCTGACCCGGGTGGTGACCAACCCGTTGCATGCCCTGTCCTTCAAGGTGGAAAATGATACCGAGTTCAAGGATACGGTGGTCACCCTGCTGATTGATAATTCCGGCTCCATGCGCGGACGGCCCATCACCATCGCCGCCATGTGCGCCGATATTCTGGCCCGCACGTTGGAGCGTTGCGGGGTGAAGGTTGAAATTCTGGGCTTTACCACCAAGGCCTGGAAGGGCGGGAAAAGCCGTCAGGAATGGCTGGAAAATGGCAAGCCACAAAAGCCGGGGCGGCTCAATGACCTGCGCCATATTATCTATAAAACTGCCGACAGCCCATGGCGGCGGACGCGCAATAATCTGGGCCTGATGCTCCGGGAGGGGTTGCTGAAAGAAAATATTGACGGGGAAAGCCTGCTTTGGGCTCACAGCCGCCTTATGATGCGCACCGAGGAGCGGCGTATCCTGATGGTGATCTCAGACGGCGCGCCGGTGGATGACAGCACCCTGTCCACCAACAGCGCCAATTATCTGGAAGATCACCTTCGGACCATGATTGACTGGATTGAGAAACGATCGCCCGTTGAGCTTCTGGCCATCGGCATCGGCCATGATGTGACCCGCTATTATCAAAATGCGATCACGGTCATGGATGCGGATCAACTGGGCGGGGCCATCACTGAACAGCTCACTGGCCTTTTCGATGAGAAAACGCGTAAAAGACGCCTGAATTAACCTTTACATGGAGCGAATCCAGGATTTCAACTGATTAACCTGATTGCGAATCAAATCCGGATTTCCGGTGACCTGCGCCAATATGGCAATGCCGTGAATAGCCCCGGTCAGCCTTTCGGGCAGATCGGTGTTATTTTCTACCCGCATGATCTCGACAAATTGCGCCCTGATCCATTCCAGCCGTTGTTTCAATAGCTCCGCCGCCTCAGAAGCAAGATTATGGTCCTCGCGCTTCACATCAAAATACAGGTTGGTAATGGGACAGCCGCGCGTGATCAAAATATCCGTATTTTCAATCAATGAATCCAGATAGAGACTTAACCGCTGACGGGGGTTGGTATTTTGATTGATGCCCTCAAACAGGGCATGCTGACTTTGGCGGTGGGATTTAATGACTTCTGTGCAGATTTCCTGCGGCGATGTGAAATACAGCTGAGTTTCTTTCAGGGTCAGGCCAGCCCCCCTGGCAATATCGGATAGTTTCACTTTGCCGTAACCCCGCTCTTGAAATAACTGCCGGGCCGCCTGTATCAGGATATGTTGTTGTTCTGATTCACCCTTGCCGGTGAACAGGTCTTCATTTGCGAATTCTGGATTGGCCATGTCATCTTCTTGATTTGCGCGTTTTATATTTGACCTATAAAATAACTTTAGTTTGTTAACATATTATTAGTGATTGGAAAACTTTGATGGAAATAGTCATGGCTGTTTCAGAAAACTTACTTTTTTTGTGGAATGACGATTTCATCTTCATGCATCACCCCTAATATTTCCCGTACGGTTTCATCCAGAAAATCCGGGTCAACATGATCCGGTTGCAGAAGTTTAACATGGCTTTCAATGTCCACTTTGCGCTCATGCACCAAACTATATTCCTGTTCAAGGACAGAAATTTCTTCCAACAGATTTGCCTTGTCCTGCATACCGCGCATGCCGTAAACCAGAAAATAGACAATAATCATCGAGCAGAATATGGGAACGGCCATTTTCCGGAAACGATTTTTAATGTTTAATGCGTATGCCATAGCCTCAGAGAATCACACCTGATTCGCCGGGTCAAGAAAATTCTTCATTTTTTCCCGTTTAGAGTCAAGACTCTAGCGCGCTCTACCATATATTGTAGAGCATCGCCAGAACAGCCATAGAAATGACCTTATCCGCGCAGAATTGATTTCCCGGCATATTGCGCCGCGTCCCCAAGGGCTTCTTCAATACGGATCAGTTGATTATATTTTGCCAACCGGTCTGAACGTGCCAGCGAACCGGTTTTGATCTGACCACAATTGGTGGCCACGGCAAGGTCGGCAATGGTCGCATCCTCTGTCTCGCCGGAACGATGAGACATAACGGATGTAAAGCTCGCCCGATGGGCCATATTGACCGCATCAAATGTCTCGCTCAGGCTGCCGATCTGATTAACCTTGATCAGAATGGAGTTGGCAACCCCCTGTTTGATCCCCTTCTCAAGGCGCACCGGATTGGTCACGAACAGATCATCGCCCACAAGCTGAACCTTGTCCCCGATCAGGTCGGTCAGAATTTTCCAGCCGTCCCAGTCATCTTCATCCAAACCGTCTTCAATGGACAGGATCGGATAGCGCGTGCATAGGTCAGCATAATAGGCGGCCATTTCGCCGCTGTCCAGCGTCTTGCCCTCGCCCGCCAGCACATATTTGCCATCTTTGTAAAATTCAGAGGATGCCGCATCAAGGGCCAGCATAATATCCTCACCCGGACGATATCCGGCGGCCTCAACGGCCTGCATGATAAAGTCAAGGGCGTCCACCGTCCCGTTCAGAGCCGGGGCAAAACCGCCCTCATCCCCAACGCTGGTGTTAAGGCCCGCATCGGATAATTTCTTCTTGAGCGTGTGGAATATTTCAGCGCCCATGCGCACTGCCTCACGGATATTGCCCGCAGAGACCGGCATGATCATAAATTCCTGAATATCAATGGGGTTATCCGCATGCTCGCCGCCATTGATGATATTCATCATCGGCACCGGCAACAGACGCGCAGATGGCCCGCCAAGATAATTATACAGCGGGAGAGCAGCCTCATCCGCCGCCGCCTTGGCAACGGCCAGACTGACGCCAAGTATGGCATTGGCCCCAAGGCGTGATTTATTTTCTGTCCCGTCCAGTGCGCACATGACATTATCCAGAATGATCTGGTCTTCCGCATCCATCCCGGTCAGCGCATCATAGATTTCGCCGTTAACTGCCTCAACCGCTTTCAGGACACCCTTGCCCATATAACGGTCGCCGCCGTCCCGAAGCTCCACAGCCTCATGAGCGCCTGTTGACGCGCCGCTTGGCACCGCCGCCCGGCCAAAGGCCCCGGTTTCCAGCGTTACATCCACCTCAACCGTGGGATTGCCCCGGCTGTCCAGGATTTCGCGGCCAGTGATATCAATAATTGCAGTCATGTCTTACCTCTTGGGATATAAAAGTTAAACCAGCCGTGATTGTTTCACGGCGGCCTCAATGAAGGATGCGAACAGGGGATGTGGCTCAAACGGCTTTGATTTCAATTCGGGATGAAACTGCACCCCGATGAACCACGGGTGACCCTGTATTTCAACGATTTCCGGCAACGCGCCGTCCGGAGACAGACCGGAAAAAATCAGTCCGGCATCCTCAAGCGGTTTGCGGTAATTGATGTTAACCTCATAACGGTGGCGATGACGTTCGGAAATGGCTTCACTACCATATATCTCACAGACCCGGCTGCCTGGTACAAGTCTGGCCTTATAGGCCCCAAGGCGCATGGTGCCGCCCTTGTCATCATCTTCGCTGCGGGTCAATTTCGCCCCGCCATGCTCCCATTCGGTCATCAGGCCGACAACAGGATCCGTGCAGTCGCCAAATTCAGTGGAATTAGCCCCGTCAATCCCGGCCATATTCCGCGCCGCCTCGACACAAGCCATCTGCATACCGAAACATATACCAAAATAAGGGATTTTTTGCTCACGGGCAAAACGGGCGGCAGCGATTTTGCCCTCGGCCCCGCGCTCGCCAAATCCGCCGGGCACCAGAATACCGTCAACCTGCTCAAAATGAGCGGCAAGATCAGCGCCTTCCTCAAAAATCTTGGCATCGAACCATTCAATATTGACCTTGACATTATTGGCAATACCACCGTGAACCAAGGCCTCTATCAAAGATTTATAAGCATCCTTGAGTTCGGTATATTTACCGACAATAGCAATGGTAACATCGCCTTCCGGACTACTCACATGCTCCATGATCTCATGCCAGCGGGTCAGATCCGCATCGGTCAGACCGGGGTCAATACCGAACGAGGCCAGGACTTCCGCATCCAGCCCCTCCGCATGATAATTCAGCGGCACTTCATAAATGCTGCTGGCATCAAGGGCCTGAATAACCGCCGATTCGCGCACGTTACAGAACAGGGCAATTTTCCGGCGATCACTGTCCTCTATCTCATGCTCTGATCGGCAGACCAGCACGTCCGGCTGAATACCAATACTACGCAATTCCTTGACCGAATGCTGTGTGGGTTTTGTTTTCAGCTCTCCGGCGGCACTCAGATAGGGTACAAGGGTCAGGTGAATGTAACAGACATTGGCCTTGCCCAGATCATTGCCCAGTTGGCGAATGGCTTCCATAAACGGCAGGCTTTCAATATCGCCGATCGTGCCGCCAATCTCACAGAGGACAAAATCCGTACCCACATCCACATCGGACGTGGCAAATTCCTTGATGGCATTGGTCACATGGGGAATCACCTGAACTGTGGCCCCCAGATAATCCCCGCGCCGTTCCCTGGCCAGAATATCACTGTAAATCCGGCCCGAGGATACGCTGTCGCTCCGCCGGGACGGCACACCGGTAAACCGCTCATAATGGCCCAGATCAAGGTCGGTTTCTGCCCCGTCATCGGTGACAAATACTTCGCCGTGCTGATAGGGTGACATGGTGCCGGGATCAACATTAAGGTAAGGGTCAAGTTTCCTAAGGCGAACCGTATAGCCACGGGATTGAAGCAAGGCAGCCAGAGCTGCGGACAGGATGCCCTTCCCAAGGGAAGAAACAACACCGCCAGTAATAAAAATATAACGTGTCATGGGCAGATTAAAATCCCGAACCATATTAACCTGCATTAAACAGCAGGCATAAATTTATATTACCCGTTCCCGAATTCACTTATTCAGAATCTGGAATAACAGGTTCTGTTTTATCTTTTTCAGGTGCTTTTTCGCTGTTCACCTCTGGTGCGGTCTGTTCCACCACCGGGGTCTGAACATCAAAAATAGACTTGTCCGCCGTATTCTGTTTGGCAATCACGGCAAGACCCATACTGGTCACGAAAAAGCCGATCGCCAGAAAGGTTGTCATCTTGGTCAGAAAGTTGGCTGAACTGCGTCCGGCCATCATACCGCCCTGACCGCCGCCGCCAATACCAAGCGCACCGCCAGCGGACTTTTGAAGCAACACAAGTATCACAAGGCTTACGGTCAATATCAAATGAATAACAAGAACAATCTCTTGCATGTCTTAATACTCTTCTATTATCTGTATAAATCAATGATTAAATTGGCTTGTACTCTAATCTCATTCATATGGCTAGCGCAAAATGTATTACAAGGACATAAAGACTTGCCTAAGCCTGATATGTTTTGATAATCCCGTAAAAATCTCCGGCTTTCAGGCTGGCCCCGCCAACCAAAGCTCCGTTCACATTGGGAACTGACATCAATTCCGCCGCATTGGAGGCCTTAACAGAACCACCATACTGAATACGGACGCGCGCACCAGCGGGACCGAAACGGTCCATAAGCAGAGCGCGAATAACGCCGTGAACCTCAGCCACGTCATCAGTAGTCGGGACTTTCCCGGTGCCGATTGCCCAAACGGGTTCGTAAGCGATAACTGTATTTTCCGCCGTTGCCTCCGCCGGAATGGACCCGGTTACCTGTGAGGTAACCACATCAAGGGCCGCGCCCTTTTCCCGCTCTGCGTCCGTTTCCCCCACACAGATAATCGCGGTCAGCCCCTGCCCTTGCGCTGCCTCGGCCTTGGCCTTGACCATATCATTTGTTTCACCGTGATCAGCCCGCCGCTCGGAATGACCCACAATCACATAATGACAGCCAAGGTCTTTTAGCATGGCCGCCGAAATATCCCCCGTATGGGCACCGCTGAGGGCCATATGGCAATCCTGCGCGCCAATATCTATGCCGTTGCCCATCAACGTGGAAATCAGCGTTGCCGGCGGGCAAATAAGCACATCACACCCTGCCCCGCCTTGCGTAATCAAAGTGTTAAGTTTTTCGATTTCTTCGCGGCTGGCCAGAAGGCCGTTCATTTTCCAGTTACCGGCAACCAGAGCTTTGGGCGCTATCATAGATTATTCCTCTGTTTTATAAAATTCTGTCATTTTCTATCAGAAAATCCGGGGCTTTTCCATATCTCACGCATAAAAAAATCAAACAATCCGCTTTTCGTACCCTGCGCTTACCTTTTGGGCTTGCGGTGGCCCTGCGCGACCACTATCATGCCTCAAAAATTTACCCATTCAATAAATGCAGGTACCTATATAAATGTTACAGTTATTCAGAAGCGGTCTGACCTCTTATTTCGCCACCGCCTTGCTCGGACTTTTGATTGCCAGCTTTGCTCTGTGGGGTATTGGCGGCGATGTCTTAACCGGTGCCGGAAGCAATGTCGCCCAGATCGGCGATGAAAAGCTGACCCTGAATGAATACGCCCGGGAGTTTCAGAATAAATTTACGGAGATGCAACAACAGTCCGGCGGCGAAGTAACCCGCGAAATGGTCATTGATCAGGGCATGGCCAACAGATGGCTCACTGATCTTGTTCAGCGCGAGACCTTTGCCTATGCCGCCCATGACCTGCATATCCGGGTGACAGACGCCCAGCTTCGTGATTTCATTGTAAATATTGAGGGTTTTCAGGATACTTTTGGTGAATTCAGCAAGGATACCTTTAAAAGCATTGCCAATTACCGGGGGCTTTCCGCCGGGGAGTTTGAAGAATTCCTGCGCCGTGATCTGGAACGGCAGTATCTGATAACCTCCATCGTCAGCGGTATCTCTGTCCCCGATACACTGCAGAAAACTTTCACCAAATATCTTATGGAAGAAAGAACCGCAGAGATTGCCACAATCCCGGCCAACAACATCAAGGATATTCCCGAGCCGGATGAGGAAACTTTAAAAACCTATTATCAAGAAAATTCATCCCGTTATATGGCCCCGGAATATCGTGATTTCCGGTTTATAACCCTGTCCACCAAAGGCCTGGAAAATGAAATTACCGTCACCGACGAGGAAATCACTGCGGCGATGGGAGAGGTTGCAGAAGCCTCGGGCGAAAATGAAAACCGCGACTTTGATCAGATATTGTTCGATGATAAAGACGGCGCAGACAAAGCCTATGCCGACCTTAAAGCCGGACGGCCCTTTGGCGATATTATTCTCGCCTCTGGCTCAACCCCGGAGGATGCCGCCGTTATAGAAAATTCCATGCAGGATGCGACGGACACCTATGGTATTGAGGCCGCCGAAGCCGTCTTCACCGCCAAGGAAGGCGACTATACCGCGCCGGTGGAGACTGATTTTGGCTGGCGCCTTTTTAACATCACCAAAATCCACGCGGCAGTTAAAGATGAAAATAAATTACGGGAAGAAACCAGAAAAAGATTGCTGGAAGAAAAAGCGCTCGATATTCTTTACACAAAATCAGAACAGATCACCGACGAACTTGCCGCCGGCGGATCACTTGCCGATATTGCCAGCAACCTGAAACTTGACCTGAAAGAGGCCCATAATGTTGATAAATTTGGTTATGACGCCAAGGGTGATCTTGTCGCCAACATTCCAACCGACCCAACGTTCATGACCAAAGTATTCGACGCCTTGGAGGAAGATGAACCCCAGCTCGAGGAAATGGACAGCGGCGAATATTTTCTGGTCGTGGTCGATAATGTTCAGCCAAGAGCCCTGCGGCCTTTTGAAGATGTCAAGACAAGCGTCATTGATCTGTGGGAAGCCGATGCCCGTGAGGAAAAGGCCCGTGAACATGCCAATGAAGTATTGGCCAAGGCCGAGGAAGGCGCGTCATTGGAAGATATATCCAAGTCTATGGCGAACATGGCCTATATGTCCGTAACGCTGGCCAGAAATGACAAGACGGGCAAAGTTGCCGCCATGATCCATGAAAACATCTTCACGTTGAACGTGGGTGACGTCAAGGTTATGCCCGCCGCCGACAATAACGGTTTCGTTGTCGTCAAAGTTCTGTCCCGAAAATTACCGGATGATGCCTTGCCAGAAGCCCAGTCAGCCCAGTTGAAAGACCTGATGATACAGGAATACCAACAACGCTTCATGGCCAATTATTGGCGTTATCTTGAAACCAGCCTGCCGGTTATCATTAACCAGCGCGGGGTCAGGGCCGTCCATGACCAGTTGGCCTCACGGGAACAATAATGTCCGTTTCGCCTGACTTTCAGACGTTCAAAACGACCTATGACAAAAACGCCCCTCAGGTGGTCTGGACAACATTGGTTGCCGATCTGGAAACTGCCATCTCTGCTTTTATGAAGCTTGGGGCTGATACAGAGGATTACAGTTGTTTGCTGGAATCGGTTGAGGGCGGCGCCATTCGCGGGCGTTATACCTTTATCGGCCTTAACCCGGATATTATCTGGCGGTGCCGGGGCAACAAGGCGGAGATTAACCGGAAAGCCCTCACCCGCACCGATGACTATCACCCCCTGCCCGACGGCGCACTGGACAGCCTGCGGCGTTTGTTGACAGAATCGCTCATTGACCTGCCGGACGGTATGCCGCCCTCTGCGGCGGGGTTGATTGGCTATATGGGCTATGACAATGTGCGGCTGATGGAAGACATCGGCCCTGCCAAGGCGGATACATTGAATATTCCGGACGGTATGTTCCTGCGGCCCACCATCATGGTGGTTTTTGATTCTGTTACTGACCTGCTGACCATTGTCACCCCTGCCCGGCCCGATAAGACTGTCACGGCAGAGGTCGCTTACCTCAGGGCCGAAGAACGGCTGGCGGAAATTGAACAGGCCCTGTCCCGCCCGCTCAGCGGCGCACAGAAAATATCCGATGACCTGCTGGAACTTGAAGCAAAAACATCCAACACGTCCAAAGAAAAATATATGGCCATGGTGCAAAAGGCCAAGGACTATATCAAGGCCGGGGATATTTTTCAGGTGGTTCTGTCACAGCGATTCACGACCCCCTTTTCCCTGCCGCCTTTCTCCCTGTACCGGGCATTGCGGCGGACCAACCCGTCACCTTTTCTCTATTTCCTGAAATTTGGCGATTTTTCCGTGGTTGGCTCCAGTCCGGAAATATTGGTGCGCCTGCGGAACGGCGAAATCACCGTCCGGCCCATCGCCGGCACCCGCCCGCGCGGGGCGACCGCCACAGAAGATCAGGCTCTGGCCGAAGACCTGCTCGCCGACCCAAAGGAACTGGCGGAGCATTTGATGTTGCTTGACCTTGGCCGCAACGATGTGGGCAAGGTGGCAAAGGTCGGCACCGTCACCCCGACCCAGAAAATGTCTATCGAATATTATTCCCATGTGATGCATATTGTCTCGGAAGTACGCGGCGAAATTAATCCGGATTATGATGTCCTGGAGGCCTTTGCCGCCGGTTTCCCCGCCGGAACCGTCAGCGGCGCTCCCAAAATCCGGGCCATGGAAATCATTGACGAACTGGAAGCGGACAAGCGCGGCATCTATGCCGGGGCCGTGGGTTATTTTTCCGCAGACGGCAGTATGGATACCTGTATTGTCCTCAGAACCGCGATCATAAAAGACGGCCAGATGCATGTTCAGGCCGGGGCCGGCATTGTCGCCGACAGCGATCCACAGTCAGAATATGATGAATGTCAGGCCAAGGCCCGCGCCCTGTTCCGCGCCGCAGAGGAAGCCGTCAGCTTCGCCGGGCAGCCCAAGGTTCAATGACCGGCAGTTGAGCTGTTTTTGGCCAGCCGTATCCCTTCATATTTACGCTTGATCAGATGTGACAGCGGCACCACCATTATGCCCCGCGCCTTCAAAGTTGGCAGCCACAGGGTCAAGGCCTCTATGGTTTCTGCGTAAGGGTGGCCGATAGCAATGGCACTGCCCTTACGGCGCGCCATATCCTCTAATTTGGTCAGTTGAGCAAAGATATAATCCACATCCTGTTCATTATCCAAAAAGAAATCCCGCGTCATATTGGGAATATTCCGGTCCGTTGACATTTTAGCCAGCAATGACTTGCGGGAGGTGCGGGAATCCAGCACCAGCAAACCCCGCCGCTGCACTTCATCCAGCACCAGATCAAGGCTTTTTCGGTCCTCGGTAAAGGCACTGCCCATATGATTATTCAGGCCTACATAACCGTCAAAACGGGACAGATTGAATATTAAGTCCGCCCTCATTTTCTCATGGCTTACATGGGTGAGAAGCGCATGGGGACCGGGGTCGAAATCCCCTTTGGGTTCCATAGGCAGATGAACCATCAATTCATGGCCCCGGTTATGGGCCATGCGGGTTATCTCCGGCAAATCAGGCGCATAGGGCAGAAAGGACAGGGTCAACGGGGCGGGCAAATTGATAATGTCCAGCGACCGGCTCCTGACCACGGCAAGGTCATCAATCACAATGGCAATCTGCGGCCTGTCATCGCGAATAGCTGACATTTTAACCGCATTGGCCCGCCATGCTTTTTCCCTTGTCTGAATAGGAATCTCCGGCGGGACATAACTTTCCCTACTTTCAGAAACGACCATTTCCACGCTGTCATGGTCTTCTTCAAAGGCGAGGGTTTTTTTGGCGTTATTGTCATAAAATATCCAGATCGCCCCGAAAGCCATGCCGATCAGAAACAGATAAACAAGAGACAGAGCCTCTTTCCTGTACCGCCATATAAATACGATGTCTTTGCGCTTCATGTAAAAAAATCGGCCTTGTGGATATTGTTATCTGCGAGCGTATAGTGTATCCAAAAACACATAACAATATTATTAGAGAATCCCAAGCCAATATGACAGACCTTTTTGACAGCACCGCCACAACAACAGATTATTCCGCCAAGGATATTGAGGTTCTGGAAGGGCTGGAACCGGTCCGCCTGCGCCCCGGCATGTATGTGGGCGGCACCGATGAACGCGCCCTGCATCACCTCGTGTCAGAAGTTCTGGACAATTCCATGGATGAGGCCGTGGCCGGTCATGCCAGCCGCATTGAAATTCAGATGCACGCCGATGGGTCGATCAGCGTTTCCGATAACGGGCGCGGGATTCCGGTGGACCCGCATCCCAAATTCAAGGATAAGTCCGCCCTTGAAATCATCTTCACCACCCTCCATTCCGGCGGTAAATTTGGCAGCAAAGCCTATGAGACCTCCGGCGGCCTCCATGGGGTCGGAATTTCCGTGGTCAACGCCCTGTCCGAATGGCTCATTGTCGAGGTGGCCCGGGACAAGCAGGTCTGGCGGCAGAGCTTTTCGCGGGGGAAACCAACGTCAAAGCTGGAAAATATCGGTTCGACCAACAACCGGCGCGGCACAAAAGTCACGTTCTTTCCCGACCATGAGATTTTCGGCACCACCGCCCGCTTCAAACCTTCGAGATTATTTCAACTGGCAAAATCCAAGGCCTATCTGTTCCGGGGGGTGGAGATTCGCTGGACCTGTGCGGCGGAACTGATCAAAGACGGGGACGGGGTTGCTGAAAAGGACGTCTTTCACTTCCCCGGCGGTCTCAATGATTATCTGACCACCGCCATGGAGAAAAGAAGCCGGGTGACCGAGGAAAATTTTCACGGCATTTCCGACCTTGCCGACAATCAGGGCCGGGTGGAATGGGCGGTCAGCTGGCCGGAATATGGCGACGGTAATATCAGTTCCTACTGTAATACCGTACCGACCCCCATCGGCGGCACCCATGAAAGCGGCATCCGCGCCGCCCTGCTCAAAGGCATCAAGGCCTACGGCGAATTAATCGGCAACAAGAAAGCTGCTGGCATCACCGGCGAAGATATATACGTCAATAGCTGCTCACTTATTTCTCTCTTTATCAAAAACCCGCAATTTCAGGGCCAGACCAAGGACAAGCTCACCAATCCAGAGGCCGCCAAATGGGTGGAAAATGCCATCCGCGATCATTTCGACCATTGGTTAAGCGGCGCACCCGCCGTGGCCAATGACCTGCTGGCCTGGGCCTTGGAGCGGGCAGAGGAACGCCTGCGCCGCCGGGAAGAAAAGGACGTCAAACGCAAGACCGCCACCAACAAACGTAAGTTACGCCTGCCCGGCAAGCTGTCCGATTGTTCGCAGGACGCGCCGGAAGGCACCGAAATTTACATCGTGGAAGGCGACAGTGCGGGTGGTTCCGCCAAACAGGCCCGGGACCGTAAAACCCAGGCCATCCTGCCCATACGCGGTAAAATCCTCAATGTGGCCAGCGCCACCCGTGACAAAATTCGCGGCAATCAGGAAATTGCCGATATTACGCTGGCGCTTGGGTGCGGCGCAGGGGATAAATATGATGAGGCTGCCCTGCGTTATGAGAAAATCATCATCATGACCGATGCGGATGTGGACGGCGCCCATATTGCGACCCTGCTGATCACCCTTTTCTATCAGGAAATGCCGGAGCTGATCAAAAACGGCCATCTGTTTCTGGCCCAGCCACCGCTCTACCGCATCGCCCAGGGCGGCACGGTTTTCTATGCCCGTGATGACCAGCATAAGGATGAGCTTATGGCCACCGAATTCAAAGGCCGGGGCAAGATTGAGATCAGCCGCTTTAAAGGCCTCGGCGAAATGCCCGCCGCCCAGCTCAAAGAAACCACCATGAAGAAAGACAAACGCACCCTGCTCCGCGTCATAATCCCCGAAGGCACCCGCCTTGAAACCGCAGAGCGCGTAGATCAGCTGATGGGCAAAAAACCGGAACTAAGATTCCAGTTCATTCAGGAAAACGCCAATAAGGTGGCGGAGTTGGATATTTAATGCTTGTGATATTTATTAGAACACCCAATATTTCGCCTTCTTAGAGGCATTACCATCTACTCACAAATATTATGCCAATTTTGGGGTAAGGAATATAGTCTATTCCGGCAGAATTGCATTTTCAGCCAGAATCTGACCCGCAAGATATAATGATCCGCAGATAAGAACCCGTACGGGTTCTCTGGCACCAATTGACCGAAGCGCGTCTGTTACGGACGGAATGCTTTGGGCATTCAGCCCTGTGCTACGGGCCAGCTCTGCGATGGCATCTGCATCATGGCTGTCTTCACCTGTAACTTTAACGCCGTAAAATTTCACTATATTGCCTTTAAGGGGGGTCAGGAAACCGGCCACATCCTTGTTGGCCATCATGCCGCAAATCACATGGAGAGGCCGCTCGTCCGGCGCGGCAAAAAAGTCCGCCAGAATTTGACCCGCCGCCGGATTATGTCCGCCGTCCAGCCACAGCGCACTGCCAGCAGGCAACATATGGCCGAAAGGGCTGTTCGTTATATCCTGCAAGCGCGCGAGCCAATGGGCGGATGTGATCCCCCGGGCGACCTCATCCGCTGTTACAGTGACCCTATCCTGATGGCGCAGGCAGGCAATGGCCAGCCCCGCATTGGTGATTTGATGGGGGCCGTGCAAGTTGGGGCGGGTCAGGCTGAGGCTTCCTCTGCTATCCTGATAGGTAAATCCATCTGCCGTTTTATGCACCGACCAGTTATCGATGACTGTTGCCCCCATTTTCCGGGCATGATCCACGATGGCCTTTTTCGCGGCGGGGGCTTGCGGGGCCAGAATGAGAGGGACGCCATCTTTGGCAATCCCGGCCTTTTCACGGGCGATACCAGCCAATTCCGTGCCGAGGAATTGTTCATGGTCGATGGAGACCGGGGTGATCACGCTGCTGAGGGGCTTATTCACCACATTGGTGGCATCAAGCCGCCCGCCAAGGCCCACTTCCATGAGCAGAATATCCGCAGGGTTTTGGGCAAAGGCCATCAGGGCAACGGCGGTGGTGATCTCAAAATAGGTGATCGGCGTATCACCGTTGATCTTCTCACAGGCGATGAGAATATCCAGCAGGTGGTCCTCATCAATGATTTTACCTGCGAGCCGGATGCGTTCGGCAAACCGTACCAGATGGGGTGAGCTATAGACATGAACCCGCAGCTTTGCGGCCTCCAATATGGCGCGCAGGTAAGCCACGGTAGAGCCTTTGCCATTGGTGCCGGCCACATGAATGACCGGCGGTAATTTATCTTCGGGATGGCCGAGCTTTTCCAGCAACCGTTCCATGCGCCCCAGACTCAGGTCGATCTTCTTGGGATGGAGCCGCTGTAGCCGCGCCAGTACCCTGTCAGATGTGGTGGTCATTCAGGCCGCTTTGGCTTGCTTGCACAGCAGGCCCAGAAGCTGGATCAGTTTACCCCGCATCTCATGGCGGTGGGTGATCATGTCAACCATGCCATGTTCGAACAGATATTCGGACTTCTGGAAGCCCTCGGGCAGTTCTTCGCGGATGGTGTCCTTGATCACCCGGGGACCGGCGAAACAGATCAGCGCATTTGGCTCGGCAATCTGAACATCCCCCAGCATAGCATAGGAGGCCGTAACCCCGCCTGTGGTTGGATCGGTCAAGACAACAATGTAAGGCAGCCCTGCATCCTTGACCATTTCAACGGCCACCGTGGTCCGGGGCATTTGCATCAGGGACAGGATACCTTCCTGCATCCGCGCCCCGCCAGCGGCTGTGAACAGCACCAGCGGCACCTTTTTCGAGATCGCGTGCTCCGCCGCCGCAATGATGCCATTGCCCACGCCCATGCCCATGGAACCGCCCATGAACATGAAATTCTGGACCGCAATTACCGCGTTTATATTGCCCATCTGCCCGTAAGCCACGGCGATAGCATCATCAAAGTCGCTATTGGCCCGCGCGGCCTTCAACCGGTCGGTATATTTCTTCTGATCCCTGAATTTCAGGGGGTCGCTGTTGGGTTTGGGCAGGTCGATGAGGGCGTATTTCCCGTCATTGAACAGATTCTTGAACCGGGTTTTAGGCCCGATACGCCCGTGAAAGCCACAGCTCTGACAGACGGACTGTACTTCCAGATAGTCTTTCAAATAAAGCAGTTGGCCGCAACCCTTGCATTTATGCCACAGGTTATCCGGTGTTTCTTTTTTCTTTTCAAGAACCGCCTGAATTTTCGGACGGACGAAATTGGTTATCCAGTTCATTCTGCACCCACACTCCGGCTAAGGCTTTTAACAAAGTCAAGGACTCTACTGGTAAGTTCAGGATTTGCAAGCCCTTCTTGATCTATATTAGACTGAATAATGTTAACAATTGCCGAACCTACCACCACCGCATCGGCGAATTTGGCGAAATTCTGCGCGTTTTCAGGGGTTTTAATGCCAAAGCCCACCGCTATGGGCAGGTCGGTCTGTTGGCGGATCATATCCAGAGCCGCCTTCACCGGGCCCAGGTCCGGGGCCGCCGTGCCGGTGATTCCCGTGATAGAAACATAATAGAGAAAACCCGATGCATTCCGTAAAATATGGTCAAGGCGCGCGGGGTCCGTGGTGGGGGTCGCCAGATGGATACAGCCCATGCCCGCCGCTTTGGCCGGGAGGGCAAGTTCATTATCTTCTTCCGGGGGCAGGTCAACAATGATCAGCCCGTCCACCCCGGCATCCAGCGCATCGGCTAGGAAGGCATCCACCCCGTAAATATAGATCGGATTATAATAGCCCATAAGGATAATGGGGGTTACATCGTCCTGCGTTCGAAAATCACGGACCATTTGCAAGGTTTTCCGCATCGTCATACCGCCTGCGAGCGCCCGGATGCCGGCGGCCTGTATGGCGGGGCCATCAGCCATGGGGTCGGAGAAAGGCATGCCCAGTTCGATAATATCCGCTCCGGCGGCGGGCAGACCACGCAAGATAGTGAGGGCGGTGTCATAATCCGGATCGCCCGCCGTGGTGAAGGTGATCAACGCCGACCGTCCTTGGGCTTTCAGGTCGGAAAATCTTTTTTCTATGCGTGTGACCCCCATATTAAATCTCCGCCCCGAGGGCTGTGGCTACGGTGAAAATATCCTTGTCCCCCCGGCCACTGAGGTTCATGACCATGATATGATCCTTGGGCAGGGTCGGGGCCAGCTTCATCACCCAGGCGATGGCATGGGCGCTTTCCAGAGCCGGAATAATGCCCTCAAGCTCCGTACAGAGTTGAAAAGCCTTCAGGGCTTCCCGGTCAGTTATGGGCACATATTTCACCCGGCCCATTTCATGGAGCCAGCTATGCTCCGGCCCGATGCCCGGATAATCCAGTCCGGCGGAAATGGAATGGGCTTCCTCAATCTGTCCGTCCTCATCCATGAGCAGATAGGTGCGGTTGCCGTGCAATACCCCCGGCTTGCCCCCGGAGAGCGAGGCGGCATGCTTGTCCGTGTCAAGGCCAAGTCCGGCGGCCTCAACCCCGTATATATCAATATCCTCATCCAGAAATTCATGGAACAGGCCGATGGCGTTGGACCCGCCGCCAACGCAGGCGACCAGACTGTCGGGCAGGCGGCCTTCTTTTGCCAGTATTTGCGCACGGGTTTCCGTGCCGATGATGCTTTGAAAATCGCGCACCAGTTCCGGATAGGGGTGCGGTCCGGCGGCGGTGCCGATGATATAAAAGGTATCATCAACGTGGGCCACCCAGTCGCGCATAGCCTCATTCATGGCATCTTTCAGGCTTTGGGAGCCACAGCTGACGGGGATGACCTCGGCCCCCAGCAATTTCATCCGGAACACATTGGGCTTTTGCCGCTCAATATCCTTTTCCCCCATATAAACAACGCATTTCATGCCAAAACGGGCGCAGACGGTAGCGGTGGCGACCCCATGCTGTCCGGCCCCGGTTTCGGCGATGATGCGCGTCTTGCCCATGCGCCGGGCCAACAGGATTTGACCGACGCAATTGTTGATCTTATGGGCGCCGGTATGGTTAAGCTCCTCGCGCTTGAAATAGACCTTTGCCCCGCCCAGATGTTCGGTGAAACGTTCCGCGAAATAGAGCGGGCTGGGCCGTCCGACAAATTCCGAAAGCAAACCATCAAATTCCGCCTTGAAAGCCGAATCATTCCTGGCTGTTTTGTAGGCCTCCTCCAGCTCCAATATAAGCGGCATCAGAGTTTCGGCGACAAAACGTCCGCCAAAAATGCCGAATCGCCCGTCATTATCCGGGCCGGACCTATATGTATTTTTCGTCATAGACTATTCACTTTGTTCATAAAGGCTTTTATTTTGGCGATATCTTTTTGGCCGGGGCGGCTTTCAACGCCGCTGGAGACATCAATCATTTGCGCGCCGCTGATGGCGATAGCTTCGGCTATATTATCCATATTCAGGCCGCCGGACAACATCCATGGCAGGTTTATTTCCGCCGCATGAATGATATTCCAGTCAAAGGCGCGGCCATTGCCGCCGGGCAGGGCATCTGTCAGCTCCGGGGGAGCCTTGGCGTCAAAAAGCAACATATCAGCGCAGCTTTCATAGGCCTTGATACCGGCCATATCATCAGGGTCGGACAGCGCGATAGCCTTCATCACGGGCCGCTTGAAACGGGCTTTGACCTCTTGAACGCGGGCGGGGCTTTCCGACCCGTGCAGTTGCAACAGATCGAGGGGAGCCATGGCCAATATGCGGTCAAGCTGTTCATTTTCCGGGTCCACAAAAACCCCGGTTTTGATCACGGACAGGGGAATATCCCTGCATAGCTCTGCCACCTGTTCGGGACTGATATTACGCGGTGATTTGGCAAAAAAGACAAACCCCAGATGGCTGGCACCGGCGTCCACGGCGGCTTTTACGGTTTCGCGGGTGCTCAGGCCGCATATCTTGGCGTGGATAATCATGGGGTTTCGTTCAGCTGTTGGGCGATCATTTCGGCGGCCTGCGCTGGATTGTCAGCCTGGGTAATCGGGCGGCCAATGACCAGATAATCCGCACCGAGGGAAATGGCCTCTGCCGGGGTCATGATCCGTTTCTGATCTCCGGCGTCACTGCCCGCAGGCCGGATGCCGGGCACCACCAGTATAAAGTCGGGGCCACAGGCCGCACGAATGGCCGTAATCTCAAAGGGCGAACAGACCACACCGTCAAGGCCGCTACTTTGCGCCAGCTTTGCCATGCGCACCACCTGATCCTCAACCGGAGTGGACAGGCCAACGGCGGCAAGGTCATTGTCATCCAGACTGGTCAGGATTGTGACCCCGACCATAAGGGGCCGTTTGCCGCCCGTATTTTCGGCGGCTTGCGCGGCGGCATTGGCGGCGGCGATCATCATGGCGGCCCCCCCGCCCGTATGGATAGTCATGATCATGGGGCTTAAGGGCATGAGCGCATGAACGGCCTTGGCCACAGTGTTCGGAATATCATGGAGCTTCAGGTCAAGGAAGATAGGCATGCCGGATTTGGCCACATGGGAAAAGCCCGCCGGCCCATTGGCCCCGAAAAATTCCAGCCCCAGCTTGACCCCGCCGACATATTTCCGCAATTTGGCCGCCAGCCCGAAAGCCCCGTGGGGGTCCGTCGTGTCCAGCGCACATAATATGCGTTGTGAGGGGCGTATGTCATTCATTTGATCGTCTCAACAGGGTCCGGTCGGTTAATTTCTTTAAGTTGTTTTTCCAGATCACGGATTTTTTTGGCTTGCCGCCGATTATGGCGGGCCTGCGCGATGGATTTTATGGTCATAACCAGAGCCCCGGCCCCAAGACCGATAAAAATACCGGCAAAAAGGACCATATAAAGCGGCACATCCCAGCCAAAAGGCAGGGGGTGAAGGCTGAAGAAAACATCTGTTCTGTTTGAAACCGCCGCAATGATGCAAAAGGCCGTAAAAACAACAAAAGCCACAAAGGCCAAAATACGCATGGATATATCCTGCCTTTAAATAGGCGTTACGGGAGGTGGTTACTTCTTGTTAAGCCGTTCCCGCAGGTCTTTACCGGTTTTAAAATAGGGGACATATTTTTCCGGTACATTCACCGTTTCACCAGTGCGCGGATTACGTCCGATACGTTTTGGCCGATGCTTGACAGAAAAGGCCCCGAACCCCCGAAGCTCCACCCGGTTGCCCTTGGCCAGAGCATCGGTAATTTCCTCAAAGATAGTATTGACAATCCGCTCCACGTCACGTTGATAAAGATGGGGGTTGGCCTCGACCAGACGTATAATCAACTCTGACTTTATCATCACTAATTCCCTTAAAATTGAATCTTCCTGATTTTTATCCCTTGCAGGGTGCCAGAGACTTTTTGCCCCGTCAAGGTTAAGTCCCTAAAAAAAAGGCATTTTTAGGGGTATTAGGCCGTATAATGATAAATATTCTGAATTTAGTGGTAAAAAACCCGCCCGGGCAACCGGACGGGTCTGAAAATATACAGAAGAAATATCTGTTTGAGGAATAAAACCCTCAGTGATTCAGATTATTTCTTGTCTTTGCCGGCAGCCAGTGCAGCTCCCAGAATATCGCCAAGGCTCGCGCCGCTGTCGGAAGAACCATACTGTTTGACAGCTTCTTTTTCTTCCGTGATTTCCAGCGCCTTGATGCTCAGGCCGACTTTGCGGTTTTTCTTGTCGAAAGAGGTTACCATGGCGTCCACTTTGTCCCCGACAGAGAAACGCTCTGGCCGTTGTTCGGAACGATCCCGGCTCAGGTCAGCACGTCGGATGAAGGCTTCCATGGGCGCATCATCCTCGCCAAGGGTAACCTCAAGGCCATTTTCGGTCACTTTGGTAATCATACAGGTTACCGTGCCACCTTTTTTCAGGCCCTTGACAGTGCCGATCGGATCGGAGGTCAGCTGTTTGATACCAAGAGAGATACGTTCTTTCGCAATATCAATATCCAGAATGACCGCTTTGGTCCTGTCACCCTTTTTATATTCAGCAAGAGCAACCTCGCCGGATTTATTCCAGTCCAGATCGGACAGATGAACCATGCCGTCCACTTCGCCGTCCGACAGGCCGATGAACATACCAAATTCGGTGATATTCTTGATCTCGCCTTCGATTTCAGTGCCCACCGGATATTTATCGGCAAAGGCATCCCACGGATTGTCCAGACATTGTTTCAGACCAAGGGAGATACGACGTTTTTCCGGATCAATTTCCAGAACCATAACTTCGACTTCCTGACTGGTAGAAACGATTTTGCCGGGATGAACATTCTTCTTGACCCAGCTCATTTCAGACACATGAACCAGACCTTCGATACCTTCTTCCAGCTCAACAAAAGCACCGTAATCGGTGATATTGGTGATCCGGCCCTTGAGCTTGGTGCCCAGCGGGAATTTGGCTTCCACAGTGGACCATGGGTCTTCAAGCAGCTGTTTCATGCCAAGGGAGATACGCTGTGTTTCCTGATTCAGGCGAATGATCTGTACATTGATGGTATCACCGATGTTAAGAACTTCAGTGGGGTGGTTGATCCGTTTCCATGAAATATCGGTCACATGAAGCAGGCCGTCAATGCCGCCCAGATCAACAAAGGCACCGTAATCAGTGATATTCTTGACGATACCCTCGACCACCTGACCATCAGCCAATGTGGTGATCAGCTCGGCCCGCTGTTCGGCGCGGGTTTCTTCCAGTATGGCCCGGCGGGAAACAACGATGTTGCCGCGCTTGCGGTCCATTTTCAAAATCTGGAAGGGCTGGGTGATATTCATCAGCGGGGTGACGTCCCGGATGGGGCGTACATCAACCTGTGATCCCGGCAGAAAGGCCACCGCGCCGTTCAGGTCAACAGTAAAGCCGCCCTTCACGCGGCCAAAGATAACACCGTCAACACGTTCTTCGGCTTCGTAGGATTTTTCCAATACGGTCCAGGATTCTTCCCGGCGGGCTTTCTCACGGGACAGGATCGCTTCACCGGTGGCATTTTCAATGCGCTCGACAAAGATGTCTACTTTGTCGCCAACGGCAAGCTCGGTATCTTGTCCCGGGCCTGCGAATTCTTTTAAGGGGACACGGCCTTCGGCTTTGAGGCCAATGTCAATGGTTGCGGCTTCTTTATCAATTGCGATGATGGTTCCGGTAACGACTTTACCGTCGAATTTTTCATCAGCACCAAAGACTTCGTCGAGCATTGCGGCGAAATCTTCGGTACTTGGTGCCATTTGTTCAGCAGTCATGTAATATTTTCTCTTTTCGTTTTCATATCGTTTTATCGGGCCAGCCGGTTGTTTCCGGCGGTCTTGCGGTTAAACAAAACGGGTTCATATAAATGCACAAATACCTTGGCTCCCCTCTTGCAAGGGCGAGTCAGGCGGTTGTCATTTTATCCGAAACCAGCTTTAACGCCTGTTCGAACACGGCTTCTATATCCGAATTCGTTGTATCAAGCAAGTGTGCGTTTGCAGCGGCTCTCAGCGGCGAATTCGGGCGGGTCATATCCCGTTCGTCCCGTTGGATCAGGTCCGCCAGAATGGCCTGATAGTCGGCATCATGGCCCTCTGCGCCAAATTCCTCCAAAAACCGCCGTTTTGCACGGGTTTTAACGTCTGCAGTGATGAAAATTTTGACATCCGCATCGGGGCAGACAACGGTGCCGATGTCCCGGCCATCCAGAACGGCCCCGGCCTTACCCTCCGGCGGACGGGCGGCAAAATCCCGTTGAAAATCCAGCAAAGCGGCCCGAACCTCAGCCAAAGCGGATATTTTCGAGGCCATGCCGCCGGTTGATTCGCTTTTAATCTTGGGATCGGTCAGATTAAGCTTGCCCACATTCTGTGCCGCCTTTATAGCATCGCCGTCCGTACGGTGGGCTTCCAGGGCCACGGCACGGTACAGGCTGCCCGTATCCAGATAAGCATAATCAAAATGCTGTGCCAGCCGCCGGGCCAATGTACCCTTGCCCGATGCCGCCGGACCGTCAATAGCGATAACCGTCATGGAGCCTCTCCCCCGATTTGGGCACCAAGGCCATTCATAAGCGCGGAAAAACCCGGAAAGCTGGTTTCAATGACCGTACCGTCATCCACCGAAACCGGCTTGTCTGTCCTCATGCCAAGGGTCAGGAAAGACATGGCGATGCGGTGGTCCAGATGGGTCGTGACCTGTGCGCCGCCTGTTATGGTGTTCGATCCGGTAACGGTCATGCCGTCCTCATGCTCGGCTACCGTAACGCCGCAGGCCTTCAATCCAGCCACCATAACCGCGATCCGGTCGCTTTCCTTGACCCTGAGTTCAGACAGGCCGCGCATGACCGTATCACCCTTGGCAAAGCTCGCGGCAATACACAGGATGGGATATTCATCAATCATGGACGGGGCGCGGCCCCTCGGCACGGTGATGCCGGTGAGTTTGCTGTGGCGCACATGAATATCGGCCACTGATTCGCCGCACTCCAGTCGTTCATTAACAAAGATTATATCCGCGCCCATGTCCCGCAGGGTCATATATATACCGGTGCGGGAGGGATTCATGCCGACATTTTTAATGATGATGTCCGAACCGGGGGTAATCAGCGCCGCTACGGTGGGAAAGGCCGCCGAGGAAGGGTCCGCCGGCACCCGCATCTCTCGTCCGGTCAACTCCGGCTGTCCGGTGACGGTAATGGCCTTGCCATCGATTTCGATCGGCACCCCGAAATGGGCGAACATGCGTTCCGTATGATCACGGGTCGGGGTTGGTTCAATCACCGTGGTCTTGCCGGGCGTATTGAGGGCCGCCAGCAGAATTGCCGACTTCACTTGCGCCGAGGCCACGGGAAGCTCATATTCGATGGGCAACGGGTCCATAATACCCGTCACAGTGAGCGGCAGGGTCATGCCCTCTGCCCCGGAAAAGCCCGCGCCTAATTTCGACAAGGGGTCTGTGACCCGCTTCATAGGCCGCCCGGACAGGGAGGCATCACCGGTAAAGACGGTCTGAAAAGGATAACTGGACACCAGTCCCATGATCAGCCGTGCGCCGGTGCCGCTGTTGCCCATGTCCAGCGGTTTTTCAGGCTGTATCAGACCGCCGATGCCGACGCCGTGGACCAGCCAGTCCCCCTCTTCTGCGCGGGTAATATCCGCCCCCATGGTCCTCATGGCCTGGGCGGTATTGAGTACATCTTCGCCCTCCAACAGGCCATAAATACGGCTTTGCCCAATGGCCATGGTGCCCATGATCAGGGCACGGTGGGAGATGGATTTATCGCCGGGCACCCTGACGGTGCCAGTGAGTTTATGGGCTTTTCTGGAAAACAGGTCTGTCATGGGCCTCAGATAGCATGAATTTAGTCAGAGTGACCAGTGAATATATGTATTTTGGGGATAAAAAAAACCTGATCTGCGAATAAGCTTTGACAGTCGGCTTTTTCCATGGCAAATGATTGCCTTTCGTGAATGAACTTGTGAATATGGTTTAAGGAGAATTACGTTGGCTAATCCTGAATGGGGAACCAAGCGTCAGTGCCCGAAATGCGGCACGCGGTTTTATGACTTGGGCAATTTTGAACCGATTGTCTGCATTGATTGTGAACATAAGTTCAAACCCGAGGTCATTTTGAAAAGCAAGATGGCACCGCTTGAACTGATACCGGAAGAAAAAACCGAAGATACGGAAGAAGAACTGCTGAAAGAAGTTGCTAACGATGATATTGAAATCGAAGCCGATGACAATACCGTAGTTCTGAGTGATGATGACGATAGCAATGTTGCGGATACAGTTCTTGCACCGACACCAAAGACACCGAACGAATAATTTTTTTATCTTTCCGCTTGATTAAACGGTTCGGGGATAATAAATATTGCGTGCTGATCAACTCAAAGATTCGGGCATTTTGAAGAGTGGATAAGGGGCTATAGCTCAGTTGGGAGAGCGCTTCGCTGGCAGCGAAGAGGTCTGCGGTTCGAACCCGCATAGCTCCACCATTCTTTTCAATAACTTAGGTTATTTTTTAGAATTATTCTAATCATGTTTTTTCCTCGTAAGTGAAATGTAAGTGCAAGTTGAAATAAATATATATTGCATTCCATACTACACCAAATAGTATCAATCACATGCTAATCACTATACTTGGCGAAAAAAAGATGGATAAGGATTCTTTATATATTCTCGAAGCTATTCAATATATTTTGAAGGCTAAAAAAAATATAACCATTGATAACGAACAATTTGCCAAAACATCAGAAAAGATAAAAATACTTTATAAACCATATCAGAAGAAATCCTATATTGTACAAGCTGCAGGTTTACTTCTGCCAATCGTGATAATAATCAGTTCTATCCCCAACGATGGAAAAATATGGGCTATTTACTTTAGCAGTATAATCTCAATATAACTTGTTACTCAGTACATTCTCATTAGAAAATTCTTTGAACCGAATCCTCATACTATTGAAAACACACTTGCTCCATCCTCACAAAATATTTTTAGACTTTTAGATACCCTGACCGATTTAATTTCCAATAAAAAACTTACATGCAAAGTCAGGCAAACCAATGATAAGCCAAAACAACTTGCCGCCCGCATTTTTGCTCGTAACTTTGGAATTCTTGAACTCCTAAAAGACAAATCAAAAAACTACTACCTGTCAAAATCTGAAATTGATGATTTTCTTCGTATATGGTTCATGAGATAACTGCTCCGCCGCCGAAGGAGAAGAAAGCCAGAAAGAAGCTGGTGGCGGCAAAGGCCAACGTCAGACCGGTTATGGTAATCACCAGTACCGCGACAATGCGGGCAACGGGGCCTTCGATACTGTCTAGGATCGCCTGAAGCGGCGCTTCCCACGGCGTGCTGGTACCCGCCGCTCCGCCGTGGAACCAATGACCATAAAAGCCATAACAATGGAAAATACCTTTATATAAGGGGTGTAATGGGAAAGAGGTTTTGTTATTTGCATGATAGTTTCTCCTGAATGTTAAAGTTTGAAGGTTGGATTCTGAGGGGTAAGGGGTGTCAGACTGTAATCGCCATCCTTGAAGCCGGTAACTTGGGCGAGGGTTTTGATACGGCGGGCATCACCCCGCCCTTCAATAAAAATGATCAGATCGATGGCATCCGCGATTAACCGCTGCGGCACATGGATCACCACTTCCTGAATGAGCTGTTCCAGCCTGAAGAGCGCGCCGTGAGCCGAATTGGCATGCAAAGTCGCTATGCCGCCTGGATGATCGTATTCCAGGCTTTCAGCATATCCAGCGCCTCACCGCCCCGGACTTCACCAATGATGATCCGGTCCGGGCGCAATCGTAATGTACTGCGCACCAGATCAGACAGGCTTCCCTCTTGTCCGCACTTTCCGGTGACAGAAATTGCGCCACCGCAATCTCCATAATGCCCGACTTGCTGAGGCCGGTTTTGGCCTTGAACCTCTCGACCCTATTATGAAGGTCATAGTCCAGATAGACATTGATGCGCAGTTTCACAGGTCATCTCCCCTACCTGGTCCCAGATCATTTCCAAGACCGGGAAGATCCTGTTCATCATCAAAGGCCACTGCCTTTTGGAATGTACTTAGCTGATATTTATCTGCTTCAACGCCGACATCATCCACATCAGGATCAATTACCTCGAATATATCTATGGGTTCTTCTGACAAATCCGGTTCCGGCATTAGTTCGGGAATATGTTTCAGCGCAGTGTCACCGGACATATCTCCCTCATTTTCCACGTTAGGGGCAAGTAGCCGTCCATCAGGCCCGGCTTCCTGGTCGCCCCAGTCATATCCGCTCTGTGAAATGGCGGCCACGATCAGGGTTGGTGCCGGGGGCAAAATACGCGTGGTAAAATTCTGGACTTCATAATAACGCAACTTCCGGGCCCGGATGGGTGGCAAGCCCGCAATCTGGATTAGTTCCTGATCCATAGGCAATTGCATCACCTCACCGGGGGTCAGCAACTGACGGGCGGTTTCCTGACGGGAGACCATCACATGACCAAGCCACGGCGTCCCGAGCCGGGCCTGAAACCCGAGCATAAATGCGGCCCATAGGGTGCCAATCACGACCATAAAGGTGATCAATATCTGACCGATGAGGATCTTTGTAGGCGTCATATCCGTTCCCGAGATGTGTCAATAAACACATTCAGGGGAACGTTAAAACACCAAGTCGTCAAGATATTTTATTCATATTAAACAATGACTTATAGAAATATAACGTATTACATACCAAGCCATGTGTCTGGATGATTGAAGAGCGTTTTAGGGCGTGGGGAAAAAGTTTGGGAAATTTTGAAAAACAACCTGAAAATAACAAACTTTGTCAATGTATCATCTTATAACCCGCCCTCCTTGGAAACAGTCTACATCCGGACAGTTTTCCTGTTACTGACATTAGTTAAACATCACTTGTTAACAACGCAGTCGCTGCTTATATTGCCCTCATGAATTATTCCAAATCAGATGTTAAAAAGCATGTTGGCGACAGATTCTATCAACGCGGCGTAAACTATTATGCGCGCCGCATGGTAAGGTCAGTTGAGGTAAAAAAGCGAACGCCCGGCATGCTGGTACTTGGTTCCAACGTGTGCGGTTCCGGAAATAAAGTGTATGAGCAACACATTACAATCTTTAAAATAAGCAAGGCTATATCATTTTACGGCGAATGCAGTTGCCCGCTACGGCGAGACTGCAAGCATGTGGCAGCGGCACTTTTATCGTGGCTTGATAAAAGCCAACCACAAGAGGCTGACGTTGCCAATAGTCAAAAACCTGTGAACCTCCCGCATAACCTGACTTACCTGATTAACGATCTCGCCGAAGCAGCAGGGAAGGATGCCCCGGACTATGACCCGGAAAGTTACCCTCCGCAAATTCGCAACCGGTTAATCTATTGGCTGGATATTGGCGAATACCCCACCGGCATCAGGTTCGTCACCCTTGATTGCCGAAAAGTTTCAATCCTTAAAGACGGATCGATTGGTCGCCAATGCACCAGGTTTAACGGTGAAAATTTTGCATATAACGGCGGGCCAAAGTTTCTGCGACCATCGGACCGGGAAATCATTGACGACCTCGAACGCGCCCGCCGACATTCATACAGCAGCAACAGCGAGCTTGCTGGCGCGCAAGGGGCGAATATCCTTGCCAAAGTGCTGGCGACCGGGCGTTGTTACTGGTCAGATCATCGTGACGTTGCCGGCCCGTTGACGGAAGCACCCGTTACACAGGCCATTGGCCATTGGCTTGTTGACAATACAGGGGCTCAAAAATTTGACCTGAGTGTATCCGGGCACGCAAACGCCATTACCCTGCCACTTGACCCGCCATGGTTTTATGATCCGAAAAGCAATCAATGCGGCCCTTTGCAAACGGATGTCTCCCCGGCCCTGAGCGAAGCCTTGCTACGCGCACCCACTATTAACGGGCGCGACGTTGCGACATTTCGCAAAGCTCTGCAAATCCGCTTGAAAGGCAGCAAAATACCTCTTCCCGAAGCCCCGAAGAGAAGCCAGAACCGCAAGGTAAAACCCAGGCCCAACCTGACCCTGAAACAAGCAACGGTCAAGTCGTCCTATGTCCCCCATTGGGGCCGTTCCCCTTCAACACAGACCATCCCGATTGCCGTTCTCGACTTTTCCTACAATGATCTGCGGGTCTCGCCGGATGATAGCCAGCTGGAGTACGAGGCAGTCAAAGACGATACCCTGACAATCTTTCCCCGTGATTTTACTACCGAAGAGCAGGCAATCGACCGGTTGCTTGAGGTCGGCCTCTATCCACTGGTCCATGATAGCGAAGTTGATGTGCCGATCGATGTTGAACAATCCTTTTACGTCGTTGATGACTATGAAGCCGGGATGAACTGGCTTCGATTTTTCCAAAGAGATATGGTTAAGTTGAAGCAGGAAGGATGGACGGTTGATATCTCCGACGACTTCCCCTATTCGCTGGCCAGCACGCCCGAACATTGGTCAGTCGCGTTCAATGAGAGCGACAAAAGCGATAACGGCTGGTTTAGCCTGTCACTGGGTGTGCAGGTGGATGGAGAGGAGATTGACCTTCTTCCGGGCCTGCTGGACATGCTTCACCAAATTCCGGATGACCTGACCGATGATGCCGTTGATTTTCTGCTGTCTGGCATGGATGACAACAGCTTCCTGCCCCTCGGAGACGGGCGTTTTATTTCTCTTCCTGGCGAACGTCTGCGCCCGCTGCTGCAAAATCTGCTTGAACTATTTACCGACAAATATAGCGATTCTGACAAGATCAGTCGCTTGCGCCTTGGTGATATTGCTGCCCTCGAAGAAGCCGCCATTCAGTCGGGGGCTATCATCAAGGGAGGCACAGCCTTACGCGGGCTGGCTAAAAAACTTACGGGCGGGACGAAAATCACCCCGGTACCCGTCCCCGCCGGGCTTGACGCCACTTTGCGGCCCTATCAGTCTGAAGGACTTAACTGGTTACAATTTTTAGCCGAAGCCGATTTGGGCGGCATTTTGGCTGACGACATGGGCCTTGGCAAAACTATGCAGACCCTCGCCCATATGCTGGTGGAAAAAGAAACCGGTCGTCTGGACAGACCCTGCCTGCTGGTGGTGCCGACCAGCCTGATCCCCAACTGGCGGATTGAGGCCGAACGCTTTGCCCCCTCATTGAAGATTCTCACCCTGCACGGACCGAAGCGAAAAGAACGCTTTGGCGATATTGCCGCCCATGATGTGGTTCTGACCAGCTACGCCCTGATCCACCGTGATCGTGAGACCTTGCTTGAACAGGACTACCACTTTGCGATTTTTGATGAAGCCCAGGCAATCAAGAACCCTTCTGCCAATGCTGCCAAATTCGCCTGCAAAGTCACCGCACGGCAGAAAATATGCCTCAGCGGCACGCCGGTTGAAAACCATCTGGGGGAGCTGTGGTCACTGTTTCACTGCGTTGTTCCCGGACTACTCGGCGAACGCAAGGCGTTTCAGAAGAATTTCAGAACGCCGATCGAAAAACACGGCAATGGTGAAAAACAGGCGATCCTTAACCGCCGGGTTCTTCCGTTTTTATTACGCCGGACCAAAGACGCCGTTGCCCCCGAGTTACCGCCTAAAACCGAAACCATCGAGCATGTGGCGCTGGAGGGGCGGCAGCGTGACCTCTACGAAACTGTACGTCTGGCCATGGACAAAAAGGTTCGTGCAGAAATCAGCGCCAGAGGCATGGCCCGCAGCCATATTACCGTTCTGGATGCCCTGCTGAAGTTACGCCAGACATGCTGCGACCCGCGCCTGGTGAAACTTGACGCAGCCCGCAAGGTCGCCGCTTCAGCCAAATTGGAACGGCTGTGCGAAATGCTGCCTGAATTAATAGAAGACGGACGGCGGGTGCTGTTATTCTCTCAATTCACTTCCATGCTCGCCCTGATCGAAGAGGCATTGGCCGGGCTGGAAATCTCTTATGTCATGCTCACCGGCCAGACCAAAGACCGCGAAACCCCGGTGCGCCGTTTCCAGGCGGGCGAGGTGCCGCTATTTCTAATCAGCCTCAAGGCCGGAGGGACCGGGCTCAATCTGACCGCCGCCGATACGGTAATACACTATGATCCGTGGTGGAACCCGGCAGTCGAGCGTCAGGCGACCGACCGCGCCCATCGTATCGGTCAGGACAAGCCGGTGTTTATCTACAAACTGGCCGCGCGCGGCACCGTCGAAGAACGCATGCTGGAATTGCAGTCACAAAAAGCCGCCCTCGCCGAAGCCCTATATGACGGCAAGGCCGACCCCGCCAAACACCTGAGCGAACAAGATATCACATGGCTACTTGCCCCGCTGGAGTAAGTAAGGCGCAGGTTTTAAAACAACCAGGCATGATTTGCTCCGGCAACCGCCATCTGTATACGGCGGTGATAAAGCAGAGGAAATGCCCTGAAGGCTAGTGCCCTGTTTCATTTAAGTTGACATATATGATTATTTCTGATTCTCTCTACGTGATATTATTTTACGACTGGAGAGAGAATTATGAGTATTCATGCAGGTGGTGTAAAGAAATACATTGTGCGCTTAAGCAATGATGAAAGAACTTATCTTGAAACGATCATTGGCACGGGGCGGGATTCTGCGGGACGTCTGTTAAAGGCGCGGATATTGTTGAAGGCCGATATCGGTGCTGGCGGCGCAGGCTGGCAGGACGGGCGCATTACCGAAGCGCTTGAGACCAGCCTTTCAACGGTGCAGCGTCTGCGCCGGCGTTTTGTCGAGGAGGGTCTTGAGGCGGCACTCAGCCGCAAGAAGCGTGCAAGGCCACCGATTACCCCTATTTTTGATGGTGAAGCGGAGGCCCGGCTGATCCAGCTGGCCTGTTCCGAGCCGCCTGCGGGTCATGGGCACTGGTCATTACGGCTGTTAGAGCGCAAGGTGGTGGAACTTGGCATTGTTGATGCGGCCAATGATTCAACAATTGGGATTCAACCATTGGCCG
>UOED01000136.1_pt1 | contig 31680 bp, 31 predicted proteins | sample 1990161 | NCBI WGS metagenome assembly UOED01 (sample SAMEA4728526, study PRJEB27164) | hydrothermal vent metagenome | biome: marine basaltic hydrothermal vent biome; feature: marine hydrothermal vent; material: mineral | place: Pacific Ocean | collected 2011-06-14/2011-07-23 | depth 1741 m | reverse complement strand
CAACGTCATCAGGTCCGGCGGGTCCATATTCTGATCCGCATACCAGTTCTTCTGGCGCAACAACCGATTGATGCCCACCGCAAAGATAAAAGTCACCCCCACCGCCGCCAACTGGCCATAGCCCTCATCTTCATCAATGCGGTTGGGATTGACCACGGCCACCGCATCGGGCAGGCGGGGTTCCGCCTGATGATGGTCTATGACGATCACATCAAGCCCGGCGTCCTGTGCCGCCTGTAAAGGCTCAAAGGACACGATGCCGCAATCCACAGTGATCACCAGATCAACGCCCCGTGATTTCAGCGCCAACAGAGCCTTTGCGCTGGGGCCGTACCCTTCCTTGATTCGGTCGGGGATATAGATAATCAGCTCTTGGGACAGGGCGGCAAAAAAGCGTTTTAACAGGGCTGAGGATGTGGCGCCATCCACGTCATAATCACCGAAAACCGCTATTTTCTGCCCCTGTTCAAGGGCCTCTGCCACCCGGGCGCAAGCCTTGTCCATATCCTTGAACCGGGACGGGTCCGGCAGGGCCTCGCGCAATGTGGGGGTCAGGAAAGTTGCCGCATGGTCCAGATCAATACCGCGCCCGGCCACGACCCGGGCGACTATTTCCGGCAGGTCATGTTGCTGGGCGATGGCCTGAATGATACGATATTCGGCAGGACGACGCACCCATGCCCGTCCGGTGACAGACTGTTCAACGCCAAGAAGAAATTCTTCCTGCTGATCGCTGTTAGTCATTGCTGTGACGGTTATGTTCGGCGCGGACCCAGCGAACGGTGCCGGTTTTGGAGCGCATGACCACAGATTCCGTTGAATAGCCGGTGCCGTCCGGGGTTTGATGCACGCCGCGCAACAGATAACCATCCGTCACGCCGGTGGCGGCAAAAATCACATCACCGCTGGCAAGATCACTGGTAGAATATTTCCGGTTCAGGTCGGTAATGCCCCATTTTTCCGCCCGGCCCCGTTCGTCATCATTGCGGAAGGTCAGCCGACCCTGCATCTGACCACCGATACAGCGCAATGCTGCCGCCGCCAGAACGCCTTCCGGTGCGCCGCCGGAACCCATATAGATGTCAACGCTGGTTTCAGGGTTGGTGGTATCAATAATCCCGGCCACATCGCCGTCACCGATCAATTTTACCCGGGCGCCGCTAGCCCGAACCTCATCTATAATCGCGCCGTGACGGGGACGATCAAGAACACAAACCAGAATATCACTCACCGAACAGCCCTTGGCATCAGCCACGGCCTTGATATTTTCGGTGGGTGTCTTGTCCAGATCAACAATGCCGTCCGGATAACCGGGGCCAACGGCAACCTTGTCCATATAGACATCAGGGGCGTTAAGCATTTCGCCTTCTTCGGACAGGGCGATGACCGCCAGTGAATTCTGCATGGCCTTGGCCGCGATGGTGGTGCCTTCCAGCGGGTCAAGGGCAATATCAACCCGTGGTCCCTTGCCGGTGCCCACTTCTTCGCCGATGAACAGCATGGGAGCCTCGTCCCGCTCGCCCTCGCCGATCACGACCCGTCCCTGAATATCCATATTGTTCAGGGCTGTGCGCATGGCATCAACGGCTGCCGCATCCGCCGCTTTCTCATCGCCCCGGCCCACCAGTTTCGCTGCGGAGACCGCTGCGGCCTCCGTCACACGGACAAGGTCAAGCACTAAAAGACGATCCAGATTTGAGTCAAAGGACATATGTTTTTTCCCACATTAAAAGTTCAAAAAATTGAAGCATTACTTCTTTTACAAATTCTCTATACGGATTGCCAGCGGTTTATCAATTACCGACGATAAAGCGTCAATCCGGTCAAGGGCATTCATGACCCGCAGCTCCTGTGTTTCATGGGTCACCATGACCACATAAACCGTGCCGTCCTGCTCACTACCCTTTTGCAACATCACATGAAGCGATACATCCTCATCGCGCAGGGCCGCCGTAATATCCGCGATCACCCCCGGTTGTTCCTCCACATGAAGCCGGATGTAATAGGGACCGAAACGGGCCGAAATGCTGATGGGCTTTGCGTCCGTCATGGCGGCCACCGGCACAAAGAAAGCCGGCCCCCTGTGGCCACGCGCAATGTCAATAATATCAGCCACCACCGCCGATGCGGTAGGCCCTTCGCCCGCGCCGCGCCCCTCATAAAAGGTCCGTTCCAGCGGATCACCGTCAACCACCACCGCATTAAAGCCATTATCCACAATAGCTATGGGGGCCGATTTTGGCACAAGACAGGGATGAACCCGTTGTTCCAGACCCGCATCCGAAAAGCTGGAAATCCCCAGCAGCTTGATCCGGTAGCCCAGTTCCCGGGCATATTCAATATCCACCAGCTTAATCCGGCGGATACCTTCCCTATAGACATTGTCAAAACTGGTTCTGACCCCAAAGGCGACACTGCTTAAAATGGCGAGCTTATGGGCGGCATCAATACCGTCCAGATCAAGGGCCGGATCGGCCTCAAGATAGCCCAGCAATTTGGTTTCCTCCAATATCTCGCCGTAATCCTTGCCCGTAGCCTCCATCTGGCTCAGCATGTAATTCGTCGTACCGTTCAGGATGCCATACACCTTGTTGATGCGGTTGGCGGCCAGCCCCTCGCCAATGGATTTGATGATTGGAATCCCGCCCGCGACCGAGGCCTCAAACCTGAGGGCCACGTCATTTTCCTCGGCGCAGGCAGCCAAGGCAGTCCCGTGATGGGCGATCAGGGCCTTATTGGCGGTAACAAAGGATTTCCCGTTTGACAGGGATTGTTGCGCCAAGGCCGCCGCCACGCCGTCAGAGCCGCCAATTAACTCAACCACAATTTCCACATCATCGCGCCCGGCAAAATCCAGCGCGTTATCGGACCAGTCATAGCCGGAAATATCAATGCCCCGGTCCCGGCCCCGGTTGCTGGCCGATACGGCGACAATTTCAATGGCCCGGCCTGTGCGGTCAGCAATCATCTGTTTATGGTTTTCCAGAATTTTGACCACACCAACCCCAACGGTGCCAAGGCCTGCGATGGCTATTTTAAGAGGTTTTGTCACGTATCAGCTTCCTTTTTCAGGTCTTCTATTATCTTCGGGCTGTCGGCCATGAATTTCTTGATATTGCGGATGGCCTGACGAATGCGCTGTTCATTTTCCACCAGCGCGATGCGCACATAACCCTCACCATATTCGCCGAATCCCTCGCCGGGTGATACGGCCACATGGGCATGTTTCAACAATTGTTTGGTAAATTCCATAGACCCCAGACCAGCCCAGATGCCCGGAATTTTGGTCCATGCAAACATGGTTGCCGCCGGACTTGGCACGTCCCACCCTGCATCGGCCAATCCCTTGATCAACACATCCCGGCGGGATTTATAGGTGGCGCGGGCATAATCAATATAATCCTGTGGACCATTCAAGGCCGCCGTTGCCGCTACCTGAATGGGGGTGAAAGCGCCGTAATCCACATAGGACTTCATGCGGGTCAGGGCCGCAACCAGATCTTTGTTGCCCACCGCAAAGCCCATGCGCCATCCGGCCATGGAATAAGTCTTGCTAAGGGATGTGAACTCGATGGCTACATCCTTGGCCCCCGGCACCTGAAGAATAGATGGCGGCGGATTACCATCAAAATAAATTTCCGCATAGGCCAGATCGGACAGGATATAAATTTCATGCTTGCGGGCGAAGGCAACAATCTCTTTATAAAAATCCAGATCAACCACCTCTGCGGTCGGGTTGGACGGGAAATTGATCACAATAGCCAGCGGTTTGGGGATTGAATGCTTAACCGCATTGGCAAGCCCCTCCATAAAATTATCCCCGCCGCCAACCGGAATATGGCGAATGGTGGCCCCGGCAATGATAAAGCCGAAATGATGGATCGGATAGCTGGGATTTGGCACCAGTATAACATCGCCGGGCGCGGTGATCGCCTGCGCCAGATTGGCCAGCCCTTCCTTGGAGCCGAGCGTCACGATACTTTCCGTTTCCGGGTCAATATCCACCCCGAACCGCCTGTCGTAATAGGCGCATAGGGCCTTGCGCAGACCCGGGATCCCGCGCGAGGCGGAATAACGATGCACTTTCGGATTTTTCAAAGTCTCTGTGAGCTTGTCCATCACATGCTGGGGCGGGGTCAGGTCAGGATTTCCCATGCCGAAATCAATAATATCCGCACCCGCCGCCCGTTCTTTCGCTTTCATGGCATTCACTTCAGCAAAAACATAAGGCGGCAATCTTTTGATGCGGTAGAAATCCTGTTCCATTTTTTCCTCTTTTTAAATATGCAGGCCTGTAATAGGCAGAATTCATTATGTAACAGTAAACCAATATAAAGGAAAATGCCTTTTACACTGTTCTCGTAAAAAAACGCTCATAATTACCGCCTATACATGGCATAATGGGAAATGACCCTATGCAAGGAGCGTATTTGTGAGTGACAATAAAAACGAATTTCAGAATATATCCAAAAATATTCTGGACATGACCGCCGAATTCCAGAAAATGGCTCATGATTTTATGGACAGCCAGAATGCACATGTTTCCGATATTGAGACGGATCCCATGCATATCGGCGAGACCCTCATTGAACTGACCAAATATTACGGTAGCCATCCGGACCGCCTGATTGAAAAACAGATGACCTTCTGGCAGGATTATATGACCCTATGGCAGAATGCGTCCCGCAAAATGATGGGCGATGATACGGTTGAACCGGTCATTGAACCCGCGCCCGGTGACAAAAGATTCCGGAACAAGGAGTGGCAGGAAAATCAGATTTTTGATTTTATCAAACAATCATACCTGTTGACCGCACGCGGTCTGGCCGAAGCCGCCGACGAAACCCACCCGGAGCAGGGTCATGAAAAAGACAAGATGAATTTCTTTACCCGCCAATTTATTGAGGCCATGTCGCCGACGAATTTTGCCCTCACCAATCCGGAAGTTATCCGCGAAACCATTGAGAGCAAGGGGCAGAATCTAGTCAAGGGGCTGGAAAATGTCATTCGGGACTATAACCCGGAAACGGGAAAATTCACCATCAGCATGACTGATAATGAAAAGTTTGAGCCGGGCCGCAATGTGGCCAGCACCCCCGGCAAGGTTATCTATCGCAATGAACTGATTGAGCTGATCCAATATAACCCGACCACGGAAAAGCAATATAAAAAGCCCCTGCTGATTGTGCCGCCATGGATCAATAAATTTTATATTCTGGACCTGCGCCCGGAAAATTCGCTGGTTAAATGGCTGACCGATAAAGGCTATAGCGTCTTTATCATCTCATGGCGAAACCCGGATGAGAGCATGGCTGATCTGGGGCTGGCGGATTATATGCGCCTTGGCACCCTGTCGGCCATTGATACGGTTCGGCGAGCCACTGGCGAGAAGGTTATCAACACCGTCGGCTATTGCATTGGCGGCACCATGCTGTCCTGTACATTAGCCCATCTTGCGGCAAAAGACGCGTTGGGGCAAATCGGCTGCTCAACTTTTCTGGTGTCACAGGTTGATTTCAGCGAGGCCGGGGAACTGACCATCTTTGTCGATGAAAAGCAGATGGCCGATATGGCAGATACCATGGCAAAACAAGGGTTTCTGGATGGTAAGACCATGTCCAATACCTTTAATATGCTGCGCGCCAATGACCTGATCTGGTCCTTTGTGATCAATAATTATATGAGAGGTAAAGACCCCTTTCCCTTTGATCTGCTTTATTGGAACGGGGATAACACCCGCCTGACCCGGGCCTGTCACAGCCAATATTTGAAAGAGATGTATCTGAATAATAATCTGGTCAAGCCAGGGGCCATTACCCTCAATGATACACCGTTGGACCTGACAAAAATCACCATTCCCACCTATATTCAGGCGGCCCATACGGACCATATCTGTCCGTGGAAGTCGGTCTATAAGGATACATGGCATTTTGCCGGACCCAGGAAATTTATGCTCGCCGGCTCCGGCCATATTGCCGGGGTTGTCAATCCGCCGTCCGCCAAAAAATATAACCACTGGCAGAATGACGCCCTGCCCCATGATGCGGAAGAATGGCTGGCGGGGGCCACAAGCGTTCCCGGCTCATGGTGGAATGACTGGCATAAATGGCTTGCCAAAAAATCAGGGCCAAAGGTCACGGCCCGCATCCCCGGCGAAGGCCCTGTCAAAGCCATAGAAGATGCACCGGGCAGTTACGTCAAAATACGCTATTAAAAAATCCTAATCTGCATTATTGGCAAATTCGGATCGATAAGAGGTCATAAATGTTTCAAGCTTGCTGACGCTGGCTATGGAACGGGTCAGGCGGCGGATATTCTGATCTGTCAGTTGTCGCTCGGCAGTGATAACCTCAAAAGTATCACCGTACAGTCCGCCCTCCATATAACTCCTGTATTTATCGCGCAGGGCCTTGACCCCGGCCTTGTCACCATTGATCACATAGGCCACCGACAGGCGTAATACAGAAAGCCGTTCCTCGGTGCTGAGGGCAGTCTCATCCTCATACCGCTTGCCCAGCATCCGGTTTTCATGGGCAATATATTTATCCCAGTTTTCCGAGCGCCAATATATATCAGACCGCAGATCATCGGCCTCCTTGCCCTTGTAATCCTCCAACATGACCTCGGCTTCTTCATAACGGTCAAGCTCAATGAGGGCACGGGCCTCAATCATTATACGGCGGGTCAGAATATCATCGGGAATTTGCGAATCCCGGGTCGCCTGAAGAATATCCAGTGCCGACTGTGGTTTTGAATCCAGCAGATAAATCATGGCCAGCCTTCCCGCCACCACCGATTGGGCCGTCCCTTTCAGGCGGAATTTCACCTGATGGTTCAATAGCCTCGCCGCCTCTTCCAGTAAATCAAGAGAGACCAGCCTGTCCACCAGCCGCCGGGTCATATTATCCCCGTCCGTCCCCAATGGAATAAGCTCCCGGAATTCGGAATATAGTGATACCGCCTTTACCGGTTCCATAACATCGGCACCGCCGTGCAGGAACAGGTCACTGTATATCTTGCTCATTTGCCGGGTCATGGCCAGGGTCTTGTCCGATTCCTTGAAAAAGGTCACCGCCAGACGCAGGGTTTGCAAGCCGGTGTTAAAGTCTTCCTGCTGAACATACAGATCACCAAGGCGCGCGAGAAGCTCCAGCTCGAAATCATCGCCCCGCCAGGCAAAGCGTAATTTTTCAAGCTGATCGATAGCCTCTGTCTTGTCTATTTTTTTATTCTGGTAATCCATATTTATCAGATCAAACTTTGCCCACGCCGCCGTCTGGCGCACCCCGGCCTTGACAATTCCTTTCAGGTTTTCTTCAGCCTTCAGCAGATCGCCCGCATCCCGATCAAGCAATGCCTGCCAGTAATCCACCTCGGTCAGCTCTGCCCCGGTCAGGGATAATTTCTGCAAATACGACAGGCCAAATTTGACAAAATCCTCATTCTTCAGCTCATAGGCGGCCCGAATGGCGGCAAACAGGAACCGTTTTTGATTTTCCGGGTCCTGAAGGAACAGTACGTCAGCCCCCTTCTTGTAATCCTCAAAGGCCTGCTCAAAGTTACCCAATTCACTTTCAGCTACCGTGCGCCATAACAAAACATCCCTTTCCGCAAGCAGTGATTTGAAGCTTAATATTTTCAATCCTTCGGAAAAATGACGCATCAGAATATTCGCCACCCCCATAACGGTCCTGAATTCCGGACTTTCCATCATCTTTTGGTCATCGGCCATCATCACACTCAATACGCCGTAAGCCTCCCGTACATGACCATTGGCCAGATAAAAACGGGCCAGATTCCAGCGCATGCCGCTCCGGTCCGCATCCGTGGAATTGGATAACAGGAAAAGCAGCTCATGCTTGTTCTCATAATAATCCCCCTCCGGGACAGGGCCCCTTTTCCATGCGGCAAAATCCACCAGTTTTTCACTCCCGCCCGTGGCCTGCCCGCCATCCGGAGCCAGATCGAGCACATCAGACAATTGGCTACGGGACAGGGCAAGCCCCATCTTGGAGGTTATACCGATTCCCCCCTGATATTTTAAAACATTCAAACCGTCCGCAATCAACACAACCGCGATGCCCTGTGCTGTGGGCAGTATCTCGAACTCGGTGAATTTACGCATTGTCAAGACACCCTGAGAAGGCTCCTCCGTCGGGACAATGGCCAGTTGATCCCCGATCACCGGGTCCATAACCAAAAGAGGAGAAGCCGCATTGACCACAGAGAAGAAGAAAATTCCCCCGGTGTGCCCGGCCATGCGTTGTTGACTTCCGGGTATGGGGTGTATCGGGCCAAGGGCGGCATTTCTCAGGTCTATTTGCCAGCTCTGACCCTTTTTGTTAACCTTGACATTCTGACCCGGCGCCAGCGCATAGGTAAGAATTGTCAGTGTCGGGTGATCAATCTGATGCGCCGACAGCATCCTCTGGCCCAGAAAACGATCCAGATTACGCTGATCCACAGTCGTTTTAGCATCAAATACCACCCACAGATAATCATTGCGAATGAATACGGCGGCCCTTGTGTCTTCTGCCCACGGGTAGCGCATTCGGATGCTATCGCGCGTCCGGTTTACCATAACTTTTAACTGTCCGGGGACCCGGGGGGAAATCAGGGGGGATGTATCAACATCCGCAGCTTCTCGCACGGCTATGCGCGCCTGGGTTTTCTCAACAACCCTATCGTCACCGATAACATCAAAGGCTATTTTGGTCCCATAACGAACGTCCTTTAAGGTCGCAGGTTTTGCCACCTTTAACGTGACCACCAGCTTACCATCCTCTATGCGATATTCAGGGTCCGCCATATAGGCCAGCGGTTCATTGCCCAGATTATGCCAGTTGGGGACACTTGCCTTGTCAAAAATTATTTCCAGCTGGCCATTGGAAAGATTTGCCGTGTAAGACACTCTTTCCTGCCAGTCAAAGACTATCCGGCTGAAGGTTGGGTGATCCCCGTTGCGCACATCCACAACATCCTGTGCCAATACAGGGCTGAAATTAACCAGAAGCAGAATGCACAGCAAACCGGTGGTTTTTAATATTTTTAACCCAATGCTCATTGGGAAAACCCTGTCTGTGTTGATGGTTGATCCTTGGCCTCCCGATGAATGAAAATATCCACCCGCCGCGCCAGCAAATAACGATTATCAAGCGGTATGGTCTCGTCCAGTTCCTTAAAGCGCGAAGGCCCATAACCAAAGGTCTCGATATTATAGGTATAGCCTGCATCGGCAATCAGGCGGGCAACCGAAATGGCCCGAACCAGAGATAATTCCCAGTTGGTCGGATAAAAACGCCCGCTGGTGGGTTCCAGATCCGTATGGCCCACCACGGTAATCTTATTCTGGATAGATTGCAGAGACGCGCCAAGCTCCTGCAGGGATTGATAGGCATCCCGCGAAAATTCTGACTGGCCTTTTTCAAAAATGAGGTCTGCCGGCAGGGTGATTGCCAATCGATCATCCAGCAGGGTCACACTGCTGCGCCGTAAAATAGGGTCATATTGCAGCTTGTCATCAAATATTTTTTTCAGATAATTCAGGTTAAGAGCCTCAATCTGAGGCGTTTTGGCGGCTTCGATATTTTGCCAGTCCACATCCTGAATTTGCGCCCGGTTCGGATTCAGGTTTTCACTGAGGGATTCAACGATGGCCTCCCATTTAGACACCTGAACCGAACTCATGGAAAACATCAGCACGAAAAATGTCAACAACAGGGCCAGCAGGTCAGCAAAAATGATCAACCAGCTTTGCGCAGCAGGTTCCGGCACCGATATTTCTTCCCGCGCCATCATAAACCCGTTCCTTTGGGGCGCTCTGATTTCAGTTTCTTCTGATTTTGGCTCGCGGGTAGTTTCTTTGTCTCGTGACCGCTCAGACGTTGCCTGATGTTCTTTCTTTCCCGATTGTAAAAAGTCAGAACCATCTGATTTTCCCTGCCCTGTACCACCCCGATGGCCAGCTTGTCTTCCGCAACGCCCATTTTCTTGAGTGCATAGACAAAAGCCCCGGCCCGCAATATGGTGATATTCTTCCAGTATTCGGGCCCTTTGGGAAGGTTTTTCCCCGAAGAAATTACAATATCAATTTCCCTTTTTTCGCTGTCCCGGCCCGCCCTCAGAAAGCCGGCTAATTGTTGCAGAAAGGCCTGTTGATTTGGCCGGAAAACGCTGGAATCTTTTTCAAATATTTTGCTGGGTTCAAAATTAATTTTGACGACATTACCGCCCTTGGTGGGGAATTTGCCGTCAAAACCCACCAGTGAGGCAAAAACCCCCAATATCTGATCATAAAATTCATCATTAGGGGTCAGCGCATCCTGATTTGCCGAAACATCGACAAAGTCAGCCTCCGGCTCAAAAGGATTTTTAAAAGCCCGGGTCACGCTTTCCGTGGCGGCGGAGACTTTATTCTGATCCTGATTTGAAATTGAATTCATCACAACGAAAAACGCCAGAACGATCAAATATAATGATACGAAAAGACCTGTCGTTTCGTCTTTTAACGGTTTATTCCCCTCAAGGGAATCACTTGATCCGACACTGCCAATAAACTTGTTCATCTTCTTAAAGCTTTTCCGGGATAACCGTTAACCATAATTTTCCCAAGCCTATACAATATTCCCCGGACAATCAATCAAAGCTGTCAAACAGGGCGTCGATAGCATCCTGATCGTTTCCTGTGGCTGCACATTGTGGTCCCTGCAATAAATCTTCCTCACTGTCAGGGCTACTGTCCTCTTCCGCCTTCAGATGGGAATCCGTATCGCCAATGGCGTCGGCAAGTAACTTGAGCTTTTCTTCCAGATATTTAAGCGTTGTTACCACCTTGTTCACACGCTGGCCGGTAATATCCTGAAAACTGGATGTTTCAAAAATATGGGTCGAGATCGCCATTAGCCGCTCGGCAAGCTCCCCGTCAACGGTCTCTGCAAGTTCCGAGATTTCCTCGGCAGCATCCATTATTTTAGAGGCCGCCACCTCTGTGGTTTCCACCACTTGATCCAGCTGGTTGCTGGCTTCGGGGATTTTATTCTCACTTAGATCCTTGGGCTGAATATCAAAGAGATCGATTTTTGTCTGTTCAATATAGCCCAGTAGACTTCGCAGTTCATCTTTAAAATGCAATTCCCCAAGATCAAGGTCACCCTCAAGAGACCCCATCACCTCGCCAACAATTGACGTAACCTCGGAGACTTCAATATTGTCCCCAAGTTTTTCCCGAATACGCTCAATTCTGTCTTCCAGTGAAACCCTGTTTAAATTCATGCTCACCTCTTTTAGCTTACCCATAATTTTTGGCATATTATAATATTCAGGGCATAGTATAACTATCAGGGGTTAATAGCTGGTAAAGTCTTTTACTTATGTAAGAAAAAGCCTAAACGAGGATGTTAATCATCAGAAATCAACCCTCTATTTCCGGTAGTTTTTCTCTGGTAGCAAGGCTGTTGGTCAGCTTTTTGGCCTTTTTAAGATTCATTTTTGCCAGAATGGCTCCCATCTTTTTTTCTTTCATATTTTCAACAATTGAAAGAAGAATGTCATCTTCCAGATCATCAAAAATACGGGCGGCCTCTTTTGGTTTCATTGCCGTATACATTTTAACGAGGCTCTGTAGCTGGACTTTTTCCCGATCGTCACGTTTTTTCAGGGCAGCTTCAATAGTCTGTTCAATTTTTTTAAGGGATTTGGTCCGCTCTATGATGCGCAGTTCCACAGCTTTGAGCAATTTCTCCCGATCATCTATTTCCCGTGAACGCCGATCAAGCTCTGCCCGGCGGTCTGACAGTTTCTGCAAATATTCAATTTCCTTGCGGGACGGGTTGCTGCTTAATTGCCGGGACGGGGCTTTCGCGACCTCTGCCTCATCGTCGGCCTGCGCATTTTCTTCGTGTTGGGCCCCCGATTCTGCTGGCGGTTCTTCTTGTGCCGGTTCTGACGAGGCTGCAAGGGCCTCTCCCATTCCAAAAGAGAAATCAACGATTTTAACGCCAAGAACCATCGACATAATAACAATGGACAAGGGCAGTAATTTTAATCTTTTCATTTTTATATTTCCTTTGAAATATACCGTAACATATGTCAGCGAACCTTTTTCAGGGTTTCCAGCATTTCACTTTCTTCTTCATAGTCTGTTTCATCATCAAGCTGCTCAACCGGTACCAAACCCCGTTCAATACGATCCGCAAGGTGAGAGCCACTTTCGGTAATGATTTCCAGTTCATCTGCCAGATGCCGCGATTTGATCACTAAATCCTTGAGCCGCCCTTCTTCTGTCTGTGCGGTCTTTTTCAGGGTTTCAACGCTTGACTGCGCCTTGGTAATAGCCCCGTTCAACTGGGCCACCAATGCCGCCATTTCATTCTGGGCATTGCGAAAATTTTTAAGCTTGGCATTCAATATAACCGCAAAGGCAATCATAACCGCAATCATAATGATGATTACTATATCAAGGGCCAATTCCATATCAGACCGCTTCCTTGTGCTTGTTATATACTTTTTCAATCTTGATCGCCACATGACGCCCAAGCTTGCCCACCCGGCCCGTCATCATGGGAACGCCGCTACAGCGCACTTCCACTTCACTGTCGGCCTGGGCATTGAGCATAATGGTTTGACCCACTTCAAGGCCCAATACCTCGCCCAATGTCATGCTATATTCATCCAGAATGACCTCCAGTGGCACATCCGTATTGTAAAGCTCCCGCACAAGATGGGATTCCCAAATGGAATCACGGCCAAATTTTTCGCCCATAAAACGCTGCAACAGTAATTCCCGTACCGGCTCAATGGTGGCATAGGGCAGGACAAGCTCCATACGCCCGCCCCGGTCTTCCATATCCGCACGCATCTTGATTAGCAATGCGGCATTTGTCGGTTGGGCAATGGTGGCAAAACGCGGGTTGGTTTCAAGGCGATCCAGCTTGAAGGTCACCGCACTGAGCGGTTCAAACGCATCACAAAGATCCTTCAGCATCACGGCCAGCATTTCCTCGACCAGCGTATGTTCAATGGTGGTATAGGGACGTCCCTCGATCCGCATGGGAGCTGTGCCCCGCCGCCCGCCCAGCAAGGCATCAACGATGGAATATATCAGGTTACTGTCAATGGTAATCAGGCCGTAATTATCCCATTCCTCCACATGGAAAACCGCCAGCATGGCAGGCAGTGGAATGGAATTCAGGTAATCGCCGAACCTGATTGAGGTCATATTGTCGATGGATACTTCAAAATTATCAGAGGTGAAATTCCGCAATGACGTGGACATCATCCGCACATAGCGATCAAAGATAATATCCAGCATGGGCAGGCGTTCATAAGCCACAAGGCCACTACTGATCAGGGCCTGAATGCCGGATTTTGCCCCTTCATCATCTTCTTCACCATCAAAGCCAAGCAGGCTGTCAATTTCCGTCTGATCCAGAACCCGGTCCGTGCCCCCCATGGCGGCGGCCATGTCATCATCGCCGTCCTCAACCAGGTCATCATCGCCTTCAGCCCCGTCATCTTCGGCCATGGCCGCCCATTCGGCGGCAACGGCATCATCATCAATTTCTTCTTCGTCTGACATAATCTGATTTATCCGTTAACCAGCATTTCCTTGAACAATACATCATTCACCCGGGTCGGGTAAACCGCATCATTAACCTTGATCAATAATTCTTCCTTAAGGCGGAACATGCCCGCAGACCCATTTAAATCCTCTATCCTGAGCTGGCGGAGATAGGTCTGAAACTGATCTATGATACGCGGCAGTTTCTGATTCAGTTCATCCAGCGCCGTCTGCTTATCCACCTCCAGCGCGATAGTAAGTTTCAGATATTTGGGCTTGCCTCCCGCCGTGTCAAGGTTAACCAGCATGGGATCAAGTTCCAGAAACAGAAGCTCCGTTGGCTCCTGATCCGCCACATCCGCTTCCTGACCGCCCTGTTCCGTATCCGTTGCATGTTCTTCTGTTTCGTCACCGCCGGACATAAAGAAGAAGGCCGCGCCGCCGCCAAGACCAAGCACAAGTATGGCCGCCACGGCAATGATAATTATCTTTTTACCACTGGTTTTTTTCTGTTCCAGACCCTCTGCGCCGTCTTCGTCGCCGTCATCAGAAGTTTTTTCATCGCTCATTTACTTACCACCCACCCTGTTATTCGGGAATATATGAAAGCCACATTTATAAACCAAATGTAAATCGTTAATATTAACAAGTTATTAGGAATTATTTCTTTCCCGGGTACTGATCAATGATCAGGACACCATATTTATGGTTAATATCACATACTATAACAGGCAGGCCAGTCAAATAAAATATAAGAAGTCAGTAATTACCGGGCAAAGTCTGCCGCTTACAGGTCAATAATTTTTTCCTGATCATATAACTCATTGTTTTAAATATATTATTTTTCTGGCACGCCATATGCATAGTGTATGGCGGGAAATATCGAACGGCCAGAAAGGACCTAAGATGGAGACATTATTATCAATCGGACTTTCACATCAGGTTGCCCGGCGGCGCCAGATGGATGTGATTGCCAATAATATCGCCAATATGAGCACCACTGCTTTCAAGCGGGAAAATGTCATGTTTGGCGAATATATCAAAGAGGCCAGCGGGGGGGCGTCAAAAAACATGCGCCAGATCTCCTATGTTCAGGATTTCGGCATCTCCCGTAATATGGCTGACGGGCGGCTTGAGCATAGCGGTAATATTCTTGACATTGCCCTTAACGGAAACGGGATGTTTCAGGTTAAACGGGAAAATGGCGACATTGCCTTTACCCGAAACGGTCATCTGGCCTTTTCTGCAGATTCAACATTGATCACTTCGACGGGGCAGGAAATACTGGATGATGGTGGAAAAGCCATCAAAATTCCGCCCACCATAACCGATCTTAAATTTGCCTCTGACGGGACTATTTCATCGCCATCAACGGGACAAATCGCCAAATTGGGCGTTGTCACCTTTGAGGATATAACAAAGCTGAAAAAAATCGGCGATAACATGTTCAGCGCCGATACCCCGACAACACAGTCCACGGACTTTCGCCTCCTGCAGGGAGTCATCGAATCTTCAAATATTCAACCGATCGTCGAAGTCACCCGTATGATTGAAGTGAGCCGGGCCTATATGTCAACCGCTAAACTTATGGATAAGATTCAGGAATCCCAAAGCCGGGCCCTGAACCAACTGGCCAAGGTCGGATAGAAACAACGTTTAAAGTTAAGGATAACAAGAATGAAAGCACTTAGCATCGCCGCAACAGGCATGATCGCCCAGCAATTAAATGTAGAGGTCATCGCCAATAATATTGCCAATATGAATACCACCGGCTTTAAACGCCAGCGGGCGGAGTTTCAGGATCTTCTCTATCAGAATATTGAACGGATCGGGTCGAATTCCTCGGATACCGGCACCATCACACCGTCCGGCATTCAGGTCGGCGTTGGCGTTAAAACCGGCGGGGTTTACCGGATTACGGAACAGGGCAGTGTGGTTGGCACCGAGAATGATCTGGATGTGGCCATCAACGGCAACGGTTATTTCCGGATCACCCTGCCCACCGGTGACAATGCTTATTCCCGGGCTGGAGCCTTTCAATTAGGCCCCACAGGACAAATTGTCACGTTAGAGGGCTATACCGTCGGGCCGGGCCTGACCATTCCGCAGGGGGCCGTGGATATTGCCATCAACCCCGAAGGTGAATTGCTTGTTACCCTGCAGGGTCAAATCAACCCGACCAATGTGGGGCGGCTGGAGCTTGTCACCTTCCCTAATCCGGCGGGACTTGAGGCCACGGGCAATAATCAGTTTCTGGAAACCCCCGCATCGGGGGCGGCCAATGTAGGGGTGCCCAACACACCGGGATTTGGCGCAATACTTCAGGGTTTTCTGGAAAATTCCAATGTGAATTCAGTTTCCGAAATTACCTCCCTGATTACCGCTCAGAGAGCCTATGAAATGAACAGCAAGGTTATCAGCACCGCCGATGAAATGATGAGCGTGACCTCTAACCTGAGATAAAGATGATCCCATGAGACATATATTATATATAATCCTGTTCTGGATACTGACCCCGCAAATGGTCTTTGCCCTTGCCGATGTCAAAGAAAATACCATTGTTGACAAATCAACGGTGACGCTGGGCGATGTTCTGGACAATCTGGATCAGGGCCGGGATATATGGGTCATGAATGCCCCCGCGCCCGGACAGAAAACAACCCTGTCCACACGCTATCTGGCCAGCCTCACCCGTGAGCATAATATCTATTGGCAGAACAGCCGGGGCGTGCGTCAGATCACTATTATCCGCAAGGGTCAAAGCTTTAGACATGCGGATTTTGAACCCTTGATCATGCAAAAGCTCAATGACATGGAAATGCCCGGCAATAAAACCGGGATCAGTTTTGACAGCAAAAATACCGCGATTTATCTGCCGGAAGACAGCAGCCTTGAAGACATCAGCCTGAAAAAATTTACCTTGACCCGGCGCACAGGAAAATTCACCGCCCTGTTATCGGTGCCCGTGGGGGATGGCAGCTTCACCACGGCCACCGTTCGCGGGCGGACCCATGCCATCAGCTATGTTCCCGCCCTGAATAAAGTCATCACGCCGGGCCAGCATATTACGGCACAGGATATAACCTGGGTATCCATGCCAACCCTCAGCATAGGCCGTAATATCATCAGCGATAAAAGCCAGCTCATCGGCATGACCCCAAGGCGCGGGTTACGCAGTGTCACGCCGCTGAGGTTGAGTGATCTGGAACGGCCCAAGATTGTTCTGCGCGGCAAGATGATCCGCATCGTCTTCCAGTCCGGCAAAATCAGACTGTCTGCCTTGGGCAAAGCCATCCAAAGCGGTGGCAAGGGCGATGTAATCCGGGTAATGAACAGTAAATCCCATAAAACCATAGAAGCCGTGGTCACTGGCCCCGGTCAGGTTCAGGTCATGACCGTCCAAAGCAACCTCGCGCAATTAATTGCCCAGCCTTAACCAAAGACGCCTTAACCGACAAAGCCAAGGATGAAAAACATGTTTTACACTTCATATAAATCCACCAAATTCCTGATGGTTCTGCTGCTTCTGATATTACCCGGATGCAGTGCGGTTAACCGGCTTGCCAATATTGGCAAGGCTCCGGACCTGGCCCCCATTGAATCTGCGCGGGTGGTTCCCCAGCAGAACAGCCCCACCCAAAGGGCTATCCCGCTACGCTCCTCGCAGGCCGCTATTGTAAATCATAATAAAAACTCACTGTGGCAAGTGGGGTCCAAAAATTTCTTCAAGGATCAGCGGGCCAGTAAAGTGGGTGATATTCTGACCATCAACATCACCATTGACGACGAGGCCAGCATTGATAATCAGACGACCCGCACCCGGTCAAATTCAGACACCGCCAATACCAATAATTTTTTAGGCCTGGAGTCACAATTAAACAAAATCCTGCCCAGTGCCGTTGACCCCTCATCCCTAATTGATATGGGCAGTACCACATCCAATGTGGGGACCGGAAAGGTTGACCGCAGCGAAAGTATAAGTTTAACGCTGGCGGCGGTTGTGACACAGGTTCTGCCCAATGGCAATATGGTCATTCAGGGACGCCAGGAGGTCCGGGTCAATTTCGAGGTTCGCGAGTTGACCGTTATGGGCGTTATCCGGCCCGAAGATATAAGCTCCATCAATACGATCCAGCATACTCAAATTGCCGAAGCCCGCATTTCATATGGCGGACGTGGCCAGTTAACCGATGTTCAGCAGGCCCGCTATGGCTCGCAACTGTTTGATATTCTATTCCCATTCTAGAAATTTGTGTTCGTCTGTCAGGCTTGGTTCTGACGATATTTCCCGCACAAACCAAAGGGGCCGTGTCAGAAGACACGGCCCTTTTTTAATTACTAACCCAGCACACACCCAAATATTAGAAAGTGTAAAATTTCCTTTAATTTTCTGTAATAGTGTCGGAATTCTTTACACTTTTTTCATATATATTACGCTTAAGTAATATTAACTATATGCAATATATATATAATATTAAATTGGCATATTATTTGCTTATCTATTCCCATAAGTAGTTCAAAGTAGTTGCGTATCCATAAAACTGAAAAATAATACAAACTATTTAATAGGAGTGAGGTATGAAAAATATCTTTCAAAAAAAACTTATTGTTCTTTCGGCGATAATCGGTCTTTCCTTTGTCTCATTAGCTACTCAGAATGCGGCGGCTATACCCGTTCCCGCATGGACAACAATCAATGGAAATGGTGTCCAAAGTTTTCAAAATTGGTCTTTTGGCCAAAGATTTACCGTTGGCACACAAAATATCACGGTTACCAGCCTTGGGGCATATGATTATTTAGGTGACGGCTTTTCCAATAATTTTGGTATTCCGGTCGGTATCTTTCGGGAAAGCGACGGGGCATTACTTACCAATAAAAATGTTCTGGAGACCGATACCTTAGAGGGTAATTTCAGATTTACCGACATAACAAGCCTTATGCTTATGGCTAATACCGAATATCGGGTAGTCGCACAAACTTTTGGCAATCTATATAACACCGCAGTTTTTAACTGGACAGTTAATCCTGCCATTACCCTTGGCAACTATGGCTATTGCCAATCGAGTATGCTTGTAAAATGTGATGACATCACTGGTAATGACATCATCTGGATGGCAAATTTTAAATTTACAACCGGAAATATGGCCACAGTTCCCGAGCCTGCTCCTCTGGCCATACTTGGCCTTGGTCTTATCGGACTGGGACTGGCCAGAAGACGCCGTAGCTAAATAATGTGACTTTAAATAATATTTTCATGGGCGGCTTCCGGGCCGCCTTTTTTTATTTTCAGCCTATAAAATTGGCATATGACCGTGCAACCTGGCCCCCATACGCAAAGGTTCAATGCGTTTGGCAAGGCCGGTCTGATCGTCTGTTTCCACAAACACGCCGCATAATGTGGCCTCGCCCAGGGCCGGGGTGAAGCGGCCCGTCGAAATCTTGCGGGTAAAACGTTGCAAAGGCTCAGCCTTGTCCATGCCTATAACGCTGTTATAATCGCCGCACATGCCCGCATCGGTCTGATAAGCCGTGCCGCCGTCCAGAATTTGCGCATCGGCGGTCGGCACATGGCTATGGGTGCCCACCACAAAGGACGTCCGGCCATCGCAAAAATGCCCCATGGCCATCTTCTCCGAAGTGGCCTCCGCATGAATATCCACCAGAATAAATTTGGCCCCGCTGCCCAGCGCATATTTTTTTAATTCCCGGTCCACCGCCGCGAAGGGATCATCCAGCGCATTCATGAATATCTGACCCATGACATTAATGACCAGCAATTTACGGCCCCGGGCGTCCTCTACCAACACACTGCCCCGCCCCGGTGTTCCGGCAGGGAAGTTTATGGGCCTGATCAGGCGTGGTTCCCCCGCGATATGGCTTTTGGTTTCCTTTTGGTCCCAGACATGGTTGCCCGTGCTGATCACATCCACACCGGCCTTAAAAAATTCTGCGCAGATTTTAGAGGTAATTCCGAAACCGGCGGCAGCATTCTCACCGTTGATGACCACAAAATCAAGCTTCAGGTCTTTACGTAATTCAGGAATCTTCTCCAGAGCCAAGGCCCGCCCGGTCCGGCCTACAATATCGCCTAAATATAATAATCTCACGGCCTGTAAATTCCTTGTTCTGTCACGATAATATCCAATGGCTGATCATAATTCGCCGTGGGTAATTTGGCGCATTTCTGGCCCTCATAAGCCACGCCGATGGCGGTAAAGGGGTGGCCCTTGTCCCGGTAAGCCTGCAACGTGCGGTCATAATAGCCGCCGCCGTAACCCAGCCGCATACCCCGCTCGTCAAAGGCCAGCAAAGGCACCAGCATTATATCCGGCATCACATAGAGCAGGTCAGACTTTGGCTCCCGTGTGCCGTAAGGACCGTCTTTCAATTCTTCAACCAGATCCCATTCCCGAAAGGCCAGATGTTGATCCTTACCGTTCATCACCGGCAGGGCACATCGACATTGGAATGCGCTCATGGCTTTCAGGAGAAACAGGCCGTCCAACTCCGTCTGCATAGGATAATAACCAGCCACAATATGGGGTTCGGTCCGTTCGGCCTTGATCCCGCGCTGAACTTCTCCCGCCAGTTCCGGCAACACCAATAAATGAGACGCGATCACACGCGCCGCATCACCGTTATCCGCATCATGAAGTCTGGTGCGAATTTCTTTCATCTCCCGGCGTAATGTGGCTTTTTCCTGTATCATTCAAGGCCTTTGTTAATTAGGTGGCGGGACCGTATCTGCCGTCATTCAGTTGTATCCTCCGGAACCTGTTAAAACAGGTGGGCGCCGTAATAACCGGACCACGATCCGGACAGGGACAGCTCCCTTCGGAAAGATTATCGCCCCAGGGATAAAATAAACAACGCACAGGACAGAACCCGCCTGTCTCATATGTAATGCGGGAAAGCCCATTCAGCAATAGCAGAATTAATTTTCCGGTTCAGGATTGATGAATCACAGTGATTTTCAGCTCCTCACCTTCGGGGCGTTCAAACAGGTTTTCACAAAAATCGAACATGCCCCGGTCCACCTCCATGCTATAGGTAGCGCCCTTGTTGCGGTTGCGGCCCTCCACCCTCTGCCAACGAATTTCACGGTCCGCATCCACAAGTTTCAGACAAATGTCAAAACCCTCTTGCCGGGCAAGGTCGTAGAATTTCTGTCGGTGCGCCAGTTGCAGCAACCCAAGGTCCAGAACCGCATCCACATTGATATTCATCAACTGCCGCACATGTGACCAGATCAGGATTTCTATACGACCAATGCGCGTCATGGCCCAATCATATTCTATATCACCGTCGAGGTCAGGGCTAAAAAGACTGGTCATCCATTCATCGATGGCAAAATGGATAGCCCCGGTCTCACCTGTTAATTTTGCCGCAAAAGTGGTTTTACCTGCTCCCACAGGCCCACATACAAGATGTATTTTTGCCATATAAAACCCTCCTGAAAGCACAAAAACCGGCAAGGAACATCCTGCCGGTTTTTGTAATCAATTAAAGCCGAGGCCTAATAGTTATCATTAGGCTCCAGAATCTGGCGCCCGCGATATTTGCCGGTGCTCAGGTCAATATGATGACGACGGCGCAGTTCACCGCTTTCGTTATCTTCTACATATGCATCTACGCTCAAGCTATCGTGAGAGCGACGATTACCGCGACGATGCGGCGATATTTTCCTTTTAGGAACAGCCATTGTTCTTATCCTAACCTAATCTGTGAACCAGAGATGAAACCGTATTATCCGGTGCCATTCCTGACCCTGAATCTCAAAAACAGTGTGTTATCGTTAAATGAAGGGCCAATGTCAAGCACTTCCTGACTTAAAACAAGCAATCAACCTGCCGCATCGCTATGGCGGCTGATAAACATCAAAAAAGCCCCCGTCAACAGCAGAACCAAAAGCAATGGCAGGCCAACCAGAAAATCAAAAACATCTCCCAACATCCCGGAAAAATAATTTTCCGCAACGGCTTCCTGCACATGCTCCAGACCTGTGGCATTATAGGATTGCCATGCCTGTTCCACCGTCATCATATGCAGATAACGCGCATCAAGATACCATGCGGCCTCAAACCCTGACATAATCACGGCAAAGAATAGAAAGGCATACCCCGCGTATCGCACAATATTCATGGCTTCACCTGTGTATTTCTTAAGGGCAATTATAGCGCAAAAGTCCGATTCTGGCAAATTTCCGAAAAAAAAGGCTATTTCATAATTTTATACCCGAGATGGCTTGCATCCTCCCGCAAGATGGGTATATTGCGGCCTTCACACCGTAAATATGGAGAGGTGGCCGAGTGGTTTAAGGCGCACGCTTGGAAAGCGTGTATACTGGCAACAGTATCGAGGGTTCGAATCCCTTCCTCTCCTCCATTTACTATGATTAACTTATTGTTTTTAAAAAGAAAATATCATAACTATATATTTTATCCCCACACTCTGCATAGATTAAGATACATATTAATTCCGACGTTGTTTAAACGCACGCATCTGTTTCACCGCAATTTGAAGGTCTCCATCGGATAAAGTGTAAGCGATTGTTTGTAACTCAGCAATCATTTCTGTTTTTCGACGACCGGCCTCTCCAGTTAACGCATTATCAAAGAAATAACGTATCGGTGTGTCTAGTTGCTGCCAAGTTGTAACCTGAACACCCTCTTTGCGCCTCACCATCAAAAATAGGTTCAATGGGCGGTCTTGCACGCTTCTTGCGGCGCAGCGCCGCTTCAAGCCCGTCCCGCAGAATCCCGCCCCGTGCCAATGATCGTTTCAAGATAAGTCCTTTCATCCTTGCTTAAGCGCACAATGTATTTCTTTACCCCACCTGCATGAATACTCATAATTCCCTCTCCAATCGTAAAATAATATCACATAGAGAGAATCAGAAATAATCATATATGCCAACTTAAATGAATCACGGTAATAGAGCGGTCTGCATTTAAATAGAGTCATTTTTAGAATTCCCAAAGGGGTTAAAATAGTAGAGAAACATATTGTCAGAATGAGGAGAGACAATATGGCAAAACCCTTATCAAATGATCTTCGCTTTCGCCTTATCAATTATGTTCAGAGCGGGCTGTCGGCGCGGTCAGCGGGTCGCAAGCTTTCTATATCAGCGAGTACGGCGACGGCGATTGTCAAACGTTGGCGAACGACGGGGTGCTATAAGCCTCTTCAAATGGGTGGTCATCGCCGCTCAGTATTGAAGCCGGCGTGGATTATAAAAGCCATTGATATATTCAAAGATTGCTACCTCTGCCGGGCGTCTTGTTTGCCAGGGTGCCGCCAAATACTACCAGCCCTCACGGATCCAAATATAGCTTATATCAACAACCCATTTCTGGTTAGGCTTTTTTATGGGTTTTCTATCACTTGCCTTTGATTTCCCGGCGGTGCCAGTCCCATATGGCGCGTCCGATATTGTGGGGGTGATCCTCCTGCAGGAAATGGGACGCCACGCCGACAAAATGGGTTTCCAGATTGGGAAAGCGTTCGATCATGCCCTCTACATTCTTGGGGGATATTATGGCCCCCGGATCACCGTAAATCAGCAGCTTTGGAATCTTTGAGCTTTCAAACCAGGCAATATATTCTTTCATCAGCTTGGTCACATCCGCAGGGCCGTCCTTATAGGGGATTTCCAGCGGCCAGACCAGCTCCACCTTGCGGGATTCCTTGGTCAGGAAAGGCGCGCGGTAGGCGGTCATTTCTTCCTCGGTTAATTTGCGCATCACCGCCATGGGCAGGATCATCTCGACAAAGGCATTCTTCTCAATGACCATTTCCGGTCCCTTTACCGGGTCTCTTAGCATGGCGAATAATCCGGTCGGGGTGCGCTCAAACTGGGCCGGGAAGGGGACGAGGGCCTCCATAAAGGCGATGCCAACCACATTGTCCGGATGGCGCGCCGCATAATGAAAGCCCAGCCCGGACCCCCAGTCATGTATGACTAATGTAATATTTTTCAGCCCCAGTTTTTTGATAAACGCATCCAGATAACGGGCGTGATCCTCAAAGCGGTAGGGGATGTCCGGCTTGTCCGACTTGCCCATACCGATCAGGTCCGGCGCGATCAGACGGCCAGAGCCTTTGAGGTGGGGGATAACATTCCGCCACAGATAGCTGGACGTGGGATTACCATGTAAAAACAGGATGGGGTCGCCTTCGCCCTCATCCACATAATGCATCTTGGAGCCTAAAACCTCCACATAATGGGATTCAAAGGGAAATTCTGCCGAGATCGTGGCACTTGGCGGTGCCGGTCTTTCCCGGCGCGGGCCGTGATCCTGTGCCATTACATTGCCTCCTGCTAATAAAAAAGTCAGTGCGAGTGCCGCTTTTAGGACTTTTATCATATCTTCCTCCACTTATGGTCCATGCGCGGATGCACAGAAATAGGACTCATGTATTAATGTTATAATAATAGGTCTAATTTGCGGAAAGGAGCAAGGAATTCTTTAAAAAATATGATTTTTCATAAATCCAGAACGGGCTGGGATTGATGATGAATGATCTTTTTCATCACTGTCGGCAGGGCCAGATATTCGATACGGCTGAAGGGGAACCAGTCGCCTTCCTGTAATTCTATCATTTCCAGAAGTTCCAGCCGGATGATCTTTAGCTCAAGGTGGAAATGGGTAAAACTATGACGCACCAGTCCCGGCGTTTCGGTCCAGTTGGCGATGATCGGTATTTGTGGCATGGGCACCGCGTCCCAGTCCGGTGATTCCAGCCAGTCCGATGACGGCACCTCCATCATACCGCCCAGCAGGCCATGTTCCGGGCGGCGGCAGAGCCAGAGATGGCCGTCATATTCCGCCCAGAAAGCATAGCCCCGCCGGGTGGGTTTGGCCATTTTGGACTTTCGGCGCGGCAATCGATCGGCGGTGCCAAGGGCATGGGCCTGACAGTTTTCCTCCCACGGACAACGGTTGATGCATTTCAGAATTTTTGCCCCGCATATATCAGACCCCAAATCCATCACTGCCTGGGCATAATCCCCGGCTCTATGCGCGGGTGTCATTCGCTCGGCCAGTGCTTTCAGGGCCAATTTGGCATCGGGCAGGGGGGTGGTTACATTGAACATACGGGCCATGACCCGCTCAATGTTACCATCCATAACGGCGGCTTTTTGGCCAAAGGCAATGGATGCAATCGCCGCCGCCGTATAGGGGCCAATACCGGGCAGGCTCAACAGCTCTTTTTCTGTATCCGGAAATATGCCGTCCATTTCCGTCACGATATGCTGGGCGCATTTATGCAGATTACGGGCGCGGGCGTAATAGCCCAGCCCCGCCCATGCAGTCAGAATTTGATCCAGCTTTGCCCCGGCTAAATCTTCTATGGTTGGCCATTTCTTCAGGAATTTTTCAAAATAGGGGATGACTGTTGGCACCGTGGTCTGCTGTAGCATGATCTCGCTGAGCCAGATACGGTAAGGGTTCGGCGTTTCAGAACTGTTCGGCGGGATGCGCCACGGTAAATCCCGGGCATGGGCATCATACCAGTCCAACAGGGCATCGGCCAACAGGGCGGGGTCTTGATCTGTTAAAATAATAATGGTCCTGACGCTTTTACGGGTAAAAAAACGGGACTATACATGACTTGTATATTGAATCCAACAACGGGATTCTGACGGCGCAGGTCACAATTTTGTCATACTACTGTATATCCTGTTCAAAATGGATATATTAACGTCATGACGCGTAGGCAGACACATAAAATGGTCCCCATAGCCGAAGCCGCGCGAAAGGTCAGCAACCGGGCTTTTCGCCGTTATGGCTTTTCCCAGCGGGAGATTGTATCGCGCTGGCCGGATATTGTCGGGCCGGCGCTGGCCGATTGCAGCCTGCCGGAACGGCTGACCTTTCCCCGTGATGAAAAACGCGGCGGCAGCCTCTATATTCGCCTGCAGGGCAGTATGGCACCGGAAGTACAGCATTTTGAATCTGTGATCATTGAACGGATCAATGGATACTACGGTTATCAGGCGGTGGACAGGCTGGTTTATCGCCACGGCCCGGTGCCAATTCGCCGCCAGAAAACCCGCCGCGTCCCGCCCGAATTAACTGATTCTCAGCAAAAACAGTTGAAACAGCAGTTGGAAGGGGTCACCAACCCCGAATTATACAAGGCATTATATAATTTGGGCCGTGAGGTGCTTTTCGTTAAAAAACCAGAGGAAACAAAGACCCGACACCGATTTACCCGCCGTGGAATGGGGAGCCAGATACCGGAATAGATATTCTTTACTTGATTTCCCCTTCCTTTAATTTTTATACTTTCATACAACATATTGTGGATTGAACATGACCAAGCAACTATATAAACGAATATCACTGTTTTTAGCCTTGACCGTAATGGCGGTATTTTCTGTGATTACAGGGGCCAGTGCCGCCGATCAGAAAAGTGGTTTTCTGAATTATGACATGATTATGGGGGACAAGAATGCGCCCATTGAAATCATTGAATATGCCTCAACCACCTGTCCCCATTGCGCCAGTTTTCATAAAGATATACTGCCGGAGCTTAAGAAAAAATATATTGATACCGGCAGGGCAAAGCTTGTTTTTCGCAACTATGTTTTTTCACAGCCCTTTGACGTTTTTGCGGCGTCGCTGAACCGCTGTGTTTCTGAAAAGAAATTCTTCCCCCTGCTTGGCCTTTATCTAAAGCGCCAGCCTGCATGGGTGAAATACAAGGAATTTGGTGAATTGAAGCGGTACGGTAAATATGCGGCGCTGGGCTTTGCCAAGGGTGAAGTGATCAAGATTGCCAAAATTGCCGGCATGAAGGAATCAGAAGCCTATAAATGTCTGGCCCGGCCAGAGGTGCTGAAATACCTGATGGACGGGAACAAATATGCGGTGGATACCTATGAGGTTAACAGCACCCCGACAATCATAGTGAACGGCAAAAAACTGGCTGATAACCGCTTTGAGGCCATTGAAAAAGCCATCCTGGCGGCGGAATAATGTAACAGGAAAGAGGAAGAATTGGATTTTACGCGACTTCGGTTATCTGGTTTCAAGTCCTTTGTGGACCCGACCGAATTGATTATCGAAAATGGCCTGACCGGGGTGGTTGGGCCAAATGGTTGCGGAAAATCCAATCTTCTTGAAGCTCTGCGCTGGGTCATGGGGGAGAATTCCGCAAAGAGCATGCGCGGATCTGGCATGGATGATGTGATCTTTGCCGGAACTTCATCGCGGCCCTCCCGCAATCTGGCCGAGGTGACCCTCACCATTCAGAACGAAGATCACACTGCCCCGGCCATATTCAATGATGAGACACTGCTTGAAATCTCCCGGCGAATTGAGCGGGAATGTGGCTCCGCCTATCACCTGAATGCCAAGGATGTGCGGGCAAAGGACATTCAGTTGCTGTTTGCCGACGCGGCCACGGGCGCCCATTCCCCGTCCATGGTCAGTCAGGGGCGCATTGGCAGTCTGGTCAATGCCAAGCCCCGGGAACGGCGTATGGTGCTGGAGGAGGCCGCCGGGATCAGCGGCCTTCATTCCCGGCGCAAAGAGGCCGAGAGTAAATTGCGCTCTGCTGAACATAACCTTGAACGGCTGGCCGATATTGAAATTCAGTTGGGTGATCAGATCAAGGGTCTGCAAAAACAGGCCCGCCAAGCCACGCGCTATAAAAAGATCAGCGGCGAAATTCGCACCCTTCAGGCGCTGATCAACTATATGGACTGGCTTGCCATTCAGGAACAGAAGCAACAGTCGGCTAGTGCCTTGCATCAGGTCTCCCTGCAGGTCGCCGCCATCACCACGGATTTGGGCCGGTTGAATAAGGAACAGGCTATTGAGGCGGCAAAACTGCCCAACCTGCGCCAGCATGAGGTCGAACTGGCCGCAAAACTGCACCGGATCACGGTGAGCAGGGATGGCCTTGACGGCGAGGAACTGCGGCTTCAGGAAACTCAGGAAAAGTTACGGGATCTGCTGGAACAGATTGATCAGGATGAGGCCCGGGAAAAAGACGTCATTGCTGATACGGCGGGAATTCTGCAACGATTGCTTGAGGAAAAGCAGGATTTGCGTGTTCAGACGGAAAATCAGACCGGCAATGTGGATGAGCTGTCCGGTATATTGCAAGGCATGCAGACCGCCACCCTTGAGGCGGAATGGAAGCTGGAAGAACTGACCCAGAAACAGGCCCGTCAAACTGCCGAGAAAGACAATCTGACCCGTAATCTGGATGAGACCCGCCGCCGTCTTGACATGTTGTTGGAACAGCGCGCGACCATTGAGGAACGGCTGTCCCGGCTGGAAAGCAATAACCTGTTTACTCAGGCCCTGTCCAATGCGGAAAATGCTCTTGCCAGTGCGGAAAATGACATCAATATCATGTCCGCCAAGGCCCGCGAAGCCGAAGACAACCGCCAATTGTTCCAGCAAAAGGAACAGGATGCCCGTGATATATTGCAATCTATGCAGGGAAAGCTGGCGCGCTTGCAGGCGGAAAAAGAAGGATTGCTGGCCCTGCTGTCCAATGGCGATGAGGGGGACGCAAGTCCGATCATGGAACAGCTTTCGGTAACGCCCGGTTATGAAACCGCCCTTGGGGCCGCGCTGGATGCGGACCTTGAGGCCCCCGATGACGTGACAGCGCAGGTCCACTGGCGCGCCCTTGCGGCGTATGATTATAATCAGGATTTGCCGGTGGGTGTGGAAAATATGGCCGCCTATGTGACGGGCAGTGATATTTTGACCCGGCGGCTGGCACAAATCGGGGTTGTAACCAGCGAAACAGAAGCCCTGTCTTTGCTCAGCCAGCTAAAACCGGGACAGCGACTGGTCAGCCGGTCCGGCGGCATGTGGCGGTGGGATGGCCTGTGTATCTCACCGGAGGCCCCCAGTCAGACGGCAGTAAAGCTGTCCCAGAAAAACCGCCTTGCCGAACTGGAGGTGGAATATGACCAGCGCAAGGAGGAGGTTGGTTCGGCCCGCGATATTTTGCATCAGGCCCGTGAGGAACTGGAAACCGCCCGCAAGACAGCCCGTGAGGTACGCACCACTTGGCGCGAGGCCGAGGAAAAGGCCGCCCGCACCCGCCGCAGCCTGACCGAGGCCGAGAAACAGGCCACCCGCCACCAGTCAGAAGAAAGCGCTCTGAAAGACCGTTTGGGGCATCTGGTGGAAGATATAGATCAGGCGACGGCCCGTCACCTTGAAATCAGCCAGAATCTGGTCGCCTTGCCTCAGCAGGAAGATTTGGGTCTTGAAATTCAGCGGGTTCGGCAAAATGTGGAGGACAAGCGCAAGGACCTGTCCGAGGCCCGCTTTAACCATGACAGCTTTATCTCCAAGACCGCCGCCCGCCGGGAGCGGCTTGAGCAGATCGAAACCGAGCTTCAGGCCTGGAAGCTGCGCATTGACAATGTGGAGATTCATATCAGTGATCTTCATTCGCGGCGGGAGAAAACCACGGCGGAATTAAAGTCTCTGGAAAATCGCCCCGGCGAGATTGTGGCGGAACGGCGCAAGCTTAACCATATGATTGATCAGGCGGAGGAGGCCCGCAAGCTTGCGGCCCGGACTCTGTTGGACTGTGAAGACCGGCTGGCGGGCAAGGACCGGGAAATTCGTGAAGTACAGGCTAAATTATCCGAGGCGCGGGAACAAAAGGTCCGTCTGGAAACCAGCCTGGAACAATATGCGGAACAGGAATCCCACCTGAAACGGCGCATTTGGGATGAATTTGACTGTCAGCCAAACTTGCTCAGGGAATTGGCCAATCTTGAGCAGGAACAGGAATTGCCCGACCCGGAACAGACCCTTCACCGTCTGGAACGGCTGAAGGCGGAACGGGAACGGCTGGGGGCAGTTAATCTGCGGGCTGAAGTGGAACTTACCGAAATTCAGGAACAGCTTGATACGTCAATTGCCGAGCGTGAGGAACTGGAAAAGGCCATCACCGCTCTGCGCCGGGCCATTTCCGACCTGAACCGGGAAGGCCGTTCGCGAATCCTCAAGGCCTTTGATGAGGTCAATGAGCATTTCAAAAATCTGTTCACCACCCTGTTTGGTGGCGGCGAGGCCCATCTTGAGCTGACCGAATCTGATGATCCGCTGGAGGCGGGGCTGGAGATCATGGCCAGCCCGCCGGGGAAGAAGATGCAGAATCTGGGCCTCTTGTCCGGGGGAGAGCAGGCTTTGACTGCTTTGTCCTTGATCTTTGCCGTCTTTATGACCAATCCGGCCCCTATTTGCGTACTGGACGAAGTGGACGCGCCCCTTGATGACGCCAATGTGGAACGCTTTTGCGACCTGCTTGATGAAATGGCCGAGAATACCGCGACCCGTTTCCTGATCGTTACCCATAACGCCGTTACCATGTCACGCATGGACCGCCTGTTCGGGGTGACAATGGCAGAACGCGGCGTTTCTCAGCTGGTTTCAGTTGATCTGGAAAGTGCCGAAAGAATGCGTGATCGGGCCCGCAGTTCCGTTACAGCTTAAATATATAAATGCGGGGTGTTTTGATGCTTGACAGCCAATGGCGCAGTAACTATGTTGCAGGCAATTTTATGGGCCGCAGGTCAAGGGATCAGCTTTTATGGAAAAAGAGCCACCAGTGACGAGTTTGAAGGCCCGTGTTGAGCAAGCCCGGAAGGTGAATTCACCAAGAAGTAAGGACGGGCTCAACGAATCTCATGCCTACGGGATGGCTATGCGTCTTGTGGCGGAGTTGTTATCAGGGTTGATTGTCGGATTGATAGTCGGCTGGTTTCTGGATAAATGGCTGGGAACAAAACCCTGGTTACTGATAATATTTATTTTTCTCGGCCTTGGTGCCGGGATTTTTAATGTGGTGCGTGCGGCAAAGCAGATTGAAGAAAAGCAGGCACGCAAACGGGAAGAAGCAGCCGAAAAGGCTAAAATAGACGAAGGATAACATAGTGGCTGGTCCGCTCGCGCAATTTGAAATAAAAACGCTTATACCGCTGAATATCGGTGAATATGATATTTCCTTTACAAATTCAGCCTTTTTCATGGCCCTGACCGTTCTGGCGGTGATGTTCTTTATGGTTGCCGGTATGCGTAAAGCGGCACTGGTGCCCGGACGCTGGCAGCTTTCGGTAGAACTCTGTTATGAATTTATCGCCAATATGCTCCATGATGCGGCGGGACGGGATGCGCGGAAATATTTCCCCTTCATCTTTGCCCTGTTTATGTTCATCCTGTTTGCCAATCTGATCGGCATGTTCCCTTACTTTGGCTTTACTTTCACCAGCCATATTGCGGTGACCTTTGCCATGGCGGCCTTTGTCTTTATTGGTGTGACCCTGATCGGCCTGTTCAAACACGGTTTTAAATTTTTCAGCCTGTTCCTGCCCCACGGCACGCCCTGGTGGTTGCTGTGGCTGATCATACCGATTGAGGTTATTTCATATTTGTCCCGGCCCATCAGCCTGTCTGTGCGTCTGTTCGCCAATATGGTGGCCGGTCATACCATGCTGAAAGTATTTGGTGGTTTTGTGGTGGCGTTGGGCATTTACGGCATTGCGCCCTTTTTATTCATTATCGCCCTGACCGGACTGGAATTGCTGGTGGCCTGTTTGCAGGCTTACGTGTTTACCATCCTGACCTGTATGTATCTGAATGATGCCCTGCATTTGCACTAGGGCCCATGTAACGTAGTATTTGAAAATCAATTTTAAAATAAGAGGAAGTTAAAATGGAAGTAGAAGCAGCAAAAATGATCGGTGCGGGTCTCGCCTGTTCAGCCCTGATTGGTGCCGGTATCGGTATTGGTAATATTTTCGGAAGCTATGTTTCCGCCGCAATCCGCAACCCTTCTGCCGCACCGCAGTTCTTTGGTCATGCCATGCTTGGTTTTGCCCTTGCCGAAGCAACGGGCCTGTTTGGTCTGGTTATCGCCTTCATCATCCTGTTCACCTAAGTTTTATACAGGCCTGATCCTGCGAATCCGGATCAAGGAGAGAAGACAATGCCACAATTAGACCCCGCCGTATTCCTGCCCCAGATTTTCTGGTTGTTCGTGCTGTTTGGACTGGTTTACCTGTTCATCGCCCATAGTGCCACACCGAAAATTACCCAGGTACTGGAACGGCGTCAGGACCGTATCGCGG
>UOED01000118.1_pt1 | contig 32900 bp, 31 predicted proteins | sample 1990161 | NCBI WGS metagenome assembly UOED01 (sample SAMEA4728526, study PRJEB27164) | hydrothermal vent metagenome | biome: marine basaltic hydrothermal vent biome; feature: marine hydrothermal vent; material: mineral | place: Pacific Ocean | collected 2011-06-14/2011-07-23 | depth 1741 m | reverse complement strand
TCCCGCCGCCGCCCCCCAAGCCAGAATACGGACCCGGTGATGGAACTGCTGAAAGTATTAGTCAAGCTTATTTGCCAGAAGGAGAATGTGGCTCCCAAACTCATCGCATCCGTTGATGATCTTGAAAAGCTGGCGGAAAGTGATGATGCGGATATTCCCGCCTTATCGGGCTGGCGTTACGACCTTTTCGGCAAACAGGCGTTGGCGGTAAAGCACGGCGAACTGGCCTTTGCCATGAAGGACGGCGAGATTATCCTGATCAAACAGGTTCAGGACTGATCAGTCCCTTTTCAGGATAACTTGCTTTATCAATGATGGCCTTGTTGCCGCTGATGGACACCCGGCCAAGGGCGATCAGTTTCAGGGCCTCGGGATAGATGATATGTTCCAGCTCCAGAACCTTTGCCGACAGGTTATCCGCATCGTCCTCCGGATCAACGGCGAGGGCGGCCTGCAAGATAATTGGCCCGTCATCCATTTCAGGCCGCACAATATGAACCGTGCATCCGGTAAAACGCACCCCGGCCTCCAGAGCGCGCTCCTGCGTATGCAATCCCTTGAAAGAGGGCAATAAAGACGGATGGATATTGAGGATCCGGTCTTTCCAGCGGTTAACAAAACGCCCGTCAAGAATACGCATAAATCCGGCAAGGCAGATAAATTTAGCCTTAAAATTCTTTAGTTCATCATCAACGGCATTTTCAAAGGATTCCCTGTCCTCAAAATCCCGGTGATTAACCACAGCCGTGGGAATATTGGCCGCCTTCGCCCGCTCTAACCCCCCGGCCCCCGGATTATTTGAAATAACCGCCACGATACGGGCCGGAAAGTCCGGCTGGGCGCAGGCGTCAATAAGCGCTTGCAGATTACTGCCCCGTCCGGAGATCAATACGGCAACGTCAAGCATAAGATAATCCTGTCATCAATTGGCGGAAAGGGCCTGCCATGGCTCCGTATAGCCCCAGCTTCCGGCGGCGCCCGTAACAATGGTTGCCGGTTCATTTCCCGACCGTTCAACCACCCGGCCAAGACTATAGACCGTTTCCCCCATCTGTTCGAATATTTTTCGCACGTCCTCAACCCCGTCTGTTGAAACGACCAGCACAAGGCCAATGCCACAATTAAACGTCCGGGCCATTTCCAGCGGCGCAAGATTGCCCGCTTCCCGGAGCCAGTCAAAAACCGGCGGCAAAGACCAACCGCTGGCCTCCACATGGGCGCTGACATTTTGCGGCAGGATACGCGGGATATTTTCCACAAAACCACCGCCGGTAATATGGGAAATCGCCCTGATATGTCCGGTTTTCAGGGCCGCAAGGGTGCTTTTTACGTAAATTTTTGTCGGCTCCAGCAGGGCCGTACCAAAATCCTTGGTCTCATCAAAGGGACATGGGTCGCTGTAATCCAACCCGGAATCCGTTACCAAACGACGGACAAGGGAAAAACCGTTGGAATGAACACCGCTGGACGCCAGACCAAGCAGCATGTCCCCCGCAGACACGCCCTCCCCGGTCAGGATATTGTCCCGCTCCACCGCCCCGACACAAAAACCGGCCAGATCATAATCGCCGTCCTTATACATGCCCGGCATTTCGGCGGTTTCCCCGCCAATCAGGGCCGCACCGGACTGGCGGCAGCCCTCGGCAATGCCTTCGATGATGGCCCGGCCTGCCTCAACGCTCAAATGCCCGGTGGCGAAATAATCCAGAAAGAACAAAGGTTCCGCCCCCTGTACGATCAAATCATTGACGCACATGGCCACAAGGTCGATCCCCACCGTGCCATGCTGACCCGCCTCAATGGCAACCTTCAGCTTGGTCCCGACCCCGTCCGTGCCCGACACCAGAATAGGATCAATATATCCCGCCGCCTTCAGGTCGAATAACGCCCCGAACCCGCCAAGGCCCGCCGTACAGCCCGGCCTCTTGGTTGAAGCGGCGGCTGGTTTAATGGCCTCAACAAGGTCGTTTCCGGCCTCTATATCAACACCAGCCTCTTTATAGCTATAGGATTTTTTGTCGTTCGCCATGGTCCACCTGAGCAATAATAAATACCCGCCAAGATATAAGGGGCCAGATTAAAAAAGGCCACCTGATTTTTATCAAATAAGAAAATATAAAATACTTGCCATAGTGATGACAAGATGCACTATTATGCCATTACATGAAAAAATGATCTGACCGGGTATATTGTTTTGATAAAAAACGTAGCATTAACAGTATTTTACAGCATCTTTCTAAGCCTGTATATTGCCCCGACCCGGGCCAATGAGGACGGGCCCGGTCTTGCTTCCGTAAATAACGCGCCCAGAATATATACCATCTATAATATTTTAATGGATGAGACAGCGACCAGCTCAAGGAAGGCCAGCCGAACGGCCTTGAAAAAGGCCCAGCGCATCGCTCTGGAAAAACTGTTCCGCAAAATCATCCGCGAGGAAGATCATAAACACCTCCCCCCCCTGACCGATGGGCAGATCACGGAACTGGTCAGCGGCATAGAAATCGCCAATGAAAAAAGCTCCCCCGTACGCTATATCGCTGATTTTACCGTTCATTTCAGCAGAGACAAGATTTATAATTTCCTGTCTGCCATGCAACTGCCTTTCGCAGAAACATTATCCAATCCGGTCAATATCCTGACCGTTCTGGAGAAAGACGGTGCCTCCCTCTTATGGGAAAAGGGCAATGACTGGCGTATGGCATGGCTGAACTATGACACCATCAACAACCTTGTCCCCATAAAAGTTATCACGCCATCACGCACAGGGCGCATGTCCATGACGGCCTGGCAGGCGCAACAGGGCGACCCTGAAGCACTCGATAAATTTGCCCGCCTGACAGGTCTGCGCACGCTCTATATCATGAGCGCCCGTGTTGAAAATAATTTTACGCCAGTTGGCCGAACTTTGACCCTGAAAATATTCAAGGCGGGGGATGATACGCTCGCCTATGAAACGATGGTCACGGCGGACGCAAATGCTGAGGATTTGAAACCCCTTTATGATGAGGCCATAAAACGGGCGACCTATTGGCTGGATAACCAGTGGAAAGAAAAGGTGATGATCCATTTTGGAACCTCGTCTCACCTGATCATGGATATTCGGTTTGACCAGAGCGAAGACTGGTTTAAAATCAAAAAACGGCTGGAATCCATATCCCTGATCCGTAAAGTGACCTATAGAAAATTCAAAACCAATTCCGCAGAGGTGGAAATAGAACATTCCGGCGATGTGGCGCAAATCACCCTGACACTGGAACAGGAAGACCTGATTTTGCAGGCTGAATCATCGGATACCCCGGAATCCGAAAGCTGGGTTCTAACCTTAAAGAAGCATCCCCTATGAGCGCCGAACAGATACCTTTTGACATCCCCCTGCGTGAAGCCTTTGAGGCCGAGGATTATCTGGTAACGGCGAGCAATGCGGCGGCGGTGGGCTGGATTGACCGCTGGCCGGATTGGGGGGATAGCCATTGCGTCATCCTGCATGGCACCGCAGGATGCGGCAAAACCCACCTGTCCCATGTCTGGCAACAAAAATCCGGGGCGGTACGCATTCGCCTTGACCAGATAACCTTTAACGAAAGCCATGACAATCTGATCGTTGAAGATATTGACCGGGATATTCAGAGCCCGCCATTTCAGGAAAAGCTGTTCCATCTGTACAACTGGCAAAAGGAAAAAGGCGGGATGCTGATGCTGACAGCGCGCGCGCATCCCAATGACTGGCCCCTGTCCCTGCCCGACTTAAGCTCGCGGATGCTGGCCAGCATGATCCTTGAAATCGGCCCCCCCGATGATGAGCTTTTAACGGCTGTCATCGTCAAACAATTTATGGACCGCCAGATCAATGTCCCGATCGAAGTGGTTCAATATCTGATCCCGCGAATCGAACGCTCCTTTGAGGCCGCAAGGGATATTGTGAGCAAAATTGACCTTCTGGCACTGGTGCGCAAACGAAAAATTACCGTTCCCCTGATCCGGGAACTTCTGGAATAGATTATTCCAACGTTGCACAATTCATAAAATTGAAATATTTTAAAGTTAATCATATCCTCTGAAATGGAGTTCAACCCCCTCGTGCCCAAGAAAAAAAAGCATAACCTGCCGTTCCATGATATTCCGATCCCTGAAAGATTGATTAACCGGGAGTTGTCATGGTTGCGTTTTAACATGCGGGTGATGGAAGAATCCAATAATCTGGCGCATCCCTTGTTGGAACGGCTACGGTTCCTGTCCATTTCCGGCAGCAATCTTGATGAATTTTATATGGTTCGGGTCGCCGGTATTCGCGGTCAGATAACGGCGGGCGTGGAAAAGATCAGCAATGACGGCCTGACGCCACTGGAACAGCTCAAAAAAATAAATGACCTCGCCGAAGACCTGATCAATGAACAGCAGGTCCGCTGGGCAGCTCTGGTCGAAGAGTTGCGTAGCGAAGGTATCAGCCTGATCGAATCCGGTGATATTACGGCAAAGGATATGGATTGGCTGGAAGAATATTTTCTGGAAAGCGTTTTTCCTATTTTAACGCCGCTGGCCGTTGATCCGGCGCACCCTTTCCCCTTCATTCCAAACCTTGGATTTTCCATTGTTCTGGAACTGGAAAATAACGAAGATGGCAGTCCGCTTCTGGCCCTGTTGCCTGTACCGCGCCAAACCAAGCGGTTTGTTCGCCTGCCCGGTGCTGACGTGCGGTTCATATCCGTTGAAAACTGTATCCGGCTGTTTTTAAACCTGCTGTTCCCCAATTATTCCATTAAGGGCGAGGGTATTTTCCGCCTGATCCGCGATAGCGAGATGGAGGTGGATGAGGAAGCCGAAGATCTGGTCCGCGTGTTTGAGAGCGCCCTGAAAAGGCGGCGGCGCGGTCACGTTATCCGGCTCGAAGTGAATGCCAATATCCCCGAAAACCTGTTGAAAATGGTCAAACGCGAATTGCAGATCACAGATACAGAGATTATCAGCGTCAGCGGCGTTTTGGGGCTGGCCGAGGTTGATCAGTTGATCGTTGACGGCTTTTCCAGCCTGAAATTCAAGGCACTTGACCCCCGTTTTCCCCAACGTGTCAAGGAAAAGGGCGGTAATTGCTTTTCCGCCATCCGTGAAAAAGACTTTATCGTCCATCACCCCTTTGAAAGCTTTGATGTGGTGGTCAGCTTCCTGCGTCAGGCGGCCCTTGACCCGGATGTGGTGGCTATCAAGCAGACCCTCTACCGTACCAGCGAGGATTCGCCCATCGTCCGGGCCCTTATTGATGCCGCAGAAGCCGGAAAATCAGTGACCGCACTGGTGGAACTGAAAGCCCGTTTTGACGAAGCCCGAAACATCAAATGGGCCCGTGATATGGAACGGGCCGGGGTGCAGGTGGTTTACGGCTTTCTGGAACTGAAAACCCATGCCAAAATTTCAGTCATTGTCCGGCGGGAGAATGAGCATCTGCGGACCTATATTCATTACGGCACCGGGAATTATCACTCGGTTACTGCAAAAATCTATACGGACCTGTCCTTTTTCACCGATGATGAGGCTCTGGGGCGGGACGCCATTCATATTTTCAACTATCTGACCGGATATGCCCGGCCAAAGGCGTTGGAAAAGGTCGTAATTTCACCCTTTGGCATACGCGACAAGCTGATTGAATTGATTGAGCGGGAAATGGACTTTGCCAAAAAAGGCAAACCGGCCAGCCTGTGGGCCAAGATGAATGCTCTTGTGGACCCGATTATCATTGACAAGCTGTATGAGGCCTCCTGCGCCGGGGTTTCCATTGATCTGATCGTGCGCGGCATATGTTGCCTGCGGCCCGGCGTACCGGATATGTCAGAGAATATCCGGGTTAAAAGCATTGTTGGCCGGTTTCTGGAACATGCGCGCATTACCTGTTTTGGCAATGGCCATCCAATGCCATCGGATCACGCGAAGGTTTATATTTCATCTTCCGACTGGATGCCGCGCAACTTTGAACGGCGGGTAGAAGCCTTGATTCCCATCGAGAATTCCACCGTAAAGTCACAGGTTCTGGGTCAGGTAATGGTGGCGAACCTGAAGGATAATATGCAAAGCTGGCACCTGCAACCGGATCATTCTTATGTGCGGGCACAGCCCGGCAAGGTAAAATTCTCTGCCCATGATTACTTTTTAAAAAATCCCAGCTTGTCAGGCATGGGAAAAGCAATTAAGGGTAAAGAATTCCCGTTGTTGCTAAAAGAGTAGAATATTTTGGATAAATTCGCCGTAGTAGACATTGGTTCAAACTCTGTCCGCCTTGTGGTTTACGAGAGCCTGAAGCGTGCGCCCTATGTTATTTTCAATGAAAAAATCCTCTGTGGTCTGGGGCGCGGCCTGTCCGAAACCGGGCGCATGCAGAATGGCGCCATAGAGCAGGCCCTGAAAAGCCTGAAGCGTTTTCACTTAATGTTAGACAAGATGTATGTGACAAATTACCGGGTTGTGGCCACCTCTGCGGTGCGGGAAGCGGAAAATGGCCCCGCCTTTGCCGACAGAATTAGAACCGAATGCCATCTGGATGTTTCGGTTATTCCGGGTCTGGAAGAAGCAAGACTATCAGGCCTCGGTATTCTCTGCGCCCTGCCCCGGGCCAAGGGTATTATGGGTGACCTTGGCGGCGGTAGTCTGGAACTGGCCCGCCTGTCGGGCAACGGGGCGGTCGCAGAAAAGGTCAGCTTTGCCATTGGCCCCCTGAAATATCAGTCTCTGGACGGTGAAACCATATCCTCACCCAAGGCAGATATTGACAAGGCCATAGATTCCCTCGACTGGAAAGGCAACCACATTCAGGAAAATTTCTATGCGGTGGGCGGTTCATGGCGGGCATTGGCGAAAATTCATATTATGGAACGGGGCTATGCCCTGAATAATGTCCACCATTATACCATAAGCCGGGAAGAAGCCCTGACCCTGACCGAAAAGCTGTCCAAAATGAATTATGCGGAGCTTATCCGCTACCGGGTTCATATATCGGCCCGGCGGCTTAAAGTTCTGTCTTTATCAGCCTATATCCTCAACCGTCTGATTAAAAAGCTGAAATCCAAACGCCTTATCATATCAGGCTATGGCCTGCGGGAGGGTTTGCTGTATGAAAGCATGGCCCCGGATATGCGCGCCCAGGACCCCCTGATTGCCGCCTGCCATGACATTGCCGCCAATACGGGCCGGTTTTCCGAACATGGCAAGCGGGTGCAAAAATGGATTGATCCCCTGTTTCCTGATGAGGATATTGAACCAAACCGGCTCAGGCTGGCGGCCTCTATCCTCAGCGATGTGGGCTGGCGCGGTCATCCGGAATATCGGGCGGAAAAAGCCCTCTATGAGGTGCTTCATGGCCGCCTGCTGGGCGTTAACCACCGGGGGGCGGCCTTCATCGGGCTGACGCTCTATATCTGTTACGGCGGCAGGACCGGCGAAAAAGGGACAGCAAAGGTCGAAACCCTGCTGAAAGATACCGATATTCTCTACGCCAATCAGGTGGGCCTCGCCCTGCGGCTGGCCCAGCGTATTTCCGGCGGCACTGCAAAGGGCCTTAAATCAGCGGCCTTACAGATGGACGGCGATAGTATCTTGTTGAATGTCAAAGAAAAAGACGCGGCCCTGGTCAATGAAGTGGTCATGGAACGCTTGTCAAAACTGGGCAAGGAATTTGATCTGAGCGTCGACGTCCGCCTTCAATAATAAATTATCCTACCAGAATGTAATTCAGGGTTTTTCTATAATTCACAAAAAAAACATGGTAAAAACCATATTGCATATGTTGCTTGAAAACCAGGATAAAAAATATGAAAATTGGATATGTGGGGTTAGGGAAAATGGGGATGGGGATGGTCAGGCTTTTGCTTGAAAAAGGCCATGAGGTCGTTGCCACAGACCCCGATGAAACCGCCTGCAAACAAGCCGCTGCCGCCGGGGCGGAGATCGTCCCCACCATAGAGGGCTTCAAGGACCGACTGGCCGGCGAGAAATTTATCTGGATCATGGTCCCCCATCAAATCGTAGACAGCGTTCTGGCCGACCTTGGAGCGGTCCTCAACCCCGGCGATGTGATCATGGACGGGGGCAATTCCAACTATAAGGAAACCATGCGCAGAGGGACCGAACTGAAAGAAAAAAATCTTGTTTTCATGGATGTGGGAGTCAGCGGCGGGCCGGGCGGCGCGCGCAACGGGGCCTGTATGATGATCGGCGGCGCCCGTGATAAATTTGACAAATATGAAACATTATTCCGGGATTTGAGCGTGAAGGATGGCTATGCCTATATGGGAGAAACGGGCGCGGGACATTTTGTAAAAATGATCCATAACGGCATTGAATATGGCATGATGCAGGCCATTGGCGAGGGCTTTGAAATCCTCAAAGAAAGCGCCTTCAATCTGGACCTGAATGAAGTCACACGCATATATAATAACGGCAGTGTCATTGAATCCCGCCTCGTTGGCTGGCTTCAAAATGCTTACAAACAAGAAGGGGTCGATTTAGCGGCCATATCAGGGGAAGTTTCCCATAGCGGCGAAGGCCAATGGACCGTGGAAGAAGCCAAAAACTGCCGCATCAGTGATACAGAAAGCAAAGAAATTCCGGTCCCGGTTATTGAGGCCTCCCTGCAATTTCGGATCGATTCTACCGGCAACCCGAGCTACACGGGACAGGTTGTTTCGGCCCTGCGCAATCAATTTGGCGGACATAGTGTGAAAAAATAAGAGGTTTGAAATGAAATCTGGAAAAATTTACCCCTTAATTCTGCTGTTCATTGTTCTTATGACAAGCAACAGCTTTCAGGCCAATTCCATTTCCGACGACAGGGTCACCATTAAACGGGACACATTCGGCACACCCCACATCTATGCCCGGAATGATTACGGCCTTTTTTACGGCTATGGCTATGTTCTGGCCGAGGACCGGCTGTATCAGCTGGAAATGCTCAAACGGTCTACGCAAGGCAAGGTGGCAGAGGTTCTGGGAGAGGAATTCGTTGCTTTTGATAAAAAACAGCGCAGCCTGTTCTGGCCCGCCGATATTCATGCTCAAATAGCCAACCTTGATGATAATATGCAGGGCATATTCAAAGGATTCGCCGCCGGGATAAATGCCCGGATTACGGCCACCCTGAAGGATCCGGAAAACCTGATGCCCTATGAGTTTAACACCAACGGGTTCAAGCCCGAGCTCTGGACGGATTATGATGTGGTGATGATGTTTGTCGGTTCCATGCTGTTGCGCTTTGGTGATTTCAATACGGAGCTGGAAAATCAGGCCTTTCTGGCGGATTTGATCAAGGCCCACGGCAAAGAGGATGCGTGGAAAATTTTTAACGCCGTCATTCCCCTGACCAATGACCATGCCCCGACAACCATCCCGAAAGGCGACTGGCAGAAAATGGCCGAACACCACCCCTTGCCGCCCCAGGGCAAGGCCTTTGATATGGCCGCCTATGGGACGCCGGAGCGGGGCCATAGCTTTAGCAATGCTCTTGTTCTGGGACCGGAGCGGCTTAAAGGTGCGAAATCCGTTCTGGTCAATGGGCCGCAATTTGGCTGGTACGCCCCGGCCTATACCTATTCCATCGGATTCCATACACCGGACTGGGACGCGGTAGGTAATGCCCCCCTTGGCTATCCCCTGCCCATGTTTGGCTATAACAAATATATCACTTGGGGCAGTACATGGGGGGTCATGGATAATGTGGACATCTTCCGTGAAACCCTGAACCCGGACAATCCCCGGCAATATAAACATAACGGCACATGGAAAGACCTTCGCGCCCGTGAAGAAGTCATAAAGGTCAGGGATGGTGCAGACGTCACCTTTACGGCCCTGAACAGCCTTCACGGCCCTATTGTTCATAAGGACAAGTCCTATGCCTATGCCAAACGGCGGGGCTGGACAGGGCGGGAGCTTGAAACGCTCACCGGATGGATTGAAGCCACCCGCGCCAAAAATCATGACCAGTGGCTAAAAGCGGTGGGTAAATCGGCCTTGAATGTAAACTGGTATTTTGCCGACAGGTTGGGGAATATCGGTTATGGCTCCATGGGGGCCTATCCTGTGCGCGCAAAAGGTCATGACAACCGCCTGCCCGTCAGCGGCGAGGGAGATATGGACTGGATCGCCATTCAGCCTGCCGCCCGCAACCCGCAAAAGCTGAACCCCTCCAGCCATTATGTGGCCAACTGGAACAACAAACCGGGCGCAGGCGTCAAAAACCCCGATGAATGGTGGGCGTCATGGTCGGAAGCGGACCGGATCAAAGTCTTGGATGATGCGGTGAAAAAGGCCGGAAAAATGACCCCGGATAAGGCATGGGACCTCATGATGACCGCCTCTTTCACAGACCCCAATGCGGCCTATTTCAAACCGCTCATGCTGTCGGCTATTGCGGGGAAGAAGCAATATAATGCCATTGAAAAGCAACTTATGGACTGGGACGGCAGCTATTCAGCCATGACCGGAAAGGGTAGCGCCAATTCTGATGGCAACAGTTATCGCCACCCCGGAAATGCCATATTCCGCAACTGGCTCGGGGAGATGATGACGGCGGTATTGTCCGACGACCTGTCGGGGCAGATTGGCGGCATCGTTTCTCATGCCACCGGTTACGGCACACCGGAAAAGCCGACCGCCAGCGGCCTGAATATTTCCGTCGGGCTGAAAATGCTCTATGAAATCCTGCAAGGGCGCGGGGAGTATGATTTTCTCAATGGTACGAGCGCCAATGATCTGTGGGTTTCCTCACTTGACCGGACGATCCAAAAATTAACCGCCCAATATGGCCCGAATATATCCGGCTGGCAGCTCCCCGTCCCCGCCCTGCGGTTCCGTCATGTGAATTTCCTTGGCATACCGCAGGCCTTGCCCGCCTCGACCCGCGATGATATGCCCGCCATGAACCGGGGTACTCAGAATAACATGACTGTCTTCACCTCAAATGGCCCCACGGGTTATGAAGTGGTCCCGCCGGGTCAGAGCGGCTTTATCAACCCCAAGGGTGAAAAGGCCAAACATTTTGACGATCAATATCTGATGTATCAAAATCTACAAAAGAAACGCACATGGCTCTATAGGAAAGACATAGAGGCCCATTTGGAACGCACATATACATTGAAAATAAACTAGCCGTTCAGCGTATCCTGAAAACGAATAGGTTGGCCGGTGGCTTCCTCGGCAAGCTCACCCATCCACATGACTTTGCGGCCACGGACAAAGGTGCCTACGGGTTTGCCCGTAATCTGACGCCCGGTAAAGGGGCTCCAGCCGCATTTGCTTTCCAGCCAGTCTTCCTCGATCGTCCATTTCTTTTTCAAATCCACAAGGGTCAGGTCCGCATCATAGCCCACCGCAAGCCGTCCCTTGCCCGCGATGTTAAACAGCCGCGCTGGTCCGGCACTGGTCAGGTCCATCAATCGTTCCAGTGACAGCACCCCTTTATTCACCTGATCCAGCATCAGCGGCAACAGGGTTTGCACCCCCGGCATCCCGGACGGGCTTTTGGGATAGGGCAATGCCTTCATCTCTTTCTCATGGGGCGCGTGATCAGACCCCAGCACATCCACGATGCCCACACTCAGGGCCTTCCACAGGCCGATACGTTCCGCCTCATCCCGGATAGGCGGGTTCATCTGGGCATAGGTGCCAAGCTCCTCGTAACAATTCGGGGCTGACAGGGTCAGATGCTGGGGCGTGACCTCAACCGAGGCCACATCCTTATAGGCCGCCAGCAAGGCCATCTCATTTTCCGTGGTGATATGAAGCACATGAATACGCCGTCCCGTGCGCCGCGCAATATCCAGAATGCGCTCGGTTGCGCGGTAAGCGGTGGTCGCATCGCGCCATACCGGATGCTGGCTGACCCCGCCTTCCTCTGACAGATGCTTGCGCTCAATAAGCCGGCCTTCATCCTCCGCATGGATCGCAATCCGGCGGGTGCCATTGGCCAGAATATCGGCCAGAGTCTGATCATCCGCCACCAACAGGTCACCCGTAGAGGAGCCCATAAAAATCTTGATCCCGCAACATCCGGGCATTCTTTCCAGCTTGGCCAACCGGCTGACATTTTTGCTCGTTGCCCCCACGTAAAAGGCAAAATCACACCACATGCGATTGGTGCCTCTTTTCACCTTGTCATTCAGGGCCTTTGCTGTGCTGGTCAGCGGGTTTGTGTTTGGCATTTCAAAGACCGCCGTCACCCCGCCCTGTACGGCGGCGCGGCTGCCGCTTTCAAGGTCTTCCTTGGCCTCGGCCCCCGGCTCACGGAAATGGACCTGGGTATCAATCACCCCCGGCAAGAGGTGCAAGCCCGTGGCATCAATAACCTCTCCGGCTTCCACATCGTCAATATGGCCGATGGCAACGATAATATCATCCTTGATCGCCACATCCGTAGCCTCAATCCCGTTATGTGACACGCAAATCGCATTTTTAATCAGAATATCTATAGCCACTAGAATCATTTCCTTTTTTCAGTTATCATCTTCAAGATAGCCTTACTTTGATAAATCAACAAGAAATTCCTTGTAAAACAAGAGAATGGAGAGGGCGTTAAAAAGCATATATGCCAAATGTCTATAAAATCCTGTTCTGCTGTGGTTCACGGCCTGAACTTATAAAAATATCCCCCGTTTACCACCAACTGAAATCGGCCATGAATATTTCACCTTTTTTGTGTAATACGGGCCAACAGAAGGATTTGCTTGCATCCCATCTGACACAATTCAGTATCAAACCTGATTATCAGCTTGATGTCATGCGGTGCGGACAAAGTCTGAACAGGTTATTGGCGCAGTTGACCCGTCAACTGCCCGCCATATATGATCATTGCCGCCCTCATATAGTCATTCTGCAGGGCGACACGGCCAGCGCCCTTGCCGCCGCCATGGTAGCCCACGGAAAAGGCCTGCCTATCGCCCATATTGAAGCCGGGCTACGCACCCATGACAGGGCCTGTCCCTTTCCAGAGGAAATATACCGTCAAAGCATCTCAACGCTGGCCAAATGGCATTTTTGCCCAACCGATACGGCGCAGCAGAATCTTCTGCGGGAAGGTATCGGGGAAGAAAATATTTTTGTCACCGGAAATACATCCGTTGATATGGCATTGAAGATACATATAAAATCAGAAAAAAACGGCCCCAACCTCTCACTCGAACAGGCAATAAACAAACCTTATTTCCTCATCACCCTTCATCGGCGTGAAAGTCAGGGCGCACCGCTCACCAGAATAGTCAATTGCTTGCTGGCGTTTGCAAAAGGCAGACCGGAATTTAATTTTATCATCCCCCTGCATCCAAACCCCGCCACCACCCGGATGATCCGCGAAAAAATGGCTGATCAGCAGAATATTTTTCTGATTGCGCCCCAACCCTATCCAGATTTTATTCACCTTATGGCCGACGCCTTTGCCATAATCACCGATTCAGGTGGTATTCAGGAAGAGGCTCCGACCCTGAATACCCCCGTTGTGGTCGTGCGCGACAAAACAGAAAGGGCGGAAGGTGTCACCAATGGTTGCCTGAGGCTTGCCGGAACCAGTGGAGACACCATATTAAAGGAATTAAACTTGCTGATAGATGACAAAACCCATTATAAAAGAATGCAAGAGGCCCCGAACCCCTTTGGCGACGGTTTCGCCGCGCGCCGTATAACAGCGCATCTGAAAAATATTCTGGAAAGTGACCCGCTATTCAATGTTGACTGACCCCATTCCCCTCCCCGACCGTGCCATCATCACCCTGTGCGGGCCGAACAGGAAGCCTTTTCTGCAAGGGTTGATCACCAATAATATTGATAAACTCTCAGCAAATAATTGTCTTTATGCCGCTCTCCTGACCCCGCAGGGAAAGTACCTTCATGATTTTTTTATCATGGAACGGGATGAAATTCTTTATCTGGATTGCGAAAGAGACCGGTTGGCCGATCTTTTCAGGCGGTTGATGATGTATCGGTTGCGGGCAAAAGTTGACATTGTCGATTGTAGCGAAAAATTCACCATTTTTTCCGCCGGATCACAACCTGAAGGCAGCATAGTTTTCGCCGCCGACCCGCGCCACCCGAACATGGGGCACCGCCTTGTCCTGCCCGCCGAAAATGCAGAATATTCTGACCATAACGCCGCCCCCTATGACCAACTGCGTCTGTCGCTGGGTCTGCCGGACGGGTCACGGGATTTTGATGTGGATAAAACCCTGATCCTCGAAGGAAATATGGAAGAACTCCACGGCGTCGATTTTGACAAGGGCTGTTATGTGGGACAGGAGGTTACGGCCCGTATGAAACACCGCACTTCCCTGAAAAAACGCCTGCTTCCCGTCACGGTAAAGGGTGACTTGCCAGCCCGGAGCACCGAAATCACGGACGCGAATGGCAAAAAGGTGGGGGACATCCGGTCCGGTTTCCAGAACCGGGCTATGGGGTATTTCCGGCTGGCTCATATGACATTTGGCAAAGGCTATCACTGCGGCGAAGCAACCATCACCCCCTGGCGGCCCGACTGGTTAAAAGAGGAAGAAATATGACCGGAAAAACACGATGCAGCTGGCCCGGCGATGACCCGCTTTATGTGGCCTATCACGATGAAGAATGGGGCGTGCCGGTTTATCAGTCACAACAGCTTTTTGAAAAACTCATTCTGGATGGTTTTCAGGCGGGGCTGTCATGGATTACAATCCTGCGCCGCAAACCGGGCTTCCTGAAGGCCTTTGACAATTTTGATCCGGAAAAGATAGCCCGTTATGGCGAGGATGACATAGAGCGGCTGATGAATGACAAGGGCATCATCCGCAACCGGCTGAAAGTCCTCTCAACCATAAAAAATGCCCTGATATATCTGGAAATGGAACAGGAAAAAACAGACAATTTTTCTGACTTCATCTGGAGCTTCACCGATGGCAAGATCATTCAGAATGAATGGGAGGGTATCGGCCAGCTTCCGGCGGAAACCATAGAGTCAAAAGCCATGAGCAAGGCTCTGAAAAAGAAGGGGTTTAAATTTTGCGGCCCGACAATATGCTATGCTTTCATGCAGGCTGTAGGCATCGTAAATGACCACGATATCCATTGCTTCAGACATGCTGAATTAAAATAAAAAATGTTTTCTAGCCAACCAAAAATAAAAAGAAGCTACTGGTCAAGATACCAAAAACAACTGCCTTAAAAAATTGTCTATGAACATCGTTACGTGCAATCCTGTATTGCATTTTCTCTCTCCACACCCCGTTTCAGGGTCATTACAGGCTCATTCTGAACCTTTTATTTGTGGTTGATACGGCATATACCCAGCACTTCCGAATCAACTTCATTGATTAGTGTATTTTAATATAAAGGAGCGAAAAAAACAATCCCACAGATGGACTAGTTCGTCTGTTTTTTTTGCCCTTTTTAACAGAAAAAAACCTTCATGCAAAAGCCCCGCCGCGTGAGATTGTGGTATCTCTGTGAATCGCCGCGCAAAGTATAAAACCAATACCCACAAGAAGGGTCAGCATCGCCGACCCCCCGTAAGAGACAAGCGGCAACGGCACCCCGACCACCGGTAACATACCCAAATTCATCGCCATATTGATGAACATATAGAGAAAGAATGTAACAGATACGCCAAGGCATAGCAGCCGTCCAAACTGGCTTCTGACAGTCATGCTGGTGAACAGGGCATAGGCCAGAAGAATAATATACAGCCCCAACAACCCAAGGCCGCCCATAAGGCCGAATTCTTCCGCCAGAACCGTAAAAATAAAATCCGTATGTTTCTCAGGCAGGAAATTAAGCTGGCTCTGACTGCCCTGTATAAACCCCTTGCCATACAGGCCGCCGGACCCCACCGCGATTTTGGCCTGAATGCTGTGATAGCCCGCCCCCAGAGGATCCCTTTCCGGGTTTAGAAAGGTAAGTACCCTGTTCTGTTGATAAGGCTTCATAAACTTCCACGCACCAAAGGCCGTGGGGATCATGGCCAGAAGACCAACCACAAAAATCCACACCCTGACTCCGCCGCAAAATAATATGGACAGGCCGCCGATGATAATCAGCAAAGCGGTTCCAAGGTCCGGCTGCAACAGCACCAGTATCACAGGCGCACCAATCAGCAACAAAGGCATGATCAGGCGGGAATATTTACCGGTTTCTTCCTTGGCCAGACAATGAAAATAGCGCGCCAATGCCAAAACCAATGTGATCTTCACCAGCTCCGACGGCTGAAAATTCATAAAACCCAGATTAATCCACCGGGTTGCCCCCATGCCCGTATGTCCCATGACACTGACAATGATCAGCATGATGAGCGATAAAAAATACAGGGGATAGGCCAGAAACATCCAGACCCGAATATCAACAAGCGCAATCACGACCATGCCAACCATGCCAATGACGAACCGGATCACCTGTTTTTTGGCCCAGGGGTCCACCGACCCGCCTGCAACGGAATAAAGCAACGCAAAGCCAACCCCGGCAATCATGATCACCGTCACGATGATCACCGGATTAAGTTCCAATATTTTTTGCAACAAAGATTTTGACCGCCGCCGCCCTTGCAATCCCATGGCCATTACACATTATCCTCTTTGTGCGTTTGACTATGCGCAGGAAGTTTATCCCGGGTAAACATGAATTCCAGCACATCCTTGGCAATGGGGGCGGCCTTCTTTGACCCGCCGCCGCCATGTTCCACAATCACGCTAACGGCATAGCGCGGGTTTTCAATGGGGCCATACCCCACAAACAGGGCATGATCCCGCTCACGCCAGGGCTTTTCTTCATTCTTGCGGATCCTCACATCACGTTCCGCTTTCGTAATACGCCTGACCTGGGCCGAACCGGTCTTACCGCCAAAAGACATGCCGGGTTTTTTCATACGCTGGGCATAGGCAACGCCGTAAGGTTTATTAATCACTGCCGCCATGCCCTTAAGGACGATTTCTATATTTTTCCGGCTTAACGGAATGCTCTCCGGCGTTTCAACGCTCTCCCCTTCTTGTGGAAATAAAATTTCAGGATTGACCGCCATGCCCCCGTTGACCAGACGTGATATCATGACGCATAATTGCAAAGGTGTGACCAGAACATCCCCCTGCCCGATGCCAACATTAGCCGTATCGCCGCCCTGCCAGCGACTTCCGCGATTGGCCATCTTCCATCCTTTTGAGGGATTAAGGCCTTTTTTCTCGCCGGGAATATCAATGTCAAACCTCTCCCCCAGCCCAAAACGCGCCGCCATATCATGTATCCGGTCGATGCCGACCCGGACGGCAATTGTATAGAAATATACGTCACAGGACCCGGCAATGGCCTCCACCATATTGACAAAGCCATGTCCTTGTCGTTTCCAGCAATATTTGGTGGTATTGCCGATTTCAAATTTGCTGTTGCAGAATATTTTTTCATGCTCGTCCACAACCCCGGCCTCAAGAGCGGCCAGCGCGACGATCATTTTAAAGGTTGAGCCCGGCGGATATTCCCCCTGAACCGTCTTGTTGATCAGGGGCTTGCGCGCATCATGGAGCAAAATATCATATTTCTTCTGGCTAATCCCCAGATTGAAATCATTGGGGTCATAGGCGGGGGTGGAGGTCAGGGCCAGTATCTCGCCCGAATGCACATCCATCACCACCACGGCGGCACTTTCATCGCGCACCCGGTCAGCGGTAAATTTCTGAATATCCCGGTCAATGGTCAGATTCAGCGTATCGCCGGAAATGCTGTCTGTACGCGATAATTCCCGGATCACCCGGCCCATCACATTGACCTCAACCCGGCTGTTGCCCGCCTTGCCGCGAAGCCGCTGGTCCAGCACCCGTTCCATGCCATTCTTGCCAATTTTAAAGCCTGGAAGCTCAAACAACGGGTCTGCGCCGATCTCCCGGGCATTAACCGAACTCACATAACCCACCACATGAGCCATCAGGTCTTTTTCCGGGTAATAGCGGGTAATCCCCATATCCGGCTGGATGCCCGGCAAATCAGGAATATTGATATTCACCCGGGCGAAAGTCTCCCAGTCCAGATTTTCCGCCACCGTTACCGGCAGGAAAGCCCGTTGCCGCTTGACAGCGCGTAATATACGCCTTTTCCGTCGTTCCGAAATGGGCAGAAAACTTTTCAGCGCCGCCAGTGTTGCCTCCACATCCTCGGTCTGTTCAGGGATTATATTGACCCGATAATCGGTCCGGTTGATGGCAATCCCGTGACCATTACGGTCCAGAATTCTACCCCTTTCCGGTGCCAGAAGCCGCAGACTGATCCGGTTTTTGTCGGCCAGCAATTTATATTGATTTTGGCCCACGACCTGAAGGAAATACAATCGACCCACCAGTCCTGAGGTCAGCACCAGCATGCCAGCGGAAACCAGCCCCGCCCGGCGGGTGAATAATTTATATTTCAAATCATCGGGTGATGTTACCATGGGCTCACCAATTTTCCGCCACCAACAGAGACCGAATAGCATTCAAGCCCCAGGAGATCACCGGAAAGGCCGCAATGGTCAACATGCTTTGGCCAAAGGCGTTCCAGAAAAACTGAATTTCCTTCAGATACATACTGGCAATCAGCCAGGTCAGAAAACCGAACAGCAGGGCGACAAAAATAAAAAACAACCAGTTAAATAAAAATTCCCGCTCCAGAAAACGGCTACCCTGCCGGATAACGAATATCCGCACCAGAATAAACAGTAACGCCGTCATGCCCAGCGGACCACCGCTCAAAATATCCTGTAAAAGACCCAATATAAACAAGACACTCACCGGCAAGAGCCGGGGCTTGAAAATAGACCAGTAATAAACCGCCGCCAGCGATAAATAGGGGAATAGATTGTCCAGAAAAAACAACCGATATTGAAGCTGCATCAACAGAATCAAGAGGAGGACACTGAGGAACGGCAGTGCCCCCCTGATGCCTCTTTCTGTTTTGACTTCCATACCAACCATATCAGTTGCTGTCCTTCAAAGATTTTTCAGCCTTCAAGGTGGCCGGACCACGGGTAATCTCATAGCCAACGATACTGACAAAATTCAGGTTATACAGCTTGGCTGATAATTTTATCCTGAACCCGTCCGGCCCCATATCCACCACCTGTCCCACCGGCAAATCATGGGGGAAGACCATACCATATCCTGAGGTCAAAATCAGGTCGCCAACAGACAATTTTTCGCCAATAGGCAAAAAGGACAGTTTCGGATAGGGCGAATTATCGCCCTCAAGCACCATATTGATGCCGCTGGCGGCCAGCTTTACCGGAATACGGCTGTTTATATCCGTGGCCAGAAGAACCCGGGCCGACGTGTCCCCCACGGTTATTGTCCGGCCAATAATGCCATCCTCATTGATAATCGCCAGCCCTTTTTTAACGCCGTCACGGGTGCCGCGATTGATCAAAACACTTTTGAAAAACGGACTGTCACTGTCCGACACCACCCGGGCGGCAGCAATGGTATTCACCCGGCCCTCACCAATATTCAGTAATTTTTTCAGCCTTTGGTTATCAATGGCCAACTGTGACGCCTTGATCTGCGCCTGCTTCAACTGCTGATTTTCCTGTCGCAGGCGTTCGTTTTCTGAAAAAACAATGGCCAATTCCTGTGTCCATTTGGCGAAATCATTCATCGCCGCAAAAGGACGGGACGCCACATCAAGCACCGGCACGAAAAAATCGGTAACACCCGTGCGCATGTCATTTATCATTGTGATGTTACTGCGCCCGAAAATGAGCAGGGCAAGCGACAAAAAGATGAAGAAGCCAGAGGAAAACCTGTGCCTTAACTCCTTCATTTTTTACCCTCGCTATATATTTTACTCTTAATAGGAATCCAGCAACACATGTTGCAGAATTTCATCCTCCAACGCCCGCCCGGTACCAAGAGCGACGCAGGTCAGCGGTTCATCGGCAATGATCACTGAAAGCCCTGTTGCCTTGCGGATAACCTTGTCCAGGTCGCGCAACAATGCGCCGCCGCCGGTCAATACAATGCCCTTTTCCACAATATCGGACGCCAGTTCCGGCGGGGTGTGTTCAAGGGCGGTCTTGACCCCTTCCACAATAGCACTGATTGGCTCCGTCAAAGCCTCGGAAATCTGAAGCTGGTCTATCACCACCACTTTAGGCACGCCGTTCATTAAATCCCGGCCCTTGATTTCCATGGTCTTGCCAACCCCGTCTTCGGGCGGGGCGGCTGTACCCACTTCTTTCTTAATTCGTTCCGCGCTGGCTTCCCCGATCAGCAGGTTATGATTACGGCGGATATAGGCGATGATTGCCTCATCCATTTTATCGCCGCCCACGCGCACAGAGGCCGCATAGACAATGCCGCCAAGGGATAGAACCGCTACCTCGCTGGTGCCGCCGCCAATGTCTACAATCATGGAGCCTGTGGGTTCCGTCACCGGCAGGCCTGCCCCGATAGCCGCCGCCATGGGTTCCTCAATCAGCGATACCCGCCGCGCCCCGGCCTCCAGCGCACTGTCACGGATGGCCTTGCGCTCTACGGGGGTTGAACCGGACGGTACGCAAATTACAATATGGGGACTGGCAAACATGCTGCGGTTATGGACTTTACGGATAAAGTCCTTGATCATTTCCTCGGCCACTTCAAAGTCGGCAATCACCCCGTCACGGAGCGGGCGAATGGCCTCAATATCACCGGGCGTGCGGCCCAGCATCATCTTGGCGGCTTCACCGACCGCGATAACTGATTTGACACCCATGTTATTTTTAATGGCCACCACAGAGGGTTCATTCAAAACGATGCCCCGTCCCTTCACATAAACGAGGGTGTTGGCCGTGCCCAGATCAATCGCCATGTCGGATGAGAACATCCCCAAGAGCTTTTCTAACATATATTGTTGCCTATCGCTTAATTCTTAACCTGCCAGATTCCGGGCTATTAACCCTGATTCTGCCTGTTTATATATCGTTTGTATTAATATACCATTGGGAAAGCAATTTCTTTATGGAAAAACCGCCGCCTTTCTATGATTTCCCTCACTTAAGACCTAAATTGTGGTTAAAATAGGAACCGCCGGAACAACCTTAACGGGTCATGGCCGCCGGCGCAGTTTTTTCCCGCTTGACCATCAGTTTGTTCAGGGCATTGACATAGGCCTTGGCCGAGGCCACCAGCGTATCCACATGGGCGCCATGACCATTAATGGTCTTGCCATCTTCCTCCAGCCGTACCGTCACCTCTGCCTGGGCATCGGTGCCACGCGTCACCGCATGGACCTGATAGAGCTGCAACTGGGGCGCACCCCCGGCCAGGCTACGCAGGGCCTTGAAAGAGGCATCAACCGGGCCGTTGCCCTCGCTGGATACAGTAACCTGTTCGCCGTCCACCACAAGGCCGAAGGTTGCCTTGCTGGCCATGCCGCTGTCACAGACAAAGGACCAGTTGGTGAGCGCCATACGGTCATTGTCACGCATGTTCTCATCCACAATGGCAATGATGTCATCATCATAGAGAGTCTTCTTCACATCTGCCAAATCCTTGAAACGGGTAAAGGCGCTCATAAATTCATTGTCCCCCAGCGCATAGCCCAGTTCCTTCAGCTTTACCCGGAAAGCATGGCGGCCTGAATGTTTGCCCATCACCAGTTCTGATTTATTCAGCCCCACAGATTCCGGGGTCATAATCTCATAGGTTTCGGCATTTTTCAGCATACCGTCCTGATGAATCCCGCTTTCGTGGGCAAAGGCATTGGCCCCGACAATGGCCTTGTTATGCTGTACATCAAGGCCGGTAACAGCCGACACCAATTTTGAGGTCTTGATAATATTTTCCGTCACAATACCCGTGTGATAGGGGATCACATCCGGGCGGGTACGGAACGCCATGACGATTTCTTCCAATGCCGCATTACCGGCCCGCTCACCAATACCATTGACCGTACATTCAATCTGGCGCGCGCCGCCCTGTACCGCCGCGATGGAATTTGACACCGCAAGCCCCAAATCATTATGGCAATGGGTGGAGAAAACAGCCTTGTCCGAATTGGGCACATTGGCAATGATCTTTTCCATGATGATCCGGTATTCCTCTGGCGTAGTATAGCCCACGGTATCGGGTACATTAATGGTGGTGGCCCCGGCCCTGATGGCGACTTCTATGCTGCGATAGAGAAAATCTTCCTCAGTCCGGGTGCCGTCCTCACAGGACCATTCCACATCATCGCACAAGTTGCGGGCATGGCCAACGCTGCTGATAATCCGTTCAATGACCTCATCCGGGGTCATTTGCAGTTTATGCTCCATATGTAGCGGGCTGGTGGAGATGAAGGTATGGATACGGGGACGAACCGCTTTTTTCAGAGCCTCCGCCGCCCGGTCAATATCTTTCAGGGACGCCCGGGCCAATGAGCATACGGTGGTTTCTTTCAGCAAGCCTGCCACCTGTGACACGGCCTCGAAGTCACCGTTGGAGGCAATGGCAAAACCCGCCTCGATCACATCAACGCCCAATATTTCAAGGGCCTCTGCCACCCGTAATTTTTCGCCCAAAGTCATGGAACAGCCCGGCGACTGTTCGCCGTCGCGCAAGGTGGTATCAAAAATGATAACCCGGTTTTTATCTATGGTCATTTTATTCGCCTTAATCGTATGAATTTATGGATATATCCCACGCAGGGATCGAAATTTACTTTCTCCCCTAAACGTCCGCCAGCATTCTGGCCTTTAAAATCAGAGACGTCAGGGGCGACTAAGTCGACCAAGGAGTAGAAGGGAAAGGAGAAGAAATGATGCAAACGACAACAGGCGGGCCATTTTCCGGCCCGCGCTGGTTAATATCAACGGTGTAATATTCGTCTGCATTACAGTGTTTCTTATATAATATTTCAATTCATAGAGCTTATAAACAATTTTATACGCCCTGTGAACTGAAAAAATCAGATAGCCCTCATTAGGTGAATAGCACCTTGCATTCCTGACCGCATTTATTTCGAGCTATGATATAGGCCAGATGCAAAGTTGCCAGCCCGGCTAACAGACAAAAGAACGAAATATTAGCGTAGACAAAAAATGTCCAGACTATGGCTATTACCCCTATCAGGGTCAAACCAAACCAATGCATATGCCGATAGCTGGATAACATGGGCGGGGTGATTAACAACACCATATAAATCGCATATGTCCCCCAGCGCGGCATGATATAATCAAGCAACATTGTATCTTCATAGGCGATTGACTGGTTGTTAATATGGACCTTTACCCAATCCGGGTTTAGCAAGTGGGGAACATATAATGTCAAGCCGAAAATCAACCCTGCCAGCGCAAATAACAACAGCGGTTTTTTACGCTTGCTGCCTTTGGGTTCGAGGAAATATATACTGAAAGGTATCCATGTCGGCCACATCAGCCAGGAGAACAGTATAAACCCCATCGCCGCCCACCAGACCGTGTCCGGATTGTTCGCGGTCAGGCCCAACCACACATGACCTTCCATAAATTGCTGAATCCCGGCAAATACAGGCATAACGGCCACGGGCAAATAACGGATATTAATTTTATAGGCTTTCCATGTGGTAAAGACCCCGCTGGTTACCAAGGCCCCGGCGGCAATAAAACTGACGGACGCTGACATGCACATGACTATACCCTCCTGATTTTATTATTAACCCCATTATATAATGCAATAGCAACTTCGTCCACCCAGTATAAAAATAGATATTTTGAGTGTTGACTATATTTATTTAACATGTAAGATTGCATTGGAACAAACCAAGAACAAGGAGAGACGTATGCTTGGATATGTAATGGTTGGCACCAATAATTTTGACAGGGCCGCAGAATTTTATGACAAGATTCTGGCAGAACTTGGTGCAAAGCGCACCATGGGCGGCGATGATTTTATTGTTTGGGGAACAGATGACACCAGCACATCTTTTTCAATAACAAAACCTCATGATGGCAATGCCGCAACCGTTGGTAATGGCAATATGATGGCTTTTTTTGCACCAGACCATGCCACCGTTGATAAAATCCATGCCATGGTCCTTGAAATGGGCGGCACCTGCGAAGGTGCGCCCGGCCCGCGTCCTGAATTTGACGAAAAATTCTATGTGGGTTATTTCAGGGATCTGGACGGCAATAAAATGAACATTTTCAATTTTCCCATGTAACAAACTCTTGCCGTTAAGCCCCACGATAGCCGAAGGTTTGTGTCCATTCATCAAATAGGCAAGCTTGATGTAACGATGATTGAACCGTTCTCGAAGACTTCAAATTAAACCCTGAATCCTTTGGGCAGGGCGCGGCCAAGGACGAACAGCATCAGGGCTGACAGGACGATGGCGGGGCCGGCGGGGACGTCCCACTGGCTGGACAGGAGGATTCCTATCACCACTGACAGGCTGCCGATGACCATGGAGCCCAAGGCCATTTGTATCGGGGAGCGGGCCATGGTGCGGGCCGCCGCCGCAGGAATGATCATCAGCGAGGTGATGAGGAGCGCGCCAATGACCTTCATGGCGAACGCCACCAACAGGGCAATCAACAGCATATAGATCAGCTTGACTTTGAGTATATTAACCCCCTCAACACGGGCCAGATCCTCATGAACTGTGATCGACAACAGGGGCTTCCAGATATAAATCAGCCCGCCGAGGGTGCCCATGGTCATCAGGGCAATACCCGTAAGTTCCGGCGGGTCTATGGCCAGAATATCACCGATCAGCAGGAACATCATATCCTGTCGCAGGCTTTCCTGAAGGGCGATGATAATCAGGCCAATGGACAGGGCGCTATGGGCCAATATTCCCAGCAACGTATCGGTGGAAAATTTACCGCCCCGCTCCAGAATCAGCAATATCCAGGATATGACCGCACAGGTGATCACAATCGCCCACGGGCTTGTGGTGCCAAGGGCCAGCCCAAGGCCCACGCCCAGCAAAGCCGAATGGGAAATGGTATCACCGAAATAGGCCATCCGCCGCCAGACCAGAAAACAGCCCAGTGGCCCGGCGGCCATCGCCACCAACACCCCGGCCAGTATGGCACTCAATATAAAGTCATCAATCATGATCGCATCCCTCCCCGTGATCGCCGCTGACCACATTGCCCGCACTGTCATGGTGATGATCATGATGATGGGTATAGAGGGCGATGGCATCGGTCCGCTGGCCCAGCAAGGCCTGATATTCCGGATGGTTCTGAATATTTTCCGGCGCGCCACTGCAGCAGATATGCCGGTTGAGACAGATCACCCGGTCGGTGCCCGCCATAACCATATGCAGGTCGTGGGAAATCATCAACACCCCGCAGTTTTTATGCCTATGCACCCGGCTGATAAGACGATACAGCTCCTCCTGCCCGGTGATGTCCACCCCCTGTACCGGCTCATCCAGAACGATCAGATCCGGATCACCCAGCAAGGCCCGCCCCATAAGCACCCGCTGCATTTCGCCGCCGGATACCTGTTGCACCGGACAGGTCGCCACATGGGCAATACGGACAAGTTTCATAACTTCCGTCACTTGTGCGTCGGTGGTGCCGGGCCTGAGCTTCAGGAAGTTCTGAACCGTCAGGGGCAGATTATCCTCTATACTGATTTTCTGGGGCATATAGCCGATGGAAATGCCCTTCGCGCGCCGCACCTGCCCCCGGTCGGGAGTTAGCAGACCAAGGGCGATTTTCATAATCGTGCTTTTGCCTGCCCCGTTCGGCCCGATCAAAGTAACGATCTCGCCCCTGTCCACGGAAAAGCTGACCTCCTCCAACACCGCGCGGCCGGAAAAGGCCAGACAAACCCGGTCCAGTTCGATCAGGCTTTCTGTCATTGGCTTTGACAATCCGCGCATTGGCCCATGATCTCCAGCATGCTGTTTTCACATGTATAGCCCTGCGCCTTGGCGGCGGCGGCAATTTGTCCCGCCAGTTTTTTATCACTGATCTCATTCACGGTCCGGCAATCCCGGCAGATGAGGAAATGACCCTGATGCTGGCTTTCCGGGTCCGGGCAGCCGACAAAGGCATTGAGGGATTCAAGGCGATGGACGAACCCCTCCTCTATCAGGAAATCCAGCGCCCGGTAAACGGTGGGCGGCGCGACCCGTTTCTTGCCCGTCTTGCTCAACATATCCAGCAATTCATAGGCGGTGACCGGGTTATGACCGCCCCAGACCAGTTCCAGAACCTGTCGGCGCAGGGGCGTAAAGCGGGTATCCCGGGCGGCGCAAATTTCGCCCGCCAGATCCAGCGCGTCCTCTATACATTTATCATGATTATGTTGATGTGCAGACATTAGTATTTTTTCTTGCGTACCATATGTTATAACTTACGCTAATAGTGGCCTTATCTTGCCAGAAAAACAAGTGAGAAAAATATGACACGCCCCATATTCACCCCGATCCCGGAAGATATTATCACTCGGGCCATAACGGAAATGCGTTTTTCGGAACAGGGATTGATCGCCGCCATTGCCCAGCAATGTGACAGCGGCGAGATTTTAATGATGGCCTGGATGAACGGCGATGCGGTGCGTGAGACTCTGACCACGGGCCGGGTATGCTATTGGTCACGGTCGCGCAAGGCCTTGTGGCGCAAGGGCGAAAGCTCCGGCCAGATACAAAGTCTCAAACATTTCCGCTATGATTGTGACAAGGACACCATTTTGCTGATGGTGGACCAGAAAGGCGTTGCCTGTCATACGGGACGGCGCAATTGCTTTTACCATGAGATTACATCTGACGGGGTAAAAATCATCAGCGCGCCGGATGTGGACCCCGCCGACCTATATGGGCCCGGCAAAGAATAACATTACAGTCAACTCTTGACCTATGTCATATATTTAAGACATGAAATATCATACTCTGGTGGGAAAAACAGATGTGAGGAGGGTCAGTTGCATAAGGATATTACGCGGCAATTTTCAGACATTGCGATCGAGAAGATCGCCTATCTCAAGCAAAATCCGCTGGGATATTTCGTCGCAACGATAATGGCCGGGGCTTATGTGGGCATCGGCTTGATCCTGATCATGACCCTTGGTAACGAGGCAGCCCCTGCATCTCGAAACCTGATCATGGGCAGTTTTTTCGGCATCACCCTGACGTTGGTTATCTTTGCCGAGGCTGAATTATTCTCCGGCCATACCATGTATATGACTTTTGGTTTTTTCTATAAAAAAGTTGGTATCCTTGCGGTATTAAGAGACTGGATTATTTGCTGGTACGGCAATCTGTTCGGGGCCATGATGCTGTCGTTCCTGTTTGTTGCGGGCGGCGGTGGCGGGTGGCTCAATGACCCTGCAAGCCTTGTTCATACCGTCGCCAGTCACAAGATTAACAGCAGTATCACCGAACTTGTCGCCCGGGCGATTATCTGTAACTGGCTAATCTGTCTCGCCATCTGGATGGCGGCACGAACCAAGGACGATACGGCCAAATGTATCCTGATTTTCTGGTGCCTGTTTGCTTTTGTCGCGGCGGGTTATGAGCATGGCATCGCCAATATGACCGTGTTTACCATTTCCCTGCTGGGCAATCATCCCGATGATGTGACCCTCTTGGGCGGGGCATATAATCTGCTTTGGGTATCGGTGGGTAATGTCGTTGGCGGCGCAGGCTTTATCGGGGTTGCCTATTACCTGACATCCAATCCGTTATTTGGCCAGAAGAAAGGGTAAAATCAAGATGCCGGTTTTATCTTGAAAGCCCCCGGCCCGATCAAGAGCAATACGGCCATAACCCCGACCACAAGCCCGACCCAGGGCTCAAAGAACACCAGGAAAAACGCGGTCATCAGCATGATCCCCCTTTCCTCCCGCCCGCGCGGCATCGACAGGGCAACAAAGGCACAGGCAAAGCCGGTTAAGATAAGGGTCAGCATCAGGGCAATGGGCATGAAAGGCCGCAGGAAAGTCACCACTGGCAAAAACAACAGCAGAACAGGAAAGCCATACATATAATAGGCGCTGATCCCGCCTATCAGGCTATGCATCTTTTCCCGGCCTTCTTTCCAGCGCTGAACAACCACAACATGAACGCCCGTCCACAGACACCCCTGTGTCGGGAAGAAGGGCGCAAACAGGGCCATGACCCCATTGCGAATCGCAATAACAACATGGGAACGGTTGGTATTGATATCCAGCTTGTCATCAGGGCGACTATCCTCCGCATCCCGCAAAATGGCAATACCGGTGAGCAAGTCTCCAAACAGAATAGTATAAGCGACCAGCACCAGCGGAATAGCTTCGATAAAAAAGGACAGCGGCGGCCAGCCGATAACAAAAGGGGAGACCTTGGCCATCAAATCGCCCACCGGCGGCACCATCACCCCCCATTCTATCTGAAAGGATATTTCCCCCATCAGGACGCCGGCAATTCCGGCGATGAAAAAGCCTGGCAACAGGCCAAAGCTTGCCACCATGGACAGTGATTTACTTTTTAATTTCATTTTCTGAAAAGGCAGAGAAAAGGAAAAGACAAGGCAGGTCACAAGGGCCAGAATCATGGAGACCGGCATGGCTTCAATGGTCTTGAAGTCATCAACAAAAACTCGCTTGAAGGCCGCAAAGGCCGCACCCAGAATAATCCCCGCCTTGATGGCGGTCGGAATATGGAGAATGAGCTTTCGCCCCAAACCGGTTATGCCCAGAAAAAATAATAGAATCGCCAGATCTATGGACAGGGCCGTCATCATCTGAAACCGTTCGGTCGGCGTATCATAATTACTGAGCACAAAGGCCAGTGATATGGGCAGCGCAGGCGTAATCCAGCCCGGCGAAAAAGGCTCGCCAAACAGCACAACATGGGACGCAATCAGGATTGAATGGAAAATGGAAATGGTGACCGCTTCTTCAAACGTCAGCCCAAAAGCCGTGGTCAGTAGCGGCGTCAAGGCCAGACCTGTCGCTGCCGCCACCACAAGCCCCTGTGCAAGCTCGGGCCATTCAATCCGCATATGCACGATCGGCAACCGCGCGGTAAACGGTCCCCATTTTATCCCCGGCGGCGGGCCATCACGGCCATTACCCTTATTTTTCATACCCATATGACCCAACCCTTTTTTGCGAATTATACCGCAAAAGGCCAGTTTTAAAAGCCATATATAGCAGGCAAGGCATAAGGACTGTTTTATCCATATAATTTGTTAATATATTACTGTCTAATATACGGTATATCAGAGGCCATATACGAACCAGGTTTCATATGAATTTAGACAAGGAATTGGACCGATTAAACGGGATTTCACCAGCAAAAAAATTCTCATCGTGGATGACGATCTTTATATTGCAAAAATTATGAGGTCTATTCTGGAAGCTTTTGAAGTCGCGCAGGTTCAGATGACCACTGAATATGATGAAGCTGTCCACAGATTGAAAAATCATAAATATGACTGCATCTTTGTCGATAATATGATGAGCAAAAAAAATGGTCTGATGCTCGCCAAATATATCCGCCGCTCAGAAAATACGGAACTTCGTACAATGCCGATTATCCTTTGCACTGCCTTTACCGACCTTCAATCAATCATAAATGCACGGGATGTGGGCGTCACTGAAATCCTGGCCAAGCCGGTATCGCCGGACCAGATTATGGCGAAGATGAATACGGCGTTTTTTAGCCCGCGCACTTTCATAGATGCCAAGGTCTATGCCGGACCGGACCGGCGACGACGTATTCGGGATTTTGGTGAACAAAACGACAGGCGAAAAGCAGGCATCCCCCTGCCCGCCCAAAAAGAAAACGCAAAAGACACAGCCCTTGACGGGCAAACAGAGGCGGAATGAATGTCAAACGGTAATTTCACAGTCAAACAACAGGAAATGCTCCGCAAGGCCCAAAAAATTATTGATGAGGCCAGCCTGGGCTACGGAGACATTCTGAACCAGCATATCCTGACGCTTAAAACGTCACTGGACAATAATGATATTCAGGACGCCATTCGTATTTGTCACCTTATCAATAGCCAGGCTGGCACCTTTGGCTGGCACCTTGCCGGTGAGCTGTCCGGCTGGTTCAAAAGAGTTCTGATGAAACAGCAACAGGAAGCTGGCCTGAATTCAAATGTCAGCCGCCTGTTTATGGATAGTCTGGACCATATGGTCAAACAGGACCTGAAAGCAGAATCAAAAGCCGCCGTCACCTTGTTACGTGATTTGGAAACGGCTCTCAAGATTGAGGGCGTTCGATGAATAGCATTGCTTTTATTGATTTCTTTAGGTAGGTTACGCCCATATTTCAAGCGGGTGTGGTTCAATGGTAGAACGAGAGCTTCCCAAGCTTTAGACGAGGGTTCGATTCCCTTCACCCGCTCCAAAGAACGAGGCCAGCTATGGCAAAAGATACCGGTGAACTCCTTCTTGACGGCCTGATTGACGCTTCTGCCGAGGCGGAGAAAAGAGGTAACGAAAGCTTGTCAAAATTTCTCGGCGAATTATATCAGCTTGCCGGTGAGGTGGTTTTCGACGGCCCGAACGACCCCATAAAAAGCCCCTGCGCCCTGAACATTCAAAAACAAATCAACCGCAAGAGATCACCGCTATGAAATGGGGGAAATGCCCACGTGATGCCAGAAACTGCTAAAAACGGTGACAATATAAATTCAATGCTAACGCTTGCATAAACTATATAGTTACCCACGCATAATCAAACATAATTTCCTACCTTTTCTACAATATTTATCTGGCAACTTCCCTATTTTAAACATTAATAATAGATTTTTTATTGACCATGAATCTTATAGCAGTTTTCTGCATTGACCTTATCCCGCCGCCCAGTCCTTAGGGGCTGTGAACAATTAAGAGAAGGCTCAAGCGACTATATTCACAATGACAGACTTCCTAATAGAACGCGTTGCTTGAATAGGATTTATTTACACAATGATTGGTCCTCTTCTATCTATTACGACTTAAGGTGAAAATTTCACAAACTATCTCTGGTCGTTAAATTTACGGTTTATATTTGATTTTAATTTAGAAAGATTCTAGTAATGCATTCGATTGCATAATGAGTAGTGCGGAACCTTGACTTTAGCAATAAGTCACTCGCCGACCACAAATTTGCCCCTGCAAGACTAGTTAATGGAGAAGGTACGGTTATTTCATTCATCATCAATGACACAGGCGTAGAGGTCGATGCAGAGCCAGACACGCCTCTGTTATGGGTTATTCGCGAACATCTGAAACTGACAGGAACAAAATTTGGTTGTGGCGTTGGCCAGTGCGGAGCCTGTATGGTTCACATCAATGGGAAAACACGCTTTTCCTGTTTGACACCGTTATCCTCTGTGAAAGGTAAAGAAATTACGACCATAGAGGGCCTTTCGCCGGAGTCTGATCACCCTTTGCAAAAAGCGTGGGTAGAACTGGAAGTGCCGCAATGCGGATACTGCCAGTCAGGACAGATCATGCGCGCGGCCAGTCTACTCAAAAAGAACAAAAAACCCAGCGAGGAAGATATCGTAAAATACATGCGCACCAACCTGTGCCGATGTGGAACCTATCCGGCTATCGTAAAAGCCATCCAACTTGCCGCGAAGGAATCGTAAAATGATAAAAAACAGGATTCCCTTAAAAAACAACTCTTCCGTAAAGGCATCCCGCAGAAAATTCCTCAAGCAATCCGCAGGCTTCACCTTCATGATTGGGGCCAGTGGATTAATCAGTGCCTGCGGCACCAATGGACCGAACAAGGCCTCTGCCAGTTCACGTTCTGACCCCATGCAGGCGAATATATGGGTAACGATCAATCCTGACGATACTATCATTGTTAAATACGCCGGGACAGAGATGGGACAGGGATCAATGACCCATGTTCCGATGATGCTTGCTGAATATCTCGATGCTGACTGGGACAAGGTAACCGTAGAAATCGTCACCATTCACGATACCGCTTACGGCAATCCGATTTTCCAGAACATGCTGTATACTGCGGGTAGCACTCATGTAATGGTCTATAGCAAAAAGATGAAAGTTGCTGGTACGCAGGCGCGTAAACTTTTAATGGCGGCCGTCGCAAAACATTGGGATGTTCCTCTGTCAGAACTCGGCACCGATATTGGCAATGTTATTCATAAATCGTCAGGTCGTCGTATATCATATGGCAATATCGTTGCAGACGTTGACCTGTCCAGTGACATTCCCGATATAAATGACAGTGACTTTATACCTGAAGCAAAATTTCGTTATATTGGCAAACAGGTGATGCGCCGGGATGTGCCCGCCAAGGTTAACGGGAAGGCGCAATATGGTATGGACGTACAAGTGCCGGGCATGCTGTATGCGGCAATCCTGCGCACACCTGTTGAGGGGGAACGCCCCCTGAAAGTTGACGATATATTGGCGCGGGGAACCAGGGGGGTTACTGATATTGTGATACTGCCTTATGGCGTTGCCGTTGTGGCGGGCACAGTAGAGGCAACAAAAAAAGGCAAACGTAGATTAAAGGTTACATGGAGTGAGGACTCTCCGTTCAGGCAGGCAAGCACAAAGGCAAGTATCGCGGAATATTCCAGCGCTGCCAAAGATCTTAACAAAACCGGCATTGCCTGGTTTTCCAAAGGTGATTCCAAAGGTGCAATAGACAAAGCGGAAAATGTTCTTAGTGCTATATATACATCTGACCCCCTCTATCATGCTCAAATGGAGCCCCTCAATGCAACGGCATCGGTTAGCGATGATGGCAAGTCGGCAGAGATCTGGGTCGGGACCCAGACACAGAGCCTGACCATCATCGGGGCTGCCGAGACCTTGCAGACCACCAATGATAAAATTACGCTGCATCCCCTCACCATGGGCGGAGGATTTGGCCGACGGTCACTGCTACATCAGGAATATGTAGATGATGCCTTATACCAACGGCCCTTTTAATTGACTGATTCTAAGCATGCCCATTTTCGTGCCGCGATGGATTTAATCTGACCTTTATTTTTTATCAAGCAGTTCCAGGCATTTACACAAGCCTTTATGATATCTTCA
>UOED01000011.1_pt1 | contig 32917 bp, 23 predicted proteins | sample 1990161 | NCBI WGS metagenome assembly UOED01 (sample SAMEA4728526, study PRJEB27164) | hydrothermal vent metagenome | biome: marine basaltic hydrothermal vent biome; feature: marine hydrothermal vent; material: mineral | place: Pacific Ocean | collected 2011-06-14/2011-07-23 | depth 1741 m | reverse complement strand
GGTCAGCATGGTATAAAGTGCCTTATCCATGCCCTCGGCTGTGATCTTCTCGTCATTGAAGTCCACCCCGGAAAACCCGTTTACCTGAAGGTCAATCAGGCCGCTGGTTGATAGGATAGATTTTTTTTCCGGTGTTGGTTTCAGGGGCTGTTTATTCATTGGGTTTTCGTCATGAGCCGTGATGAGTCCGGGTCAAGAAAAATATGGCAGTTTTCATGCTGCTGCAATATTGATGCGGGCAACATCGGACTTACTTCTGATTCAAGACAGTTTCTAACAGCTTCAGCCTTGCGGCCATCCGGGACGGCAATGATCAAATGGCGGCTGCCCATGATTTTACGGATGCTCATGCTGATAGCCTGTTTTGGAACATCTTCCAGACGTTTAAACCAGCCTTCATTATATTGCTGCCTGCGGCACCCCATGTCCAGATTGACCAATATATAAGGGTCTGTAGTATCAAAATCAGCCGGAGGATCGTTGAACGCCAAATGGCCATTCTCACCAATGCCTCCAAAGCAAATATCAATCTCTTTCGGCCCCAGCAGGGCATTCAGGCGGGATAATTCCTGCTGGATATCCTCTGCATCTCCTCTGACTTCGCAAAAGGAACCAAAAGCCGGAAGTCTGGCAATGATCCGCTCCCTCAGATATCGCCGGAAACTGGCGGCGTGGTCCGATGAGATGCCCACATATTCATCCAGATGAAACAGATCAATGCGTTCCCAGGGGATGTTTGGTTCCTGCAAAAGCTGGTCATACATGGACAGCTGGCTGGCGCCCGTGGGAATGACCACGGTCAGACGTTCTTTTTCTTTTGCTATTGAGCGTAGAATATCTGCCCCTTTTTGGGCAGCCTTGATTCCAAGGTCCTTAGCTGTGGGGGAGACATCAACTTTCATTGGACAATATTCCAAACAAACTTTGTTTATAATACTATGATTTATACCTCCATTATATAAAGAGAGTATGATTAGTCTAGTTTTATTTTTAAACAAAATGTGTTTAAAAAGTTGACTTTCCCCCCTGAGAGGCGATAGGTTTAATGATAAAAGAGAAAATAATAAAAATTCCAGTGTCTGTTGTTATGGGAGGTTGCCTGTTTTATGTCAGCATCACCGGGTAGATTTGTGATAGCCAAGATTGCCGCCATTCTGTTGGTGGTGGCACTGTCTGTATATTTTCTGGAGAATAAAACCACCCGGCCCCTGATCTCCAAATCGCCGATTATTTTACATCTGGCAGAAGCCTTGCCGGAAAGCAATCCGGTTACTGTTGCTATGCGGCTATTTTCCGATCTGGTACGTAAAAAGACGGCGGGCGGGGTGATTGTAAAGGTTCATTCCAGTGCCCAATTGGGGCAGGAGCCCGAGGCCATTGAGCAGGTTCGGCTGGGGATTATTGATATGACCCGGATAAATTCTGTGGCTCTGGCCAATGTCAGCCCGGCTATTGGCATATTCACCTTGCCCTATATTTTTCGTAATTTTGACCATAAATACAAGGTTCTGGACGGTGAGGTGGGGGCGGCGGTGCGCCGTGACATGGCTCAGGTCGGCCTGATAGGATTTGATTATATGGAGGCTGGCTCGCGGTCATTTTACACCCGGACAAAAATCATAAAAACGCTGGCAGATTTAAAGGGGCTGAAAATCAGGGTTCAACCGTCCCGCATTACCATCCGCATGATGGAACTGCTGGGCGCGGTGCCAACGCCGATGAACTTTGGCGAGGTCTATTCTTCCCTGTCGACGGGGGTCGTTGACGGGGCAGAGAATGACTATGTCAGCTATTATACCTCCGGCCATTATGAAGTAGCCCCTTTCTATACGGAAGATAACCACCTGAGCCCGCCGGCTATTTTGATCATGAACCGGGATAAATTTAATTCGTTGCCGGGTGAATATCAGCAGTCTGTTCGGGAGGCAGCCCATGAAGCAGCCCTGTTTGAACGCGATTTTATGCGGGAGTCAAATCGCAAGGCCAAAATTAAAATGTTGTCTGTCGGCGTGACAATTTATGTGCCGGATACGGCACCGTTCCGCGCCGCAGTTACGCCTATTTATCAGGAATACCCTGTTTTTGCAGACTTAATCAGGAAAATCAATGAGACTGAATAACGCTATCAGGAATAGTCTTGAACGGGTCAACCGTCTGGCAGAGGGACTATGCTGTATTCTGCTGGTTCTGCTGGTTATCCTTACGGTTGCGCAGGTTTTTCTGCGCTATGTCATGAAGGCTCCGGTCAGCTGGTCCGAGGAAGTGGCCTTGCTGATTCTGGTCTGGTTTGGCATGCTGGCGGTGGCCATCGGGGTTTATCGGCACAGTCATATGATGATAACGGTTCTTTGGAATTATTTTCCGCCGCCCTGGAAATACGGGCTTAATATTCTGGTTGAATTGCTGATCATTGTTTTTGCCTTGAATATTGCCCTGAATGCGGGGTTGCTCATCAATATTGTCGGGGACCAGACCCTGTCGGCCTCGGAATGGCCCAAGGCATGGCTATATATCCCGCTTCAGGTCGGGGGTGGGCTGATGTTTTTAAATGCGGCAGGCAATATCCTGCTGGATCATTTTCCGGACCGGAATATAACACCATCGAATTTTGAGATGTAGCCCATGGATCAGCAATCAACAGCCACGTTAATTTTGCTCGGGTTATTCCTGTTTCTGATGTTTTTGCGGGTGCCAATCGCCTTTGCGCTGGGGTTGTCCTCTTTGGCTACGGCAATTTACCTTGGCATTCCAACCATGGTTGTGGCCCACCGCATGGTGAACGGCCTGAACAGTTTTACCTTTCTGGCGATACCTTTTTTCATTCTGGCCGGCCAGCTTATGGGAGAAGGCGGTATATCGGATCGGCTTGTGCGCTTTGCAGATACGCTTGTGGGCCGGATGAGGGGCGGCCTGGCGCAGGCGAACATTGTGTCCAGCACCATGTTTGGCGGTATATCCGGCTCATCTGTGGCTGATATAGCCTCCATCGGATCATTCCTTATTCCCTCCATGGTCCGCCGTGGCTATCGTCCCGGCTATGCGGTGTCGGTGACCATCACATCATCGGTACAGGGGGTGCTGATTCCGCCAAGTCAGAATATGATTTATTACGCTCTGGCCGCTGGGGGCATCCCGCTCGAAAAATTATTTCTGGCCGGGTATATCCCCGGTATTCTGTTGGGCGGCGCCTTGATGTTGTTATGCTGGTTTCTGGCGGTTCGTCAGGGGCACCCCAAAGGTGAAAGCTATGGGTTCAGGGAATCGATCAAGGTTGGCCTTGAAGCCTCGATCGGTCTTTTTACTGTAGTTATCATTATTGGCGGTATCCTGCTGGGCATCTTTACTGCAACGGAATCGGCCGCCGTTGCCACTGTTTATGCCGTTATTGTAACCCGTTATATCTATCGCACGATGCCATTGAAGAAGATTGTGACTGTTTTGAAGCAGTCACTGGAAACTCTGGCGACGGTTATTGCTATTATCATGACCTCTTCGGCTTTTGCATTTCTGCTGTCTTATCTTGAGATACCAGAGGCGCTGGCCAATATGATATTCTCCCTGTCATCTAATCCGGTTGTGGCCATGCTGGCCATTAATTTGCTGTTGCTTGTTCTGGGCATGTTGATGGATATGGGGGTGCTTATTTTATTGTTGACGCCGATCCTGCTTCCTATCGCACTGAAAATTGGCGTTGATCCGGTGCATTTTGGTATCATTATGATGGTCAATCTGGGCATTGGATTATGTACGCCGCCCGTTGGGACATCCCTGCTTGTGGGCTGTTCTATCGGCAAGGTTTCGGTGGAGCGTACGGTAAGGGAACTTGCGCCTTTTTATCTGATCATGCTCGTGTTGTTGATGGTGATAACTTTTTTGCCTGATTTATCCTTGTTCCTCCCCGGTATGATTGAGTGACCTATGAGCCATATTAGTGACCATATCGAAATTTTCCTTGAAAAGGCTATTCCGGGTAGCCACTCAAAGGACCTGTCCCGGCTTTATCTGGATATTATGAAGGGGCGGATTTCTTCGCGCCGTGAATTTTCGGCTAACTATGGCCTGCGGTCTTCAACAGTTTCAGAACTGGTTAATGAACTGGTTGGTAAAAAGTTGATTTATGAGGTTGCTGATGTCGGGACAAGCCGGGGGCGACCAGCGAAAAAACTTGTTCTCAATCAGAATTTATTTGTTATCTGTGTTGTTCGGATCAGTAGCCAGACATTAATTTGCAATGCGGTAAATATTACAGGACAGGTAATTGAGGAAACCCGTAGCACACTTAGTTCCAGCTGTAATAACCGTCAGATGATTGCGGAAGTTCGAAAATTATACGGTATTTTGCTGGAGAAGTTGCCTGCGGGTGTTTCCTGTATTGGAATGGTGTTTTCTCTGCCGGGAATTTTGAGCATTGAACGGAAAAACTGGATTATGTCCTCGCGCTGGCCGGAAATAAACAATCTGTCCATTGAGAATGAGTTGCGGGATATGGCTGTCCCCATAAAGGTTGTGCGGAATATTGATGCAGAATTGCGGGCCCGTCTGTTCAAAGAGGACGGGGAGAATATTTTATTGCTGCATTGGGGTTTTGGTATCGGGATAGCCTATTCGGAAGGGGGAGATCCGATTAATTCAAAATTTGGCCGGTTTGGTGAAATCGGTCATTGGGATTTAGGGGTTAACGGTACGGAACAATGCAGATGTGGTCGAAACGGATGCCTTGAGGTTCATTGTGCCCTGTGGTCCATCTGGCCGGATATGGCCCGGACATGGCCTGAGTTATCCAAAAATGAAGAAGATTTTATGGTACAGGCGGCAAAATTTCCCCTGCTGGAGCATGATAAAATACAGCAGGCCGTGGATATGATGGTGACCACCCTGGGCAACCTGTGCCGGGTATTATTCCCGTCAAAAATCCTGTTGTCCGGCCCTTTCTTTGCCAATGACGAGGTTCTGGCAGAATTTTACCGAAAATTTCTCAATGATGGTGTGCTTCCTCATGTTTCCCCGCCCAAGCTGACATACGTTCAACAAAGTGAGCAGTTGGAAACCGAGGGAGCCGCCATTCCGGTTATTGTCGGGGAAATAGAGGGAAGGCTGAGGCATGGAAAAGGATAAATTATGACAATTAATCCTGGTAAGACTATCATTACTGTTTTTATATTGTTGCTGTTGGTTGCAGGGGGAAATGCCGTGGCTGGATCACGGGTAATCAGCTCTGAAGCCAGAATTATTCCCGCTCCGCAAATGATCAAAAAGCTCCCCGGTAATTTTCGCCTGACCCGCGATGTTCGGCTGGTGGTAAATGATGGTGCGGCAAGGGATGTTGCGCAATATTTTCAGAAATTTATCAGACCGGCGACAGGCTATGACCTGAAGATTCTGCAAGCAGAAACGCCTCAAAAAAATGCGATTAATCTGGTGATAGGCAATGGTATCGGATCAGAAGAAGGGTATCGCCTGTCTGTTCGATCCGACGAGATAGTCATTCGGGCGGCAACGGAAAAGGGGCTGTTTTACGGACTGCAAAGCTTGCGCCAGATGTTGCCTCCGGAAATTGAAAGCACCTATCCGATAAATAATATTGACTGGGTGATTAGAGCCGCTGATATTGAGGATGGTCCCAAATATCCCTATCGGGGTATGCATCTGGATGTGAGTCGTCATTTCTTTTCCAAGGATTTTATCCTGCGGTATATTGATTTTCTAGCGCTTCATAAAATGAATGTTTTTCACTGGCATCTGACCGACGATCAGGGCTGGCGCATTGAGATTAAAAAATATCCCAAATTAACCTCAATCGGCAGTCACCGGCCTGAAACGGTGATCGGCCATCCTTATGACCGGGTCCATTTTTATGATGGCAAGCCGGTGGATGGTTATTATTCACAGGAAGATATTCGTGAAATTGTAAAATATGCCGCCGCGCGTCAGGTGATGATCGTTCCGGAAATTGACGTTCCGGGCCACAGCTCTGCCCTGCTTGCGGCCTATCCGGAGTATGGCTGTATTGATAAGGAATATAAGGTAAAAACCGAATTTCATATCTTTCCTGATGTCATATGCCCCACGGAAAAAACTTTTTCTTTTCTTGAGGATATTTTTGCCGAAGTCGCCGAGCTTTTCCCCGGCCCCTATATCCATGTGGGCGGGGATGAGGTGATGAAGGAACAATGGAAGGCCTGTGAAAGCTGTACTGCCTTGATGAAAAAAGAAGGCCTGAAGAATTATGATGAATTGCAGAGCTATTTCATCCGCAGGCTGGAAAAAATAATTCTGGGTCGGGGCAAGAAAATGGCTGGATGGGAGGAAATCCTTGACGGCGGCATAAATCCCGGCGCCACGGTTACGGTCTGGCTGAAACGGGAAAAAATCAAACAGGCCATACAGGCCGGCCATGAAGTTGTCGTCGGCATGAGTGATAAGTTATATTTCAACCAGTTTGAATCGCTCTCTCTGGACGCGCCCATGTCGTCAAGCTGGCAACCGCCAATAACGCTGAAGGATATATATCAATATGATATTATTCCGGATGGCCTGACTAAAGATGAAGCCTCACATATTCTTGGGGCGCAGGGCCATGTCTGGGGGAATTTTATAAAAACACCGGCACAGGTGGAGCATGCGGCCCTACCCCGTATGAGTGCATTGGCTGAAATTTTATGGACCCCTGATGGCCGGCGATCGTGGCCTGATTTCCTGCGCCGGGTGGATGGATTGTTTGATCGCCTGAAGGTTATGAACGTTAATGTTTCAAAGGCGATCTATAAAGTTACGGGAAAACATCATCTGGTTGACGGGGCCATGATTTTAACCCTGAATACAGAAGGTAAAAATCATATCATCCGTTATACCACAGACGGCAGCAAGCCAACTATTCATTCGCTCCTGTATGATGGCCCGCTGACGTTAACAAAAGCTGTAACCATTCGGGCGATGGGTCAGAATCCAGTCAGCGGTGAAAATTTCGGTGATTTCAGATTGACTTTCATCCCCCATAAAGCCCTTGGCAAGACAATAAAATTCACCCGTGAGCCCAGAGCATGGTACCAGCCGGGGCCCTATAAAGTCATTCTGGATGGCGCCGTTGCCTATGACCGGATTTTTCATCCCACAGAATGGGCGGAATTTTTTGATGGTGATATGGACGGGACGATAGATTTTGGAAAAGCTACGGAATTTCATAAGGTCAGTCTGGGCTTTGAACCCGGAAAATACCGGCGTTTATATTTGCCTCAGGCGGTGGAAATAATGGTTTCCGATAATGGTATCGACTGGAAAATGGTCGGAAAAAAAGAGCGAGATGATATCAGGCGGGCAAAGCCATCTCTTACAATTTCATTTCCGCAGGTTACCGCCAGATATTTACGGATTATATGTAAAAATAATCAGAAAAAGTTCAACAGCCGGCTGGGCAAAATAGTGCCTGTTTCCATATTTATTGATGAAATAGTAGTTCAATGACCGGAAGGGAGCTGTTTCACCCGAAATAAACATAAGAAATGGCTTAATATGAGTATATTGCGCTATATTTTTTAAATTTTTTTCTTGTTAACATACTCTATATAATAACTGAAAGACGTTTCAAGCTTAAACGATAGGGAGTAATATTATGAGAAAATACACTAAAAAAATAACAGGATTTTTGTCCGGAGTTTCACTGATCGGACTGTATGGAGGGGGCTTTGTTTCGCCCTCAATGGCGGCGGATGAGGCTGGTTTTTCATTAGAAGAAATCGTTGTTACGGCGCAAAAAAGAGCGGAAAGTTTGCAAGATGTTCCTGTGGCCATTACCGCCTTGTCCGTTGGGGCAATTGAACGCAACAGAGTGGTCTCTATTGAGGGAATATCCCGCATTGCCACATCTGTAAATTGGCAGCAGGGATTGACCGCTTCCAACAGTACGGTATCCATGCGCGGCTTTGGGACCAATGCCTTTGGTGTGGGGGTAGAATCAAGTGTTGCCATCGTGCAGGATAATGTCGTTCTCAGTCGTCAAAACGAAGCCTTCGGGGAGCTTTTTAATCTGGAACGCGTGGAAGTATTGCGGGGGCCGCAGGGCACTTTGTTTGGCAAGAATGCCTCTGCCGGGGTTATTCATCTGATTACCAAAGGACCATCAGAGGAACTGGAAGGCAAAGCCGACGTCTTTTATGGATCGTTTAATGAAACAGTGGTCCGGGGCACCGTTTCAGGACCGTTGTCAGACTCTGGAAAAGTGGCAGGGCGTATCAGCGCATTTTATAAGAGCGTGGACGGGAATATCCTTAACAAGTTTGACGGGAAAAAGCTGAATGGCATCCGGGACAGTTATGGCGTTCGCGGGAAGCTTGCCATTGAAGTGAATGACAAGTTGAGTTTGATGGTAATTGCGGATTATTCCAAAACCAAAACCGATTGTTGCGCAGAGCCGATCAGGAGCCTGCCGGCAAATACCAACGCCTTTGGGGTTGGTGCCTTGAATATTAATGATGCCGTTGTCGGTATTAATGTAGGCCCGAATAACAGGGAGGTATCTCTGGATGCACCTACATTTGGTAATTACACCAGTTGGGGGCTGTCAAACGAGGCGAATTATGATCTGGAAGGGGTGACCTTCACGTCCATAACATCATATCGTGAGTGGGAAGAGGAAACCAATGCCGATATTGACTGGAGTCCCCTTAAATTGTTTTTAAGCAACGGCGGCAAGAAAACCCAAAAAACATTCACTCAGGAATTGCGTGTTGCATCTTCTACGGATGATCCATTGCAATGGATTTTCGGGATGTTCTATTATAACAATCGGAACGTGCAAGACTTTAACCGTGACTTTGGCGGGGGTCGAGGTCAATTTCTTGATTCAACACTTGCCGTGGATAATTATGCCGCTTTTGGGGAAGTTAAATATAAATTTGAGACCGGTACGCAGCTTATTGCCGGGGCCCGTTGGCAGAAGGAAGAATTGAAATATACGGCGATCGTTTCAAGGACAGGTTTTAATACAGCCGATAATCCGAATATTCCAAATTCGTTCAATGACAGCGATGCCATGTTAAAACTCGGGATACAGCAGGATATCGGCGACGATGCCATGGCTTACTTTACTTTTTCTCAGGGCTATAAAGGACAGGCTGTCGACCTGACGACGGGCCTTAGTGCGGCAAAGGCAGCTTTGCAGCCTATTGCGGCAGAAAGAGTGGATTCTTATGAGGTCGGATTAAAGGCCGAATTCATGGATCGTCGTTTGAGCTTTAATGTTGCGGCATTCCTGTCAAATTTCTCCAATTTCCAGACACAGGCTTTTGATGATGCGGCATTGACTTTCCGTATTCTCAATGCCGGTGAGGTGCGTTCGAAGGGTATTGAAGTTGAAACACTGTTTGCAGCGACGGAAGAATTAACCTTCATTTTCAATGCCACATTTCAGAATATTGAGATACTTAATATTGTAGGGACGGGGTGTTTCCCGGGACAGACAGAGCCTCAGGGCTGTGTGAGCCGACAACAAAGTATATCGGGTGGAACCTTGCCCAATGCGCCGGACACCAAAATTTTTGTCGGGGCCAATTATGAAGCGCCCGTGGGCAACGGCGATTTTATCGGATATACCAGTTTGAATTACAGCTGGCAGAGTGAGGTACAATATTCCCTTAATCAGAATCCCCTGACGATACAGGATTCATATGGAACGGCCAATTTCAGCATTGGTGTTCGTAATGCTGATACTGGCTTGAAAATAACGGCATTTATCAATAATATCTTTGATAAATCTTATGTAACAGGTCTTCGCGCACCGGGGGGAATATGGGGCGGATCAACGGGAGTAGTCCAGCAAATTCCGCGCACAGCTGACAGGACGTATGGTGTCAGGGTTGGTTATTCTTTCTAAACCGGATTTCATGAGTGACTGGGAGGGAGGCGCAAGGTAAGCTTGGGCCTCCCTCCCGTTTTTTATGAGGGCAGAGACAAATTGTGAGAGAATGAAATGGCAAGATTGTTTGGTTTGTTTTTTATACAGATGTTTCTGCTGAATGCGGGGGCGTTTGCTCATGAAAATATATACAGGATTAATGCGTTGCCCGTTACATCGCAAGGCAAAGCCACCATCAGTCCGGATAAAGGAATAGCCGGGCAATTCGGCAGTTGGACGGTTTCCTATGTGGTGGGCAAAAAGGGTATAAAAACCGGCGGCGGTATCAGGGTTGAGTTGCCAGACGCCTGGTACGCCGGGTTGCGTAATTCCACCACCCGCCTGCAAACCACTGATCCCGAAGACAATAATTATATTACCGCCAAGACGTCCAATTCCAAGGTGTTGCTCCGGACCATCGTTGAGGATGAAGAAAAGGCTCTTTTGCCCAAATGGGACCGGCCATCAATAGATGGCAGAACCGAACGTTATGTCTTTGTCGTGCGGGTTGTGGTGGCAAAGGGTCACTTGAAAAAGGGTGATGTGGTTTCGGTTGTTTTCGGTGATCGCACGGGCGGTTCGGCGGGCTATCTGGCCGGAGCCATTTCCGCACCATCTCGACCTGTTATGGTAGCCATAGACCAGAATGGGGACAATGATTTCAAGCTGTTGAAAAAATTGCCGGAACTTTCCGCGCTCCCCGGCGCGGCCAGTGATATGCAGGTTATCCTGCCCTCACAGGCGGTGGTGGGAAAGCGGTTGCAAGGCCGGATTTCATTGGTTGATGAAAATGCAAATGCGGTGGATCATACGGCAGTTTTCAAACTTTACCTGAAGACAGGGGCGGCGGATCTTCCTGTGCAGGTAAAGATGATGCCAAACCGGGGTTATGCGGAATTTACGGTCACGCCCCGACAGGTAGGTGTGTTACGCCTGAGGGTGCGAAGCGGTAACTTCCCGCTTGAGGCTGTGTCTAACCCGGTGGTGGTGACAAGGACCGCGCCGAGGGAAAAAATATACTGGGGGGATATTCATTCGCACAGCCATTTCAGTTGGGACGGGGTTGGTGATCAAAACTTCTATTACGCGCGTTTCATTGCCGGTCTTGATTTTTATGCCCTGTCAGATCATTCCTTTGCCCCCAGAAGTAAAAGAGAACAGGCACAGGGGCGCGGCAAGTTCGGGTCATTTACCCCGGCACAATCCGCTGAATCTGGAACGGACTTGGCACAGGAGGTAAAGCTGTCGCGTGGCCTGAACAAATCAACATGGGCGAAATATTCTGCTTTAACTGACCGTAAAAATGATCCCGGCCATTTTGTCACTTTGCTGGCTTACGAGGATTCCATGGGCGTGCCATATGGTCATCGTAATGTTTATTTTCGGGATAAACCGGGCGTTCTGGCCTATCCCGGCCAGACAAGCCTGCCACAGCTCTGGAAGCTGCTTGAAAAAGGAAACGCCCTGACCATTCCCCACCATACGGGCAAGATGCCGGTAGGGATTGATTTCTCAATTCACAACAAGGACTTTGAACGCAATATCGAAATCTATTCCGGCCATGGCCTGAGCGAGGGCTATGACCCGGATAACCCGTTGGCCTTCGAGCATATTCTATTTTCTTCCGATGCCAGAAGTGTAAAGCCGTCCTATGGACAATATGCACAGGATGCCTGGAAAAAGGGCTTGAAACTGTCAACCATAGCCTCTTCTGACAATCATCATTCCCATCCCGGTCAACCCCAATATGGCTTGACGGCAGTGCGTAGTTCGGCATTAATCCGGGATAGTGTTTTCCAAGGCTTTTATGACAGGCAGACTTATGGCACCACCGGGGCCCGGATTATTCTGGACTTTCATGTGGATGATGTGGCCATGGGGCAAACGGGTACAGTGAATATGAGGCCTGCCATTAAAATAAATATTGTGGGAACTGATGAGATTGATTGGGTGGAATTACTGCGCTATCAGGACGGTGATCAGGGTTTCAACGTAATCAAACGCTGGCAACCAAAGGCGTGGGAGGCTGATTTTATCTATCGTGATGATGATCATAAACCGGGTGCCATTTATTATTATCGGGTGAGGCAAAAATATAAAATTCGGGGCCGGGCGGTCATGGCCTGGTCCTCACCCATATGGACAGTGAAATAGGAAAATATTATGCGTGAATCCTGGCGTTGGTTCGGACCGGATGATCCGGTCAGCCTAGATGACATCAGACAAACAGGGGCAACGGATATTGTCAGTGCCTTGTATGATATACCTGCCGGGGAGCCATGGACTTTGGCAGATATCAGGGCCTATCAGGATATGATTGAGGGCGGAGAGAACTCTCCGCTTCGCTGGAGTGTGGTGGAAAGCATTCCTGTTCACGAGCATATCAAAATGGGCAAACCGGATATTGCGCCCTATATTGCCGCCTTTATTGAGACTATGGAGAATCTTGCGGTTTGCGGTATCAAGACGATCGTCTATAATTTTATGCCCGTGGTTGATGCCACCCGGACGGAGCTTTATTATCGGTTGCCTTCCGGTGCTACGGCCCTGCGTTTCGATCAGCAACAGCTCTGTGTTTTTGATCTTTTTATCCTTGAGCGTAGCGGGGCGGAAAAAGACTATTCAACGGGTGAAATGGAACGCGCCGGAGCGGTGTTTCAGGCCATGTCGGATCAGGACAAGGAACGGCTGTCACAAAATATCATGGCGGGCCTGCCGGGCCGGATGACGGATTCCTATCACATGCCGGAATTCAAAAAAGCACTGGCGCAATATGAGGGCATAGATCGTCAGCAGTTGCAGAATAACCTCTATTATTTTCTGTCAGAGATATTACCGGCAGCGGAAAGGCTCGGGGTAAAACTGGCCATTCATCCCGATGACCCGCCGCGAGGCATGTTCGGCTTACCACGGATTATCTGTACCGCTGATGATCTGGAGGATTTGTTCCGGGTCCTGCCCAGCCCGGCCAATGGGGTTACCTTGTGTGTGGGAACATTCGGCAGCAGGCCGGACAATGATCTGCCCGCAATGGCGCGCAAATTTGGTCCGCGTATTTTCTTTTCCCATCTGCGGGGGGTCAGGAAAGACAGGGAGGATCCGAGATCATTTTACGAGGCGGCACATCTGGACAGTGACGTGGATATTATTGTGGTCATAGAAAGTTTGCTTCAGGAAGAAAAACGCCGGGAGAAGGATGCTATGTTCAAGGGAGACACAGATATCCCCATTCGCCCTGACCATGGTCATCAAATGATGGATGACCTGAATAAGACCGGGGGCAACCCGGGTTATACAGCCATAGGCCGCCTTCGCGGGCTGGCCGAAATACGGGGGGTTATCAGAACCCTGAAACATTTGTCCGGATGATAGCTAATCCGTCTTGCTGTTGGCCCGGATAATGATGACAAGCAGGGGGAATGATATGGCAAGGCATATGAGGCCAAAAACCAGAACAGCATTGTAATTCAGATCATCGCTTATATTTTGTTGTGTATAATCCAGTACCGTCGCTGCAATGGCCGGGCCCAGTCCCATGCCGCAGGCCACCACAAAATTCACCAGAATTGCAATACGCCCCGAAGGGTCCAGATTGGTCATATTTGCCAAAAGATAAGGTGATGTGAACCACCATGCGAATTTGAAGGCAAAGGAGGCAACGGTATAAAAAACTGCACTTTCCAGTCCAAAGAGCAGAAAAACACTCAATCCGATCAGAAGGTAACCGCAAAGGGCGGGCAACAGGCGGCCATATTTTTTGCTGATCCATGTGGCAGCCCCGGCACCTGCAACGCCCAGAACGGATGACAGGGACAGAATATAGCCGATAGTATCGGCCTGAAATCCGGCCTGATTGGCAATGCGTTCCACATAGGCCCATACGCCGCCTATGGCCGTATAAAAGAGCAGAAGCGCAAACAGGCCGATGGGGGCCAGCTTTTTTGATTCGGCAGGAATGCTGCGAAGGCCTTCCTGATGCTCGATCCGCCCGGCAGCGGGCATGAAACGGACGGGAAATAGCAGGAGGGTCATAAACCCTGCCATAATCAGAAAGAAGCCTTTCACACCTATATCCGGCAGAATATGGGGCAGAAATGCAAAGCCTGCCACGGCAAAAATAATTTGCCCCAGTGACCAGAAGCCAAACGCCCTTTCCTGATCTTTCATCATGCCGGAAACCACGATTGTCAAGGTCATGATCGTGCCCAGAGCAAGGCCGGAGATAAATCTCACCGGTATCAGCATATCAAAAGAGGTCAGCATAAATGAAATCAGATAACCAGCTATGATAATGCAAATACAGCTATAGAGAATTTTATGCCAGCTAACCCGGCCTATCAGGAACAGGGTTGACAGGGTTGAAAGCGCCGCGCCGATTAACTCCGCAGCAATAAGGTAGCCGCCCTGTTGAGGGGTGAAACCCAAATCGGTAACATAGACCCCAACCAGCAGGGGTCCCAAAACCGCCGGGGCCGGGGTAACTGCGGCAAGAAGTGCAATGGCAAATATTGTGGGCGCACGGTTGACGTCGATCCGGGGTGCATTATTCATATGGTATCTTTCCACAGGTTTACATGATAAATAATCCAGTATAATGGTCTATATCCATTTTGCGAACAATAGCGTAAACAGCCTATATGGCAGGGGTCACTTTTCAAACATTTTTTAGGATAAATGGGCCATTTACGCTATATGTTCCACCGCGTATAGATGCTACTTTCAGCTACCAACAATCATGATTTGGGATTTAGTGTTTATGAAGCAAACAAGTGATCAACTTCTGATGGCTTACCGCAAGATGCGTGAGATACGGGAGTTTGAGGACCGTATGCATGTGGAATTCGTCAGTGGAGACGTGCCGGGTTTTGTCCATCTTTATGCAGGGCAGGAGGCCTCTGCTGTAGGGGTATGCCAGAATCTGACTGATAAAGACGTTTTGCTGAATACCCATCGGGCGCATGGTCCGGCTATTGCCCGGGGGGCAGATATTTATGCGGTGGCAAAAGAAATATATTGCAAGGACGGCGGGCTATGCAGCGGGCGGGGAGGTTCTGCCCATTTGCATGATGTGGAGGTGGGCTTATGGGGCGCTAACAGTGGTGTCGGCAGTGGTGTCGCGCTGGGCTGCGGAGCGGCGCTTGCTGCACGAAACAAGGGGACCGGAGGCATTGCCGCGACGCTCGTCGGGGACGGTGCCATTAATCAGGGGGTGGTGTCCGAGGCTCTGAATATGGCGTCTATCTGGAAATTACCCCTGGTTATTGTATTTGAGAATAATGGTTATGCTGAGGCCACAGGCGCGGATTACGCCATTGCCGGCAAGGATATCTATAAACGGGCGGCGGCCTATGACATGCCGGGGGTGATGGTGGACGGTCATGATTATTTTGCCGTTTATGAGGCGGTGCATGAGGCCGTGGCCCGGGCAAGGGCCGGTGACGGCCCAAGCCTGATAGAGCTGAAACAATGCCGCTATTATGGCCATTTTGAAGGGGATTCCCAAAGTTACCGCCCGAAAGGCGAGGTCGAGGAATACCGGAAAAACAAGGACTGTCTGAAAAGATTCAGGGACGCATTTACATCGGATTTTTCCGGGGAAGTGGCGCAACTGGATGCCATTGATGATGAGGTTTCTACGCTCATAGACGATGTTTATGCCAGAGCAAAGGCGGCTCCTTTTCCCGGTGATGAAGAATTTATGAAATATATTTATGCAAGTGATAACCAGAATAATTGAATCTGGGCAATTGATAGAGTAACTGAAAATGTCAAAAAAAACCTATAGACAGGCCGTCAATGAGGCAATTTCACAGGAAATGCGGCGGGATTCTTCCGTAATTATTATCGGCGAGGATGTAGCTGGCGGCACCGGTGCCGGGGGCGAGGATGATGCCTGGGGCGGGCCGATGGCTGTGACCAAGGGATTGCTGGCGGAATTTGGTTCTGACAGAGTTCTGGATACGCCCATAAGCGAGGCGGGTTATATGGGGATGGCAATCGGCGCGGCTGCCAGTGGACTTCGGCCCATTGCCGATTTGATGTTTAATGATTTTATCGGGGTATGTTTCGATCAGGTGGTAAATCAGGCGGCAAAATACCGTTATATGTATGGCGGGCAGGATAAAATTCCCCTGACCATTCGAACCATGATCGGCGCGGGCCTGTCCATCGGTGCCCAACATTCCCAATGTCTGTACCCCATATTCAGCTATTTTGCCGGCCTGAAAGTTGTCGTCCCTTCATCTCCCTATGAGGTAAAAGGCTTGCTGGCGACAGCGATCAGGGATAATGACCCGGTTATTTTTTGTGAACATAAGTTGCTTTATGACATGACAGAGGAGGTGCCGGACGACCCCTATACAATTCCTTTTGGCGAGGCAAGATTTGTCCGTGATGGCGGAGATGTCACAGTCATCGCTTTGTCCCGCATGGTTCATATTGCACTGGAAGCGGCAGATTCTCTGGCGCGGGATGGTATTGAATGTGAGGTCATAGACCCCCGGACCACGACGCCGCTGGATGTGGAGTCTATTCTGGAATCTGTCGAGGAAACCGGACGGCTGGTGATCGTGGATGAATCTGGCCCAAGGTGCGGCATGGCGTCCGATATTGCAGCCATTGTGGCAGAGGAAGGTTTTTCCTTTCTGAAAGCTCCGATTATGAAAGTAACTCCGCCCCATGTTCCTATCGCCGCCGCGCCCAATCTTGAAAATCTCTATATTCCGAATGCGGCGCGGGTAATCGAAGCTGTTCGTAAAGTAATGGGAAGGGATGACGGATGAGTGAGCAGAATATTGCCGCGCTGACCATGCCGAAATGGGGCATGTCCATGACTATGGGTAAAGTCGTTGGCTGGCTTGAGGAGGAGGGGACTGATATTGAGCAGGGTGACGAAATTCTGGAGATTGAAACCGAAAAAACAGTCAATGTAATGGAGGCGTCCAATGCGGGCAAGCTTGTCCGTATAGTGGCTCAGGTGGGAGATGAGTTGCCGGTCGGGGCCTTGCTGGGCGTTGTGGCGCAGGCAGATCTGGCAGAGGAGGCTATTGATGATTTCATCACAGAGTTTCAGAAGAATTTTGTTCCACTGAATAATGATAGTGCGGTTGATGAGGGGCCGTCAAAAGTTATGCTCGACGGTGATATTACCATTGCTTATAGCAATTTACCCGCGCAGGCAGAGGGAGATGCTCCGCCAATTATTTTTATACACGGATTTGGCGGTGACCGGAAGGGATGGCTGTTCAACAGCGGTGACCTTTCTGCATATAATGAGGTTTATACGCTGGACCTGCCGGGTCACGGGGAGTCTTCTAAAGAGGTCGGAGAGGGTAGTCTTGACTTTTTGGCCGGGACAGTCGCGAGGTTTATGATTGCCGTGAATGTTTCTGTGGCTCATATTGTTGGTCATTCACTGGGGGCGGCAGTTGCCGTTTCTCTGGCGGAGAAATATTCTGACCGGGTGGCCTCTTTGACATTGATAGCCGGTCTTGGGAACAGGACAGAAGTCAGCAGGGATTATATTGAAGGCTTCCTCGGCGCAAAGCGGCGCAAGGCCCTGAAACCGTACATGCAACAGCTGTTTGCCAATGGTGATATGGTCAGCCGTGGCATGATAGAAGACGTGCTGAAGGCAAGGCGCATGGAGGGGGCAGAAGACTGCCTGCGTAAAATTGCCAATAGAGCTGTGTTATGTAAAACGGGGGTAAGTACGGAACAAAACCTGTTGCAATTGTCTATGCCGGTTCAGGTAATCTGGGGACGAAAGGATCAGGTGGCGCCAGTATCTCAGGTAATAGATTTGCCCGCCGCTCTGAAGGTAACTGTTCTGGAAGATGCCGGACATATGGTTCATATGGAGGCCGCGAAGGATGTTAATCATTTAATCTCTGAATTTATTGCCGGGTGATGCCATGAAACATTTTATCAATGCGAAAAATAATATTGTTACGGAATCTCTGGACGGATTTCTGGCCACAACGACGACCAGGGGGCTGGCGCGTCTGGATGGCTATCCGCATACCAAGGTTATTGTCAGAACGGATTGGGATAAATCCCGGGTTGCGCTGATTTGCGGTGGTGGTTCGGGGCATGAACCGGCGCATGCCGCTTTTGTCGGTGCGGGTATGTTGACGGCTGCTGTATGTGGCGAGATTTTTGCCTCCCCCAGCGTTGATGCGGTACTGTCGGCAATCATGGCCGTCACGGGCGCGGCAGGCTGCCTTCTGATCGTGAAGAATTATACCGGGGACAGGCTGAATTTCGGTTTGGCTGCCGAGAGAGCAAAATTACTTGGCTTCCGGGTGGAAATGGTAATTGTGGCGGATGATATTGCTATTCCAGATGCGGACCAGCCCCGTGGTGTAGCCGGAACTTTATTTATTCATAAGATTGCGGGCTATTTGTCTGAAAAAGGAAAAAATCTTGCTGTTATAAAAAAGGCCGCAAAGGCCGCAATTTCAGAATGCTATTCCATTGGTTTATCGCTGGACAGTTGCACAGTGCCGGGAAATGTAAAGGACGATTATCTTGGGCTGGACGAGGCAGAGCTCGGCCTTGGCATTCATGGAGAGCCGGGTTTTTCAAAGATTGCCCTTGCAGACGCCGACAAGTTAATGGACACAGCCTGTCAGAAGTTGGCGGCAACCGTTCCCGATAAAAGCTTCGCGGTTATTTTAAATAATCTGGGGGCCGTACCGCCCCTTGAAATGACAATTCTGGCCAATGCCTATTTGAAGACGGAACTGGCAGAGAAAACCGGTCTGTTAATCGGGCCGGCACATTTGATGACTTCCTTGAATATGAATGGTTTTTCGATTTCTTTGCTGGTGCTTGATGAAATGCGCAAAGTGGCCTTGATGTCAGACGTGGGGGCATCAGGTTGGCCGGGTACCCGGGTACCGGCTGACATAAAAATATTAGAACTTCCCGAAGCAGGCCAAAAAGAGAATTATGAACCTTCCCGGAATAGAGTGGTTGAGACTGTTTTATATGCCGTTTGCACTATGCTGATCAAGGCGGAAAATGACCTTAATTTTCTGGATAGTCGTATTGGTGACGGTGATACGGGGTCAACATTTAGCGGCGGGGCCCGTTCCGTAGGGGAGGCCATGGACAGTTTGCCCTGTGATGACGGAAGTGAGTTATGTATGGCGCTCAGTGGTATTCTATCCCGTAATATGGGGGGATCGAGCGGCGTTCTTCTGGCCATTCTTTTTATGGCGGCAGGTAAATCATACAGCGATAAGCCTGATTGGGCTTCTGCCTTGTTACAGGGGGCGGAACAGATGATGCACTATGGCGGCGCACAGGTGGGGGACCGCACAATGCTGGATGCGTTAATGCCCGGATTGAATGTCTTAATGCGGGGCAGGTCAATGGCAGAAGCAGCTTTGACCGCACGTGCCGGAGCCAACGCAACGGCGCAGATGAGCAATGCCCGCGCAGGCCGGGCATCCTATGTTCATACAGATAATCTTTTAGGTGTTATTGATCCGGGGGCCGAGGCCATGGCAAGGATATTTGAAACCATTGCCGCAATTATATGAGAATTCGAGGGTTAATGCCTTTGCATTAGTTTAGAAACCAGGCTGGTTCGGTTATGGACATTTACCTTGGCATAGATGGACCGCAGGTGGTTCTGTACAGTGCGAATACTGATAAACAGTTTTTCTGATATTTCCGGGTTGGTCATTCCCACGCTGACCAGATGAACAATATCAATTTCCCGGCGGGTCAGGTTGAATATGGAGAAATTATCGAATTTGATCAGTTTTGAATCCTGCTCCTTGAAACAGACCAGAAACCGCATTCCGTTGTTTCGCGTCATGAGCGCATATATATACCCATTGAGGTTTTGGTCGTTATGGATGGCTGTAAAGTATATTTTCCGGTTAACATTACGGTCATGAGACTGACTTATTCTGCGGCGCAGTTTATGGCAGTCTTCAATGATTTGGGGTGGCAGACAAGAGCATATTTTGTGGATAACCTCATGACCACCATAGGGCGGAATTTCGAGTAAATTACGGGCTTTTTCATCCAGAAAGACCGGATTAAGGGTTTCATCAAGAATTATAACGCCCTTATGCTGGGAATCAACGGAAAGGGCATTGATTATTTCTTCGCGCTCGGTGGCCATTTCCGATAATTTTATTTTTTGTACGGTGGCAGAAAGGCAGGGAATTATCGCATTGATCTTGGAAATGTCTGTGGTTGAGAAAGCTGTTGATCCAGATGTGCGATGCAGGCCGATCAAACCGATGGGATTTATTCCGTCATGCAGACCAATGGTCATCATATGATATATGGATTGTGGTGCCAGAAAATCGCAATAAAATTTTGTTTGGACATAATCGGCGTGATTTACCGTTTCATCGGAGGTTACGATGTGTTTTCCGCCGCTCTTCAGGTAATTGAGCAATTTCGTGGTGAAGGGATCTTTGGTCTGATAATGATCACACCATGCCTTCGGGGCTTTCTCGGGAACCCCGTAGGATATACCGTTGACAAATTGCCATCCAAGAGAAGTATGGTTGACGTCAAAATACACGCTGCTTTCCGCACCAACAATCCGTTGGATTTTAAACAGCGTATGCTGCTGTAACTCGTCTATGGTTTTACAGCCAGTAGCAATCTCATTCAAAGACAAGATGTCTCTGTAATCCTGATTTCGTAGCTCATTCATCATGTCCATAACCATAGCCTAAAATAGTATTTAGCACAATGACAATGGAAATTTCTGCTTAAAATAGGCCGTTTACGCTATTTCATTCACATAGGGTAACCTCTAGCCTGCTGAATGGGGGCATGTCTCAATTACAATGAAGTATAGGAGGTTCTAATGCAAAAATATGTAAAATCAGAGCATAGGCGCAGATGTGCCAGTCAACTGGCTTTGCTGGGATGCAGTATGTTTTTTGGTGCTGTTGATGGTTATGCGGAGTCGGGAGATACGTTCGTTCTGGAAGAAATTACGGTTACAGCCAGAAAACGTGAGGAATCTTTGCAGTTAACGCCAATTGCGGTTTCCGCTTTTTCAGAGATGGATCTTGAAAAACGTAATTTGAGCAACTTAATGGAGGTAACATCATTCATTCCAAATGTGTCGGTCTCCTCAACAGCCCGTGGTGGCGGAGGGCCGAGTGCCAATGTTTATATTCGTGGTGTCGGGCAGGATGATTTCCTGTTTACAACAGACCCCGGTGTTGGAATATATATTGACGGGGTCTTTTATCCCCGGACCATAGGCGGCGTCATGGATTTGCTTGATCTGGAAAGGGTGGAGGTTTTGCGCGGTCCCCAAGGAACCTTGTTTGGCAAGAATACCATTGGCGGGGCAATTAATGTTATTTCGCAAAAACCAACCGGCGAAACGGGTGGGTCTGCCAAGGTGACTGTAGGCCGTTTTGGCCGACTTGATGCCCGGGGAAGCTTTGATTTTTCGCTGATTCCGGATCAGTTATTTACCAAGATATCCTTTTCTACCAAGAACCGGAATGGTTATGGCCGCCGGCTGGATTTCGCCACCAAAAAAGTAATTGATGACGGCTTGGGGGATGAGGATCAGACTGCTGTAAGGGCGGCTGTTCGCTGGCTGCCCTCTGATAAGATTACCGTTGATATTTCAGCTGATTACAGTACGTGGAACCAAAACTCTGCCCCGACCGTGGTCACAAAAATTGATCCGTCAAATGCATTTCCAACCTTGCAATGGAATGAGGTGATCGGCACGCCCTCAGGTTTGCCTTATGATGACCGGTTCCTTATTCCCGGCAATGTGGATGATAGTTACGGGACAGGTCCAAATGGAGTAACCTATGAAGGATGGGGACTAAATGGCACAATTGGATGGGATGTGAATGAGGATGTAACGTTGAAATCCATTACGGCTTACCGGGCTTTCAAAGCGCGTTTTGGTCGTGACGGGGACGGCTCGCCTCTGCCAATTGTGGCAACTGATAACAGGCAAAAGCAACATCAGTTCAGTCAGGAGATACAGCTTGTCGGCACCTCCATGGAGGACCGGCTGCATTGGCAAATTGGTGGTTTCTATTTCAATGAATATGGCCAGGACCTGAATGATGTACGTCTGATTTCCGGAATGTATCAGGCTTTTGAAGCTTTGCCGGGGCCAATCGGTTCCGGGTTTGGCGGGGCCGGTAATTTTCTCAATCAATTTCTTGACCTTGACCTTGATATTTTTAACGAGATTAATATTTCAAGTGTCGCAGGCTTTGGTCAGGCTACTTTTGATGTGACGGATCGTTTATCCATTACCGGCGGGTTGCGTTATACCTATGAGAAAAAAGATTATACCTTGCGTCATCGCCGCATTGCCAGCGGATTGTTCATTGTGCCAATGACGACAGTGTCCAATGACTGGAATGCGGCAACGCCTATGGGAAGCCTTCAATATCAATGGTCTGAAGATGTGATGACCTACGTTTCGTTCTCAAGGGGGTTCAAGAGTGGTGGCTTTAATGGTCGTCCAACCCAATCAGCTTTGGTTGAAACCTTTGATCCTGAATTTGTTTCATCCTATGAGGCGGGAATCAAGACTGAGTTGCTTGATAATCGCTTGCGGCTGAATATTGCGGCTTTCTATATGGATTATACGGATATGCAGATCAATGTGATCAGTTTTTCCAAAAATACCGGAACGTTGGTTCTTCGGACGGATAATGTCGGTGCAGCAAGGATCAAGGGGGTCGAGATGGATTTTCAGGCGGCTCCGGCGGAAGGCTGGTTAATAGGGGGGAATTTGGGTTATTTAGACTTTTCCATTATAAAACTTGACCCTACTGTTGTTGGCGTAACCAAAAACAGTAAAGGTGTCAGAGCCCCGGAATGGACTATGAGTGCCTATGTAGAATATAGCTGGCAAGTTCAGAATGATGCTGAGGTTACGCTGCGTGGTGACTGGTCATATGAAAGCAAATCTTTCTCTGATATTACCAATACATCATCTATTATTAGAGTGCCCCACAGTATTTTCAATGCCCGGGTAAGCTATAATATGGTTGAGGCTGGATGGGAAATCAGCCTGTTTGGGACTAATCTCGGCAATAAGAGATTTATCAATAGCGGGTCTTCGGACTTAAATAGCTTTGGTTTTACCGAAGCCATTTATAATCGTCCGCGTGAATGGGGGCTTAGCGTTAAAAAGATCTTCTGATGTTTGAACGTGGCAGTATTTTCAAGGACAATATGTCTCTATAATTCTGGTTTTCAGATCACGTAACTGGCCGATGATCATTCGGAGGGCTGTGTGGGCTGCCTTGGGAATTTGCTTGCCTTTATTTTCTTTAACGATGATGATCAGCTTGGCGATGTTTTCCATGCCTGTTGCGGCAATGATGCCGAACTCCGACAAATGTCCTCTTAAGGCATTGGTCAACATGGTTCCCTGGCGCACCAGGAGGTCTCGGGTCCGGTGCAGCATGAGCACAGCCTGTTGTTCTGTCCCCTTGATGGGAACGAAGCGCATGGACGGGCGGGTGACGGCTTCGTATATCGCCTCTACGTTGGTCGCATCATTCTTGCCGCGCTTGACGTAGGGTTTGACATATTGGGGTAGCATCAGGCGCATGTCATGACCGAGGCGTTTATGACCTTTGATCGCCTGACGCATGCGGGTGCTGTCCCGGTCAGTTGACGGGGGACACATTTGTTGAGGTAAAATGGTCCCCGCTTCGTCTATAATATGTGGAATTGAATTATGTTGAAAAGCTGGTATGGACAAGGGCAACAAAATTTGGCTAAAATCTATGACATAAGAAAGTGTAATGAGGTAAGTAATCTCTATCGGGATAATAGAGGTAACCTGAAACGTTTTTTGCTTCACAGAATGAGAAATGAACAGGATGCGGAAGATGTTCTTCAGGAATGTTTTATGAAATTCAGCAATTATAAGTCTGATAAAGAGCTGATTAACCCCGAAGGCTTATTATTCAAGATAGCCTATACCATGTCCATAGATGCCATCCGCAAAAAGAAAAGCGATACACTACGGGAAAGCTGTTGGGTGAAGGAAAATGTTTCTTACCTCGCTGGTGAGGCCGTGGTTGAGATGCCCCATATTGATAGGTCACTGGATTCACGACGGAAAATTAAAAGGATACTCTTTTTGTTGAGGGAATTGCCCCCAAAATGCCGAGAGGTGTTTGCTTTACATAAATTTGACGGGTTGAGTTATAAAGAAGTAGCGGAACATATTGGTATCTCGAAAAGTATGGTCGAGAAATATATGATACGGGCACTGAAAAAAATAAATCATCTGCGTCCCGAACCCAGGTAATGTGGAAGAATACTGAAGAAATGACTGAAAAATATCAGGATAATAACAAAATGGACCATGCTATATACTGGCACGCAAGATTATTATCCGGTGACTTTGATGCGGTGGAAATGGATGATTTTCTGGCTTGGCAACAGGCTGACGAAAAGAATGAAATCTATCTGCATTATGTGGAAGAGAACTGGTCTTTGATAGAGGACAATAAAGCGCAAATTCAACAATCTCTTGAAAAACCTGTCTTCAAATTAAAAAACCATATTCGATGGGCCGGAGCGGTAATGGTGGTGTTTGTCATTATGGGGGCTGTTATTACCCTGTTAAACCCCTTTGCCGAAAAACATATCACGGCCATTGGCGAACAGAAAATAATTTATCTGGCTGATGGCTCATCGGTATCTCTGAACACCGATAGTGAGCTTGAAGTTGACCTGAAGGACGAAGAAAGGGCGGTTAGCCTGATTAAGGGAGAGGCCTATTTTCGGGTAACTCCGGATAAGACCAGACCCTTCACGGTTGATGTCGGTCAGCGTATGATCAGAGTAGTCGGAACGGAATTTAATATTTTTCGTGATGGGAAGAAATTTACATTAAGTGTTACCAAAGGGGTTGTTGCCATCCTTGGCGGAAAAGAAAATCAGGTTGTAGAGCTTCAACTGCTTGCCGGACAACAGGTAAGCATGGATATGGAGGGAAATTTTCAGGAAAATGACCATATTGATCTGAACCGGGTGACGGCATGGCGAGATGGGCAACTGGTATATGACAATGTTCCGCTGAAAGATTTTATTCAGGACCTGAATCGCTATTATGTGGGTAAAATTATCCTTCAGGATAAAGAGTTGGAAAATAGGCGGATCAGCGGTGTTTTTCAAATTGGTGACAGGGATAAAGCCATCAAGGCTGTTGAAAATCTTTTGCCCCTAAAGGCCATGCCACTCACGTCAAATAATGTCGTATTATATAGTGAAAAATAGTGTATAGCGCTCCGTAAATAAAAATAATTCAGGAGCCGGATACAGGGAAGGAGCAAGTTGAATATAAAGGCCTGGGGAGGTATTGTTGCCAGTAATATTATTATGCTGTGTCACGGTCCTGTTCTGGCCGCGGACAATGTTGTTTATTATCTGGATGAAACCAGCCTTGATAAAGCCCTGCTCAGGGTAGGACAGGATTTCCGCTTAACCATTCTATTCCAGAGTCTGGATGTTAAGGGCTTGAAAAGCAAGGCTTTTTCCTCGGAAGGTAATATTAAAACCGTATTGAGCAAACTGTTGTCTGCTCACTCTTTCGATTATAAATTTATTAATTATGATACGGTGGTGATCTACCGGGTAACTGATAAGGCATTGGCTCTTTCCCCCGAAGAAAAACAGACCAGACCCTCTAGATCTTTTGATAGTAAAATGCCCCCGGGTAGATATGTGGAAGAAATTATCATATCTTCCCGCCGCTGGAATAAGAGTTTGCAATCTTCTCCGGCATCTGTGGCGGCCTTCTCTCAGGATCGTTTGTCCTCTCCCGATATGGGGGGGGTGGACCAATTGTCTTTATATACCTCTAACGTAACGCTGGATTATACGGCAACACTCAGTGGCAGCAGTAATTCGCTGGTGTCCTATATTCGTGGTATTGGACAATCTGATTTTGCCATTTCCACCGATCCGGCTATTGGGATATATCTTGACGGGATATTTCTCAGCCGCTCCATTGGCTCTGTCGTTGACCTTGCTGAATATGACAGTGTTGAAATATATAAAGGTCCCCATGGTAATCTTTTTAGCCGGAATGCTATTGGCGGGACGATTAATATTACATCTCGCAAGCCGGGAGAGGATTTTCGGCTTAAAGGTCAGGTCACGACCGGTAGCGACCAGCGCAATGATTTCCTGATAGATATGGATATTCCGATAATATCTGACAAGCTGTATGGAAATATTCTCCTATCCAGCCGCAACAGGCGGGGCTACGGTCAACGTCTTGATTATGAAGAGCTTACAACAGCGGATCAGACTTCACTGGATAAATTTTATAAAGATTTGCCAACTTCTTCTGAATTAGGCAATCAGAATGTGGATCGCCTTCACGGTAAAATTATCTGGAAGGCGAACAATGATATTGAAGTTTCTTTAATTACCGATGCCATGAGATCACGTGAACGTACCCCGGTTTCCACTCTGCTGGGGTTTAGTAATAATAAGGGTAGTCCGTCTGCGGACAGTATCGGAGCCTTTTACAATGATTGCCTGATGGCAAGCGGGTCCGCCGTCGGGCAGGAAAATTTATGTAGCAACCTGTATGCGGTAAATGTTGATAAGGACCTGTCAAATGACAGAACGCCCTTTGATAGCCGCTTTATCACGGGAAGCCCTTATCAAAATTATGCCAAAGGCCCCAACCGCTCAGATCATGATACGTTCAGTCTGATTGGAACTCTGCAATGGCAGTTGAATGATGACTTTCAGCTAAAATATATTGCGGGATACCGGCAAACCAAAGCTGATTTGGGACGGGACGGGGACAAGACGCCACTCCTGATGGATCATACGTCCTATATCTATGACCACAAACAATATTCGCAGGAAATTCAGCTTGACGGGATTGTGCCGGGAACAGATATACAATGGTATGGTGGTTTTCTGTATTTCAATGAGAAAGCCCGGATGAAGACCTTTGTTGCCATTGGGGGATTGCCATTAATGGACCTTCGGGCAACGGAAAAAAGTAATAATATTTCCTATAATTATTTTGCTCATGCCAATATTCCTCTGACATCGAGCCTAAATTTTACTACCGGGTTTCATTACGCGGTAGAAGAAAAAAACCTCCAACTGGATTTTCATGAACTGGAGAAGTTTGCAGTTAGACTGGGTGTTCCGCAGGGTAATTTTCCTGATCCGGAAGACCTGACATTGCTAAGGCCAAAATCTCCTGACCGGACAAGCTTGAAAAGCTTGTCGCCGCGATTTAGTCTTGAATATAATTACCATGATATTTTTCTATATTTTTCGGCGGCAAAAAGCACCAAACCGGGAGGGTTTAATTATCGGGCCGTTTTGCCGTCTCCTGTAATCAGTTCTTTTGGCCCTGAATATGCGTGGTCCTATGAAGCGGGTATTAAAACGACTGATATTGACCATAGATATTATATGAATTTCGCCGTTTTTTATACGGACTACCGGGAATTGCAGTTAATATCCCAGCTCGGCGTAACGCCGGAAATAGAAAATGCCGGAAATGCCACTATCTGGGGTGTGGAACTGGAAGGCCGGCTGGAACCAACGGAAAATTTGAATATTTCTGCTTCACTGGGATATATTGATGCCAGTTATACGACACTCTCTCCTGCAAGCCGGATCAAGCCAGATTATAATTTCCAGAAAACGCCCAAATGGAGCGCCAATATTACAGCAAATTACATCTGGCAGGTAAAGCCTGCTATTTCCCTTCATTTGCAGGGGAGTTATTCTTATAAAAGTGCCATTTATCACAATGCAGAAAACTCAGCATTATTGAGGCAGGCTCCGGTTCATTTGGTCAATGGTAGTATAACGGCAGAATTTGATAATAGTGACTGGACTGTAACCTTTGGGGTTAATAATCTGCTGAATGAGCAATATATTATTTCAGGATTTAACCAGCCCGGTGTGGGGTTTACCGAGGCTACCTTTGCGCGCCCACGAAACTGGTATTTATCACTGACTTATCTTATGTAAAATTGTTCAACTCAAAAAAAACGACCTGCATAAGCAGGCCGTGAAGTTCCCTTACAATAGGTAGATATCAAATCAGAAATTTACTTTGCCGGTCAGATACCATTCCCGTGGACGCGAGAATACACCTTCAGTATAGCCGACACCGGGCTGGAAAAAACCGGTAATCAGATAGGTTTCATCGGTCAGGTTTCTGCCGCCCAGTGTGATGGTCCATCTTTCATCCGGGGCCTCAAGGGTCAGAGATGCATTCACGAGGCCTACAGCCGGTTGGGTCAGCAAGGCGGTATTTTCCGAATTGTTATAAACCGTACTTTTATGGGTATAATCCCCCCGTAGCACCAGAGCATACCCGTCATTACCCAGTTCGGCGGTATAATCGAAACCAAGATTAAAGGTCGCCCTGGGCGCGTTTACAAGGTTGTTGCCGATTTGGGAAGGTTTCTCAATATATTTAGCATCAAGAAGTCCAATAGTGGCGTTGATATTCAGGCCTTCAGACACCACAGCAACCATTTCAAATTCAGCACCGTTAATCCGGGCTTTACCGGCATTGGCCGTAACCGGGGCCACACCTTCCTGCACCGTTACCTGAAGGTCAGTATAATTGGTGGTAAAGAAAGCGCCGTTCAGGCGAACCCGGTTATCAAAGAGCGTGCTTTTAAAGCCCAGTTCAAAGGTAGTGGCTTTTTCTTCATTGAACGGGATAGGCTTTTGATCAGGGATATAGGCTGTGGTTCGTCCGGTAAATCCGCCACTCTTGAAGCCTTGCGAGAAAGAACCATAAGTCATGACATCATCAGACCAGCGATGGGAAATACTGACATAGGGAGATGCATTTTTAAATTGTTTTTCCGCATTGCCGACCAGAAGAACCTTGGAGCCATCGGCCAGTGTCGTTGGAGAACCGAGCGCATTTGCCGGACCACGGTCCACATGGGTTGCGGCATATTTCTTATTCTCGGCGGTATAACGAAGCCCCATGGTCAAGCTGGTCTGTTCGGTGAGGTCATAGGTACCCTGCCCAAAGGCTGCCCAGGCATTATTCCTGATGTCGTTGGCTTCATCCAGAAGAACAAGCCCGTGCAGCAGTGGGACAATCACCCGGTCCCGCCCTTTTTCCTTGAAATAATACGCCCCGAGCAACCATTTCAGTTTATCGTCAAGGGCAAAGCCGGTTAATTGGAACTCCTGACTAAACTGGTTCTGGGTATAATCATTGGTATGGGCATCCAGAGTGAAGGGTGAGTGGTCCGGGTCCTTTCCGAACAGAGCATCAATTTCACGATATGCCGTGATTGATTTTAAGTTGACCTGAGGACTGATTTCCCAGTCTGCCGTAGCGGAAATTCCCCATATTTCACTTTTTGAGTTACCAGGTCCATTCCCATAGGTGGAATAATTATCGCCGATGATAAAGCGCTTGTCATAAGGAACCGTACCAGCGGCGAAACCAAACATTTGATGTAATGCGACGATGTTGGGTTTGAACTCGTTCCCTGTGATGGGATTGGCCACCCCCGGTGTCGGTGCTGAAAGATCATCAGAAAATACATCCAATAATACGAAGGGAGGGGAGGTTTCATCGGACCATGAATAATCGGCACTCAAGGACAGGGAGAAAACTTCTGTTGGTTCAAAAACCACATTCAATCGCGCGGAACGTTTATTTTCATTGCCGGGCTGTTGATTGGCCGGCGGCTGCGCAGAAATTCCTGCGTAACCTTTTGATTCATCAAAAATAGTGATTCCGGCGATGGGGGCTTCTAATTCGGGAAATTTATCAAAATAATTCAGCCGTCTGCCATAACCGTCCCGCTGTTTGCTGGACAGGGAAAGACTGGCAAAGAGTTTTTCTGACAGGGCTCCGCTAATGCTGGCTCTGAAGTCGCGGCGATTGTCGGTGCCGGTAGTGGCTTCTGCCATAAAGCGAAATTCTTCATTGGGTTTTTTGGAAATGATCTGTACCGCACCACCAATGGTATTTCGGCCAAACAAGGTTCCCTGCGGACCACGCAGTACCTCTATTCGTTCCACATCAAGCAAATCAAACAGACCGCCTACAGAACGGGCTACATACACGCCGTCCAGATAGACGCCGACGCTGGGGTCGATGGTTAATAGAAAATCCGTGGTCCCGATACCGCGAATATTGATGTTTGGCGTGGCTGAACTGCCGTTAATCGGTGAAATGCTGTCAAATTCCATATTGGGAATGAGATCACCAATTTCTGCGATATTGGTCAGTCCCTGCCGGGATAGCGCGTCCCCCGTATGGACGGATACGGCGATTGGTACTTCCTGTAGATTTTCAGAAATTTTACGTGATGTGACAATGATTTCGTCGATTTGCAAAGTTGTTGCAGAGGCATCATCCGTGTCTGCTGCAAAGACGTTTGTCATTGATGTTGTTGCCAATATTGTCCCGGTTAACAGCAATGAAAAACTGGTAGAATGGAGTGTTTTTTCTATCTGTTTTCTACTCATAATATAATTCTCCCTATTTGGTTTTGGTTGATTATTTAATTTTAAAAATTTCTTCATGGAGGTGCCGCGCGGTGCTTTTTTTTGTGTTGCCCGTCCGTCATAACTCCGGTGCCTTCCCATATTAAAATGACGGAGACAGCCAAAAGCCACCTCACATTAATTTTGAGTTTTTATGAAAGTTATGATCAATAGTGAGGTGACCATTGGCTGACTACGTCAAAATAAACATAGGCTTAATAAGCAAAGGGAAAATTATGTCGGCGGCATCGAATAAAGTATATGGTTTCTTAATATCGGCAATATGCGTGATTTTGCAAATACATCTTGTTCAAGCTAATGATACAATTGACATTCCAGGCGATAATTTTTTTCCGGAAGGCATAGCCAGTGATGGTAATGGTGGAATATATATCGGAAGCCTGACCACACGCAAAATATTACATATCAATTTAAAAACTCATAAAACATTTGTTTTCGCGGATACATCCATACCAGGTCTGCTATCTGTCTTTGGACTATTGGTAGATAAAGAGAAGGGGCTGCTATATGTCTGTTCTACTGATGCTGGTGTTGCAAAGCTTGATGAAGACAAAGTGACTAGCTTGTTTGCGTTTAATTTAAAAGACCCGAGCCATTATGCACGTTATCCTTTGCCCGGCGGAGGCTTTTGCAATGACATGGCATCGGGGCCAGATGGTTCAATCTATGTGACAGATACTAGTAACCCGCGGATATTAATTCTCCGTCCCGGAGCAACAGACCTTGATATCTGGATTGAAGATAAAATTTTTGACGGAAAAGGCATTAATCTTAACGGGCTTACATGGTCAGGTAATAAGTTATTTGTGGTCAAATCCAATAGTGGGGAACTTTTTCAGATATCACAGAAGGAAACGACACAACGTTTAACGATCACGAAGATTAAAACCTCGCGTCCCTTACAATTTCCCGACGGTGTAGAGTTAATGTCCAAAGACAAAATTCTTGTGGTGGAAGGTTCTGGTAACCTTATCGAGATATCCATAGCGGGTAATACCGGGAATATTGTCTTGATCTCAAAAGGATTGGATGTACCGACAACAGCGGAAATAATAGACGGGAAAGCTATTGTAGTTCAAGCTCAACTTGATCACTTGTTTGACCCTGAAAAGGCTGGTCCGCCATCCCCCTTTGCATTAAAAATAATTTCCTTGAAATAGAGAGAGGTGGCCCTCATTTGTTGGACAGCCCAGCGGGCTTGTCTAGAGTATCCGTGTTAATCAAGCGGTAATTTTGGCCCATTTTCTATTATCTCTCAACAGGGCATTTGCGGTTATGATGAGTTTTCTCATGATAGCAGTAATGGCGACCTTGAACGGCTTTCCGCTTACGATAAATTTGTTGTGTCTGGCTTTCAGTTCATCATTGCAACGAATGGCCACCATGGCAGGCATGTAAAGTGCCTGACGCAGGTTTGCCCTGCCCCCGCGAATGAAGCTCTTGCCCTTCCATGTGCCGGACTGTCGGGAGATGGGGGCAAGGCCCGCCAGTGCGGCAGTCTGTCGTTTGTCCATGGTCCCAAGCTCCGGCATTTCAGCCAGCATGATGATAGCGGTTGTTTGTCCGATACCGGGAATGGAGATGAGAATATCATAACGATGGACAAGGGTCTCGTCGCCCTTGATCAAGACCAGACATTCGGTATCGATGGCGGCAATATCGGCCTCTATCTGTCTCAGTCGCCGGGTTGTCTGGCGCTTTAACAATCCTGTTTTCAGGTTATGCTGGCGGTTCCTTGCCGCCGTCCTGTCTTTCACCAATGTCCGGCGGGCGCAGACCAATTCACCAAGTTCCTCAAGGGTTTGGCTCTTGCCTGCACTGAGGGGCGGTTCCAGCAATTCGCCAAACCTGGCCAGCATCAGGCTATCCACCTTATCAGTCTTGGCCAGTTTGCCCGTGGCTTCGGCAAAGCATCTTGCCTGATAGGGATTGATTTTGGCAAAGGGAAAACCACCCTGGCCCAGAAACCGCTCCAGTCCGCGATGGTAGACACCGGTGGCTTCAAAAATGATAAGTTTCACTTCTCTGGTATCAAGCCATTTGGCCAGGGCTTTGTGGCCTTTGGGGTCGTTGGAGAATTGCTTGAATTCATCTTCAGGATATGTTGCCACATCCAAAAGGGCTTTGGAAATATCAATTCCAATGGTAATATGTGTCATCTTTTCTTATGTCCTATGCTTGTCATTCGAGCCAAAGGCTCGCGTATCCGTTCAGGCCTCAAAAGAAAAGACGGGGGTGATCACACTCTAGCACGGCCCATAAGCTGGCCTGCAATTCAACGATCCGCCCCCCGCCGCTGGCAGCAAGAAGGCCTCTCGCTGCCAGCGGTCCTTTATGCCATAAAGGACCGGATTAATCATAAGACAAGCAATATTACAGGGAATCTTTCAGAATATCTGCTATAAGGTCCCGCATCCAGACGCTCAGGCTTTCATTGGTGAATCGCCGATGCCAGAAAATATAATAATCTATCATTGGCGTGTCAAATGGCAG
>UOED01000024.1_pt1 | contig 33029 bp, 24 predicted proteins | sample 1990161 | NCBI WGS metagenome assembly UOED01 (sample SAMEA4728526, study PRJEB27164) | hydrothermal vent metagenome | biome: marine basaltic hydrothermal vent biome; feature: marine hydrothermal vent; material: mineral | place: Pacific Ocean | collected 2011-06-14/2011-07-23 | depth 1741 m | reverse complement strand
GGCAGAAGACCTGCGTATGGCGGCCCGGAGTCTGGGCAGCATTACGGGGCGGGTAGATGTGGAAGACATGCTGGATGTGATTTTTTCCGAATTCTGTATTGGTAAATAACGCATTGTTTCACGTGGAACATTCCGGTTTTAAATGAGCCTTTGACTTTGTTTTATGAAAAAACTAGAGTCCCGGACTTGGTTTATGAGAAGGCTTTTGTGTTTAAATGACAGACTATGATGTGATTGTAATTGGTGGCGGCCATGCGGGCTGTGAAGCGGCGGCGGCATCGGCACGCTTTGGGGCCAAAACGCTGCTTATCACTCACCGTATGGAAACCATCGGAGAGATGTCCTGTAACCCGGCCATTGGAGGCTTGGGCAAGGGCCACCTAGTGCGGGAGATTGATGCGCTGGACGGCCTGATGGGCCGGGTCATTGATCAGTCGGGGATACAGTTTCGTATGCTTAACAAGCGCAAGGGGCCTGCGGTGCGCGGCCCCCGGGCGCAAGCGGATCGAAAGCTATACCGTCAGGCTATGCAGGATATGATCTTGAATTACCCCAATCTGGATGTAAAAGCGGCGGCGGTTGAAGGCCTTGCCATGACACCAGATGGTAAATCGGTTACGGGGGTCATTACCGCAGAGGGGACAGAGATTACGGCCGGGCGGATCATTCTGACCACAGGCACTTTTCTGCGCGGGATGATCCATCGGGGCCATACACAAATTCCTGCGGGCCGGGTGGGGGAGGCACCGTCTCTGGGCCTGTCAGAAACACTGATGCGCGCGGGCTTTGTGCTGGACAGGCTAAAGACCGGGACGCCCGCGCGTCTGGACGGCAGCACGATTGATTGGTCTCAATGTGTGGTTCAGCCGGGGGATGTGCCGCCAATACCCTTTTCCTTTATGAATAGGGAAATTACAGTGCCGCAAATTTCCTGTCATATTACCCATACCACGGAAAAAACCCATAATATCATCCGGGATAACCTTGATAAGTCTGCCATGTATAGCGGCAATATAGAGGGGACGGGACCGCGTTATTGTCCATCTATAGAGGATAAAGTGGTGCGCTTTGCCGACAAGTCATCACATCAGATTTTTCTTGAGCCAGAAGGGCTTGATGATGATACGGTTTATCCAAACGGCATTTCCACGTCTCTGCCGGAGGGTGTGCAGACTGATTATATCCGCTCCATTCCGGGTCTGGAAAATGTCGCGATCCGGGAATATGGCTATGCCATAGAGTATGATTTTGTTGATCCACGTGAATTATCGGTAACATTAGAGACCAAAAAGATTGCCGGGCTGTATTTTGCCGGGCAAATTAACGGCACGACCGGATATGAGGAGGCTGCAGCACAGGGCCTGATCGCCGGGTTCAATGCGGCGAAATCCGCCAGCGGGTCTGAGGAATTTATTTTGGACCGGGCGGATGCCTATATCGGGGTGATGATTGATGACCTTGTGACCAAGGGTACGCGGGAGCCTTACCGTATGTTCACCAGCCGGGCGGAATATCGCCTGAAATTACGGTCAGATAATGCGGATCAGAGGTTGACCCCTTTGGGTATGGACCACGGCGTTATTGGTCAGGCGCGCGCGGCATGTTTTCAGGAAAAATGTGCGGCTATGGAAAAATATGGAACGTTGGTAGAAAGCCTGACCATTTCGCCGAACAAGGCGGCGGACTATGGTTTAAAAATAAACCGGGACGGGGTGCGACGTTCGGCAAAAACGCTATTGTCATATCCGGAAATAAGCATGAAGGACTTGAGCCTCATATGGCCGGAGCTTGCAGACATACCGGGCGACATCACAGAGCAGATCGAAATAGATGCTACCTATAGCGCGTATCTTAAGCGGCAGGATGCGGATATTCTGGCCTTTCGCAAAGACGAAGACCTAAGACTACCTGCGGGTTTGGATTATGGCAGCATTGGCGGGTTGTCCAATGAGGTGCGGGAAAAGCTCAGCACGGCTCGCCCGGCGACACTTGGGTCGGCAGGGCGGATGTCCGGGGTTACGCCAGCGGCCTTAAACAGCCTGCTTCGTCATGTGAAAAGAAAAGAAAAATAAGCTCATGGCTAATATTTTTGGTGAAGAAGACTTTTATAAAAAAACCAATGTTCCACGTGAAACAATGGATAAGATTCACATTTATGCGAGTCTTTTGGAGAAATGGCAGAAAAAGATCAATCTGGTCAGCTCTGCTACCCTGCCAGATATGTGGCGGCGGCATTTTTATGACAGTTTTCAATTAAAAGATCTGTTTGAGGGGTCAAATTCCGGAAATTTAAAGATTCTCGATATTGGCAGTGGTGCGGGCTTTCCCGGTCTGTTACTGTCGATGTTTGATATTGGTGAATTCCACATGGTGGAGAGCAATAATAAGAAATGTGCCTTTATGGGGCAGGTGATTCGGCAAACAGGGTGTCGGGCTATTGTCCATAATGAACGGGTTGAGAATATGGCGTCTTTCCCGGTGGATTATGTGATTTCCCGGGCCTGTGCCTCTCTGGATAAATTGCTTGGGCTTGGGCGCAATTTTATGGGGACGGATACGGTTTGTTTGTTTTTAAAAGGACAGATCGCGGATCAGGAAATTCTTGACGCTAAAGCAAATTGGGATCTTAATGTGAAAAAATTCACAAGCGTTAGTGAGGAATCGGGGATGATACTGAAAGTCAGCCATATAAAGGCTTTGAGCCGGATTTAATAAGGGAGTAAAACCAGTCATGTCCACAATGTTATCCACAGGTCATCATAAGCCGGAAATCATTGCCATCGCCAATCAAAAAGGCGGTGTGGGAAAAACTACGACCACCATAAATCTGGCCACGGCCCTGGTGGCGGCCAAGAAAAAAGTCCTGCTTGTGGATATGGATCCACAGGGAAATGCCAGCACCGGTATGGGCTCGGAACGGGATAATCGGGACAACAGTATATATGAAATTCTCATGGGCGAGATGGAATTAGGGGATGGAATCGTCAACACGATCATTCCCGGTCTATCTTTGGTGCCGTCAACCGTTGATCTGGCCGGGGCGGAGCTGGAGCTGGTGAATGAGGCACAGCGTACCTATCGCCTGCGGGCAGCGTTGCAGGACCCAATCATTGACCAGTTTGATTATATCCTGATTGATTGCCCGCCGTCCCTGAGTCTTTTGACCTTGAACGCGCTGGCGGCGGCCAGGTCCGTGTTGGTGCCTCTGCAATGCGAGTTTTTCGCATTGGAAGGGCTAAGTCTGTTGCTCAGGACCATTGAAACGGTAAAAACCAACTTTAATCCGGCTCTGGAAATGGAGGGGGTTGTTCTGACCATGTTTGATGGCCGCAATAACCTGTCCGGTCAGGTGGCTAATGATGTGAGGGGGTATTTGGGTAAAAAGGTTTTCAAGACGGTAATACCGCGCAATATACGGGTTTCCGAGGCCCCATCCCACGGCAAACCGGTTTTGCTCTATGATTATAAATGTAGTGGCAGTCAGGCCTATATCCGGCTGGCCCGTGAGTTGATGAAGCGTCAGACCCGTGCGGCGGCTTGAGTTTAAAATAGTATTTTATGGGATTTTATTTTGATGGACTCTAAGACAATAAAAAACAAAAAACAGAATAAAAGCAGGGGGTTAGGTCGTGGGTTATCAGCTTTGCTGGACTCAACGGATCGGGAGTATGCCAATATTTCGGTGCCCACAATGGCCCATGATCGGGAGTTGCCCATCGAATTTCTGGTGCCTAATCCTTATCAACCCCGACATTTTTTTGACGAACAGAAATCAGCGGATTTGATTCGCTCTGTTAAGGACCGGGGGATTCTTCAGCCCTTGCTGGTGCGTCGGCGCGGGGAAACCAATGAATATGAAATTATCGCCGGTGAGCGGCGCTGGCGGGCGGCACAGGCGGCGGGGCTCCATAATGTTCCGGTGTTGATAAGGGAAATGAGCGATGCGGAAGCTCTTGAAATTGCCCTTATTGAAAATATTCAACGCCATGACTTAAGCCCCATAGAGGAGGCCATGGGCTATAAGCGGCTCATGGATGAATTTCATCACACTCAGGAGCAGTTGGGCCATATTGTGGGCAAAAGCCGCAGCCATATCGCTAATATTCTACGTCTTTTAGCCTTGCCCCAGTCTGTCCGCGACCTGGTTAGCCAGGGAAAGCTGAGCATGGGACATGCCCGGGCCTTGATCACGGCGAATGATGCCGAGGCTTTGGCTTTGCGGGCCGTTAATGAAGGTTTGAGCGTACGTCAGGTGGAATCTCTGGCAAAAGGCGGCAAGCCCCCTAAAAAAACCGCCACCCGGCAAAAAACCGCCCGGCAGAACAAGGACGCAGATACCATCGCCCTTGAAAAAGATCTTTCTCTGGCTTTGGGCCTCGTGGTTTCCATTGAATTTAACAGCGATGAAAGTGGTGAATTACGACTTCACTATAAAACGCTGGATCAGTTGGATGACGTCTGTCAACGCCTGTGTGGCCAATAGCTGATTTCTTGTAAAATACTCCCCAATATCTTGTTTTTAAGCAATATTTATTTATTTTATGTTTAAAATGACCAATTTGGTATGATTTCTGTTGACAAATCACCCCATTAGGACCATTTAATATAATACAAGATTGGTATGGATTGTAGCAAGATGATTAAATTATCAAATCTGGCAGATTATGCCGTTGAGCTGATGTGTTGTATCGCCCTGAAGCCACAGGAGGTTCATTCTTCTGCGGGATTGTCTGATCTTGCCCATATTCCACTGCCTACGGTCAGTAAAATATTGGGTACTTTGGTGCGAGCGGGCTTGCTGGCCTCTCATCGGGGGTTGAATGGCGGGTTTTCGCTCGCCCGTTCGGCAGATAAAATATCCATCACCCATATTATAGAGGCCGTGGATGGTCCGGTGCAATTGACCAATTGTCTGGGCGATGAGGTGTCAGATTGTGATCGGGAAAGCAATTGCGGCACCAGAAGCCAATGGTACCGCATTAATGAGGCGGTTAAAGATGCGCTTGGCAGTGTGCGCCTGTCTCAAATGATTGAATCAGTGCCCGATTTTATTGGTGACGGGGCGATGGATGACCTCCCCCTTATCGCCAAAACCTTGAATTAGAGTATGATATAATGGTTACAACGCTAGAAGCAAAACAAACCGTTCAGGACGTCACGGGGGAGTATAAATACGGTTTCGTTACTGATATTGAAACGGAAAAGGCCCCCAAGGGGCTGAATGAGGACGTGATCCGTTTTATTTCCGCCAAAAAGGATGAACCGGAGTGGTTGCTGGACTGGCGCCTGAAGGCTTACAGGAAATGGTTGACCATGGAAGAACCTACGTGGGCCATGGTGAATTACCCGGAAATTGATTTTCAGGATATTTACTATTATTCTGCTCCCAAATCTGCCGAAGATGGCCCGAAAAGCCTGGACGACGTGGACCCGGAATTGCTCCGAACCTATGAAAAACTTGGAATTTCCCTGAAGGAACAAGAGGTTCTGGCAGGCGTGGCCGTGGATATTGTTTTTGACAGCGTATCTGTGGCGACCACATTTCGTAAAAAATTGAAAGAAGCCGGGATTATATTCTGTTCTATCTCAGAGGCGGCACATGATTATCCTGAGCTCATGAAAAAATATCTGGGTTCCGTGGTTCCGGTGGCGGATAATTACTATTCGGCGCTGAATAGTGCGGTTTTTACCGACGGCACCTTTGTCTATATTCCAAAGGGCGTGCGCTGTCCCATGGAATTAAGCACCTATTTTCGTATTAATGAAGCCAATACAGGTCAGTTTGAGCGGACAATTATCATTGCCGATGAAGGGTCTTACGTTTCTTATCTGGAAGGATGCACCGCGCCTCAGCGGGATGAAAATCAGCTCCATGCGGCGGTGGTCGAACTGATCACCCATGATGATGCGGAAATAAAATATTCAACCGTGCAAAACTGGTACCCCGGTGATAAGAACGGCAAAGGCGGCATTTATAATTTTGTCACTAAACGCGGGGCTTGCCGGGGGAAAAATTCTAAAATATCCTGGACTCAGGTGGAAACCGGTTCTGCCATAACCTGGAAATACCCAAGCTGCCTGTTGATTGGTGACGGTTCGGTGGGTGAGTTCTATTCGGTGGCGATCACCAATAATTATCAACAGGCTGATACGGGCACCAAGATGATTCATATCGGGAAAAACACCTCAAGCACAATCATTTCAAAGGGCATCAGTGCCGGAAAATCCGAAGCCACCTATCGGGGGTTGGTTCGGGTTATGGCGGGCGCGGAAAATGCCCGTAATTTCACCCAATGTGATAGCCTTTTGATCGGTGACAAATGCGGCGCCCATACGGTGCCCTATATAGAGATCAAAAACCCCACCGCTCAGGTGGAACATGAGGCGACGACCTCTAAAATAAGCGATGAACAGCTGTTTTACTGTCAACAGCGGGGCTTGGAGACAGAGGATTCTGTGGCCCTGATCGTGAATGGTTTTTGTAAGGATGTGATGAAGAATCTCCCCATGGAATTTGCGGTAGAGGCCCAGAAATTATTGGGCATCAGCCTTGAGGGAAGTGTTGGATAAGACAACTTAAAGAGAATAAAATGCTGGAAATTAAAAACTTACATGTGACGATTGGTGGCAAGGAAATCCTCAAAGGATTAAACCTGACCATAAATGATGGTGAGGTTCATGCCATAATGGGGCCAAACGGTGCCGGGAAAAGCACCCTGTCTTATGCCCTGTGCGGCAAAGACGGTTATGAGGTAACCCAGGGGTCTATAACATATAACGGCAAAAACCTGATGGATATGGACCCTAATGAGCGGGCAGGTGAAGGTCTGTTTCTGGGCTTTCAATATCCGGTTGAAATCCCCGGTGTGTCCAATATGAATTTTCTGCGGTCAGCCTTGAACAGCCAGCGGCGCTACCGGGGCGAAGATGAGATAGCAGCGGTGGATTTTCTTAAATTGATCCGGGCCAAGGCGGCAGAATTGGATATGGATCCTGAAATGCTGAAACGTCCGGTAAATGTTGGTTTTTCCGGCGGCGAGAAAAAGCGTAACGAAATGGTACAGATGGCGGTTTTGGACCCAGGCCTCGCGGTTTTGGATGAAACAGATTCCGGCCTTGATATTGATGCTCTGAAAATTGTTGCAACCGGCATTAACCGTCTGCGGTCTCCTGACAAATCCATACTTATGATCACTCATTATCAGCGGTTGCTGGATTATGTGGTGCCGGATTATGTTCATATTCTGGCGGCGGGTCAGATCGTTAAAACCGGCGGCAAGGAATTGGCGTTGCAGTTGGAAGAAAAGGGCTATATGGGCCTTGGTATTACGGAAAGTGCGGCGTAGGACAGATGACACAAAAACGCTATTTTTCACCCCCACAGATTGCCGCCGGCTTTGAAGCCGTACGCAGTGCCCTGCCCGGTGCGGAGATTGACGACTTTGACGGACTGCGCGGCGATGCTATGTCAAAATATATGGACAGTGGTCTGCCCGGCCCCAAGGTGGAGGAATGGAAATATACAAATCTTAATTTTCTGGCCAATGAAAATTTTGATATAGCCGCCGCTTCCACCCAAGAAGCCGAGATTAAAGAGTTGTTTGAAAAGGCCCTTGTTAAAGGTCTATCCGGCTCCCTATTGGTTTTCGTCAATGGCTACCATTACAAAGCCTTATCCTCTTTTGTCGATCAAAAAGGCATAAAGTTGTCTTTGTTATCAGACAACATTCAAGTTTTTCGGGATGGCATGATAGCATCGGACGGGGACAGTTCTTTGAATAATTTAAACCGGGCGCTGGTTATGGATGGGTATCATCTGGAAATCGCGCCGGATGTTGTGATGAAACAGCCTTTGCAGGTCATTCATATGGCCACATCCGGTACTGATATGACTGCCATGCGCCACCGGGCGCAGATTATAGCGGGCGCCGGGGCAAAGGCAGAGATTATCGAAAGCTATATTGGTGCGGATCAAGAGCGCTATTGGACCCATGGGGTAACGGACGTTATGCTGGAACAGGGCGCGGCTGTGACAATTTACCAGTTTCAGACACAGGGGCGGCAAGCCGTTCATATGACGGAGCTTCATTCTTATGTGGCGGATAAGGCGCATTTTAGCCATATCAGTCTGCAGTTGGGGGCAGAGATCAACCGGACGGAATTGATCAACAGCTTTACCGGAAAAAATGCGGACATAGAATTGCGCGGCGCCTATCTGGGCCGGAACAAGCAGTCACAGGATATTTTTACCCGTATCAACCATGATCAGCCCAATTGTCAAAGCAATCAGCTGTATCGCGGGGTTCTGGATGCGGGCGGAAAGTCGGCTTTTCAGGGCAAGGTCATTGTTGCTCGCGATGCTCAGAAAACCAATGCGGACCAGTCCAACAAAAATCTTCTGCTTAGCCGCAAGGCCGAAGCCAATGCCAAACCGGAACTGTTGATCTATGCCGATGATGTTAAATGCTCTCACGGGGCCACGGTAGGCGAACTTGATCCGGATCAGCTATTTTACCTCCGTTCGCGGGGGATGGATGAGGTGACGGCAAAAGGCTTGTTGGTTGAGGCCTTTGTGGCCGAAGTCTTTGATGACATTGCCGATGAAAACCTGCGCACCGCCTTCAAGGAAAAGACCGCCCGCTGGCTCGCTCATGAGGTGACGCCATGACGTCACTGCCGCTAAGTAATTATAATGTCGATGAAATTCGCGAAGATTTCCCTATTTTCAAGCAGGAAATATACGGTAAGCCCCTGACCTTTCTGGACAGTGGTGCCTCGGCTCAGAAACCGCAACAGGTGCTGGACGCGATCCAGAAATGTTACGCCGAGGAATATGCCAATATTCACCGGGGAGTTTATTATTTGTCGCAGGTCGGCACTCAGAAATATGAGGATGCCCGGGAAAAGGTCCAGAAATTTATCAATGCCCGCAGTCATAAGGAAATCATCTTTCTGCGCGGCGCGACGGAAGCGATTAATCTTGTGGCCCAGACCTGGGGCCGTAAATATCTGACCACAGGTGATGAAGTTGTCTTAAGCCGCATGGAACATCATTCCAATATTGTGCCGTGGCAAATGTTGCGGGATGAAAAAGACATTGTTATCACCGTGGCTCCCATTGATGATAAAGCCAACTTCTTGTTTGAGGAATTTGAAAAACTGCTCAGCGAAAAGGTCAAGCTGGTGGCGATCACTCATATTTCCAATGCGCTGGGCACCATAACCCCTATTAAAAAGATTATTGCGGCGGCCCACCGGGTCGGGGCAAAGGTTCTGGTGGATGGTTGTCAGGCCGTGCCCCATATGCGGGTGGATATGCAGGATCTAGATGCAGATTTCTATGTCTTTTCCGGTCATAAACTCTATGGCCCTACGGGGGTCGGGGTGCTTTATGCCAAGGAAGAGCTGCTCAATGCCATGCCGCCCTATCATGGCGGCGGTGATATGATCCGGTCGGTGACTTTTGAGGAAACCATATATAATGACCTGCCCCATAAATTTGAAGCCGGAACGCCCCACATTGCAGGCGGCATTGGTTTCGGTGCGGCGCTGGATTATGTAGAAAATCTGGGTTTTGAAAATATCGCCCGTCATGAGGATCAGCTTCTGGCTTATGCTCTTGAAAAAATACGGGACGTGAGCGGCGTGCATATCGTTGGGCAGGCGGATCATATGGCGGGAATTATATCCTTTACCATGGACCTGGCCCACCCCCATGATATTGGCACCATATTGGATCAGGACGGTATTTGTATTCGTACCGGTCATCATTGCGCCCAGCCGGTAATGGATTTTTTCGATATTCCGTCCACGGCCCGCCTGTCGCTGGGCCTCTATAACACCCGGCAGGATATCGACCGTTTTGTGGAGGGCCTGCATAAAGTTAACCGGATATTTTCTTGACGATGGACGACAGCCAAAATTTTCTGGATCAATTTTTACAGAAAGAACAGGATAGACAAGTGAGTGATAGCGAGCAACAGATAGAAGTGACACCCGGCGCAGAGCCAGATTACACCCTGCCCCTGTCCGAGGAAACCCGTAATTTTCTCCGGGCCCGGATAGAGGAGCGGATGCGGGAAATTTATGATCCGGAAATTCCCATCGATATTTATGAGATGGGCCTGATTTATGAAATTAATGTGGCCGAGGACGGCAAGGTGGAAATCATCATGACCCTGACCACCCCCCATTGCCCGGTGGCGGAAACCATGCCCGGCGAGGTTCAGATCAGGGCCCTTGATGTGGATGGTGTGCGGGATGTGAATGTGGAACTGGTCTGGGATCCGCCCTGGACCATTTATATGATGAGCGAGGCCGCCCGTCTTGAAATGGGCTTTATGTAGGACGTGCTATGGGCAATGTAATTACGATTACCGATGCGGCGGCAGGGCGTATCCGGGACATAATGGCAAACCGGGGCAAGACCTGTCATGGGGTGCGGCTAGGCACCTCGACCAAGGGCTGTAACGGTTTGGCCTATACGGTGGATTATGTGGACGAGATTGATCCGTCTGATGAGAGAATAGAAGACAAAGGCGTTACATTATTTGTCGGTGCCATGTCGTTGATCTATTTGATCGGTAGCGAGATGGATTATAAGGACGAGAAATTTCAGAGCGGCTTTACCTTCACCAACCCCAATGAAAAAGGCCGCTGTGGTTGCGGCGAGAGCTTCCACGTTTAAAGTTTGGCTATTTTCTCATCCAGTTCCGCAAATAAATCAGGAATTTCATTGAGATGAGCCTTTTCCACCTCAAGAATGGTCTGGAAGGCCCGTTTTTTTAGGGCTACCATATCCAGCTTATGGGCCAGACCGGATATTTCGGCCTGATTATACAGCAGGTCAATCAGCCGCTCCGTACTGTTCAGCCGCCCCCAGAGATAATCATTCTCCCGGTCTTTGCGGCTGAAAAAGGCCCCGAACCCGGCCATGGCCGTTCCCTGAAGCGGTATATTTTCATCCTCCTTACGCAGGATAGATTTATCCTTGGGGCTGATCCGGTTAATTTTTATTTCGTTGAACTCACCCAGTTCCTTTGACCCCATGATGGAAAAAGTAGTCACATCCCAAAAGGAAAAACCGACATAGCTGATGGCAAGGCTTTTGGCCATATCACCGGTCCAGTCAATATTATTCTGATCAGCAATAAGTTGATCCGCTTTGGATTTATAATGATCAAGGCGCAATACCTCCGCCAGATGATCTAACGCTGTTGTCAGGCGGGGGGAGTGATCCGCCAGAATCTGTTCAACTTTATCAGCAGGCATATCATCGCTGATGTCCAGTTTGGCCACTGGACAAAAGGCCTGCATCAGCGCGGTTTTAATCGGTTGGGGGATGGCATCGGCTTCAGCGCAATGACTGATATTTTCTAAAATATCATAGAGCGCCCGCTTTAAGCCGTCCAGCTTTCGGGCATCCTCCGGGTGATGGGAATATTCTGTGTTCAGGTCTTTGATAACAAACAAAAGCCGCCGCCGTTGATATTTAACATCAAATTTGGTCAGGAAATATCCCCATGAGGGCAGCGGGTCCAGATTTTCATTCTTTTGTACAAGTCCTTTGACCCAGTTCACTAATTTGGATTGATTTTGTCTGTCCAGCCGTTCTGTATAGGCGGAAAAATCGAATTTATCGCGAAAGGCCATATTATGCAGTACCGTGAAGAGGGCGCGGCGTTCACGGCCCCCGGGAATAAAACCACATATGTCACCGATGAGCCGCGTTAAGTCAGCAACTGTCTTGCGGACTTTTAGCCGCGCATAGCCGCCATATGAAAACCCGGCTCCGGTTACCGCCTTGATATTGGCGACCATGCGAAGATAGGAAATCTGTTCGGCATTTGAAATTGAATCAAGGCTTTTGCTGGAAATCTCCGTTACCAGTTCCTCTATCTCCGGTTTGGCCTGATCAATGACAGTTTTTATGGTTCTGATTTGATGATTATAGGCTTGAATATCGGTCAGGTCATCATGCATCGGCTCATTCATGGGAATATTTGACATGGCCCCTTTAATGGTATTCAACATAGAGGGCGGCGCGCCGGTGGGTGATACGATGGGCGTCTCCGGGTTGGGATCAATATAGATAATGCGCCGGTCAACTTCGCGAAAGGCGGGTCTGCCCTCAATGGCGGTAATGGCCTGATCAAAGGGCTTGTTGTTCAAGATACTGCCGTCCAGAAAAGATGATAATGCCGGATCAAGATCGGACGCACGATATTCAGCAAAGTTATTCTTTAAAAAGTCGTCTTTTTTAACCCAACTTTTATCCAGATCTTTCAGAAAATGATCCATTTCCCTGAGTTGTGCTGGTGGAAAGGCCCCGGGATAGCTGGCCGTTGCCCGGGCAGCAAAGCTGAGCGCCGGAATGTCCAGATAGTCAAAATCTGATTCTACAGTGTTTGCTCCCGCAATTCCTTCAGCAGATTGGCCGTTTTTCTTATTCAGGTAACTGAAATGAAAATTATGGCGATGTTCCCGCTCATAAATGAACGGTGGGTCATTGAGCGGGATCGCCCGGCTAAAACCGTAATAGTCCGTTACCGTAACAAAAAGGTCCAGTTTATGACCGTAAGGCATAAGGGAATGGTTTTTGACCTTACCCATGCCGTTCAGACCCTTATACATCAGGCCCAGAAAATGCTTGCCGTCAAAGGGAGGTTTTAAGGTCCAGATATTCATCAGGGCGGGGAGTTTTTCCCGAACCAGCGCCGCCAGATCCGTTTTGCCCAGATATTTCCGGCTCAAATAATTTATCAGGGGTTTGGACAATATTTTATCCAATGTCCCTGCCGGTTTTTTATCGCCGACCAGCTTGCTCACATCGGCCTCATCCAGCCAATGATGACGCAGATGGTCCATGCTCAGGTCATGGGCCAGCGCCCGGCCCAGAAAAATGCTGTTCATGCCCCCGGCGGATGCCCCGGCAACTACATCAACAATAACCCGCAGGTCCAGCTCAGGGGACAGGCTTTTCAGAATATCGAAATAAACAAGTTCCGTATCCGGCTTGTCCAGCAAATGCTCATTGGGATAGATATACCGCTTGCGGCTTTGGGCATTAATGTCGGAATCCGCATGAAAGGCCTTGGATGCCCGCGCCAGTTTCAAAATTTCCTTTGAGGTTCCGTGGATATAAACCGCAAGGGAAACCCCGCCAAAACAGACCAATGCCAACCGTAATTCTTTTTCCTGCATTTAGTTTTTACCTTCTATTCTATCGGCAGGGATGATCAGGTCAAAAACTTGTCCCGTACAACTTTTAAGGTTGCGCCAGTCTGTAATATCGAAATCCAGAATAGAAACCATGCAGGTGGGATATTTCAGGCTGCGGCTATCCGTGGGCGGGTCATTTGCCAAATTTTGGAACAAGGCCGAGAACCCCGGATTATGGCCAATGATCATGACCTGATTTATGGCCGGGCCAAGAGATTTAAGCTCATCATACAGGTGACCTGCGGGGGCCAGATATAGATTATCCTGAAAGCTGACCTGCGGTTTATCTTTTGTGTTTTTTAAAAGGTAGCTACAGGTTTCTTTTGCCCGAGCGGCCGATGAACAGAGGATATAGTCCGGTAAAAACCCGGCTTTTTTAAAATACTGGCTCAGCCATGTAGCATCGCGAATGCCGCGCGGGGCAAGGGGCCGGGATTTATCTTCCGGATGAAACCCGGCCTTTGCATGTCTGAGGAGGAAAAGCCGTTTCATGGGTGGTGCCCACTCACTTTGTTAAAAATCGGACGCAATGCCATTATTTTCCCAATCGCCGTACCGGGTCGGTTCCGGCCCCTTTCGCCCCCCAGACTCTTTGGATGGTTCGGGCTTTTTTTCCGGTTGCTTTTCAGGGGCAGATGATTTTCTTTCGTCGTCCATGTGACTTCTCTTGCAAGTTAGTGTACTGATTCCCTATATAGCAGTAATGATGAATTCAATCATTATGTATTATTAAAGGGACGTATAAATATGGCAAATGATCTTACGGCCAGATGGGCGGCGCTGGGCTTTCTGGAGAAAATGCTGGATGATCATTTGCCACTGGATCAGGCCTTCGACCAGATCTGCCGGCAATATGGTGAGAAGCTATCCGGACAGGACCGGGGGTTCGTTCGTCATCTGGGCACCACCTGTTTGCGCCATCTGGGACAGCTGGATGCCATGATCAATCATTGCACAACACGAAAGCTGACCGGGAAACAGAAAAATATTCGTAATATCCTGCGCCTTGGTATTACTCAATTGCTCTACATGGCCGTGCCCGCCCATGCGGCGGTTAATTCAGCCGTAAAAATGACCGACAAGCAGAAAAATACTTCCGAGCGTCATACCAAGGGCATGGTAAATGCCATCCTGCGCCGCATAGACCGGGAGAAGGAAAAATTTTCCACCAAATTTCCGCCGACCCTCAATCTTCCCAAATGGCTGAAAGAAAACTGGGCGGCACGTTTTGGGGCAGAGGATGTGGAGAAAATCGCCGCGACCCTGCTTGATGAGCCGCCGCTTGATTTTAGTCTGAAGCCCGATTGTGACGGGCAGGAATGGGCAGAAAAGCTGGGCGGCACTTTGTTGCCCGCCGGGTCTGTGCGGGTAGAAAAAGCGGGCCTTGTGCAAAATCTTACAGGTTATGAAGAGGGCAAATGGTGGGTGCAGGATGTGGCCGCCAGCCTGCCGGTCAAACTTCTCGGGGCGTCATCCGGGGATCATGTGCTGGAGCTTTGCGCGGCACCGGGTGGCAAAGTAGCGCAATCTGCGGCTAAGGGTTGCCGGGTTACAGCGGTGGACCAATCGGCACGAAGGCTGCGGCGATTACAGGAAAATATGGATCGGCTGAATTTAACCTGTGACGTCGTGACGTCGGATGCGGCGGCCTATAAGCCGGAACAGGATTTCCCCTTCATTTTGCTGGATGCGCCTTGTTCGTCTACGGGAACTCTGCGCCGCCATCCGGATGTGAGCCGGGCCAGAGGGCCAAAGGATATTGCGGCGCTGGCCGAGATTCAGGCCCGCTTGCTTGAGGCCGCCGTGGCCATGATGCCGGTGGGGGGAATATTAATCTATTGCGTCTGTTCCATGCAGGCGGAAGAAGGCCCGGACCAGATAAAGGCTTTACTGGACCGCCATAGAACAGTAAAACGAAAAGAGATCAGCGGCGCGGAATGTATTGGCTTTGAAAAATCTGTGCTGGATAATGGCGATGTTCAGACGTTACCCCATCATATGGCGGGCGGTATGGATGGATTTTTCATAAGTCGCCTCATAAAGATTTCGTGATAAGGACCATCATGCAGAAAGAGACCAGAATAGCCCCATCCATTTTATCCGCTGACTTTGCCCGTCTTGGGGCTGAGGTAGAGGCCATTGATGCGGCAGGGGCAGATTATATTCATGTGGATGTGATGGATGGTCATTTTGTGCCCAACATTACCATAGGTCCCGTTGTGGTTAAAGCTATCCGCCCTTTCAGCAAAAAGATATTTGATGTCCATCTAATGATTTCACCAGTGGATAATTATGTCGAGGATTTTGCCGCCGCCGGGTCAGACATCATCACCATTCACGCCGAATCCACCCCCCATTTTCACCGCACATTACAGTTGATCACATCACTGGGCAAGAAGGCGGGCATTTCGCTTAATCCCGGTACATCTGTGGATATATTGGATAATGTGATGGATATGGTGGATTTGATTTTGGTGATGAGCGTCAACCCCGGTTTTGGCGGTCAGAAATTTATCTCAAGTCAATTGATAAAAATTCAGAAAATTCGCCAGATGATCGACCAGACAGGCCGGGATATTGATCTTCAGGTGGACGGCGGTATCACCAAAGAAACCGCAAAGCTGGCCGTGGCCGCCGGGGCCGATGTTCTGGTGGCGGGCACGGCAACCTTTACTGGCGGCATGTCCCAATATGAGACAAACATAAAAAACCTGCGCGGATAATTTTTTCCTTGCGGGGAAAGCCTTGATCCAGTAGGTGGTAAGGCATAAATCTTATCTCACAGGACAGGCAATATGAGCGACACCCCACAGACATCAATAAAGCGGGCTTTACTGTCCGTATCCGACAAAAGCGGTTTGATAGAATTTGGCCGGTTTCTGGCGGGTCAGGGGGTTGAAATCCTGTCTACCGGCGGTACGGCAAAGGCACTGGCCAAGGCCGGAATTCCGGTAAAGGAAGTTTCCGGGCATACGGGCTTTCCCGAAATGATGGATGGCCGGGTCAAGACATTGCACCCCAAAATTCACGGCGGTTTGCTGGCCCTGCGGGACAATGATGATCATGCGGCGGCCATGAGGGATCATGATATTGGGGCCATAGACCTGCTGGTGGTTAATCTATATCCTTTTGAGGAAACGGTGGAAAGCGGCGCGGATTTTGCCACCTGTATTGAAAATATTGATATTGGCGGCCCGGCCATGATCCGCTCAGCCTCTAAAAATCATCGCTTTGTCACCGTGGTGGTTGAGGCACAGGATTATGAGGCCGTGATAAAGTCCATGACGGAAAATAACGGCGCCACTTCTCCGGCCCTGCGGCGGCGGTTGGCGGCGACGGCCTTTGCCCGCACCGGGGCCTATGATGCGGCTATCTCCGCCTGGTTTGCTGGGCAAGAGGGAGAGGCCTATCCTGCGCGGATAAATATCACCGCTACCCGGCAACAGACATTGCGTTACGGTGAAAACCCTCATCAGGACGCGGCCTTTTATGTGGACCGAACCGTTCGCCCCGGCATTGCCACCGCCCGCCAGCTTCAGGGCAAGGAATTAAGTTATAACAATCTCAATGACACGGATGCCGCCTTTGAGCTGGTCAGTGAATTTGATCCGGCATCTGGCCCCGCCGTAGCCATCATCAAACATGCCAATCCCTGCGGCGTTGCCCGGGCCGAAACATTGACGGCGGCCTACCAGCAAGCCCTGCGCTGTGACCCGACCAGCGCCTTTGGCGGTATCATTGCCCTGAACGGGACATTGGACGGAGACACGGCCCGGGAAATTGCCAAAGTCTTTACCGAAGTGGTCATCGCCCCCGATATAGATACGGAGGCCCTGAATATCTTAAAGGCCAAAAAGAATTTACGTCTGCTACTGACCGGTGGCCTTGCCGACCCGCAAGCCGTGGGCCAGACCCTTAAATCTGTGGCAGGCGGCTATCTGTTACAGGGGCGGGACAATGGCAGAGTTATGCCAGACGACTTGACTGTGGTGACGGACCGCGCGCCTACGGAACAGGAATTACAGGATTTGCTCTTTGCCTTTACCGTCTGCAAGCATGTGAAATCCAATGCGATAATCTATGTGAAGGACGGGGCCACGGTTGGCATCGGGGCCGGACAGATGAGCCGTCTGGACAGCGCGCGCGTTGCCGTCCGCAAGGCACAGGACGCCAGCGATATGGCGGGCCTGCCAGAAAATATGACCAAAGGGTCTGTGGTGGCGTCTGATGCCTTCTTCCCCTTTGCCGATGGTTTGATCAGCGCAGCGGAAGCCGGGGTAACGGCGGTTATCCAGCCGGGCGGTTCCATCCGGGATGATGAGGTCATTGCCGCCGCTAACGAACGTGGCCTTGCCATGGTCATGACCGGCATGCGTCATTTCAGGCATTGATATTAAGGGGGGATAACTCCCGCGCTGTGCGTTTTTTATTATTAGGGGGGATAACTCCCCCGCGCCGTGGGCGCTCCCCCTCCTCGCATTGGCTCGGGCGGCCCTTGGCCTTGCCTCACTGCGTTCTTTTATTATTAGGGGGGATAACTCCCCCGCACCGTGGGTGCTCCCCCTCCTCGTATTAACTCGGGCGGCCTTTGGCCTTGCCTCACTACGTTCGGATTGGAGGCTTCTTTGGGATAGTGTGTGAATGGGGGAGAAAGTCTTTTCTCCCCCAATATATCAATCAATGATCACATTTCTGATCTGACGGGCGGCGAAGCCCAGCTTGGTGACGTTGATCCGGCCTGCGGTCTGGAAGTCATGGATGAGCTTTTGAATACGGGCTGTGGAATTTTCCACTGTGGTCAGCCAGGCCTGGGTGGCTTCGATGGTATCGCCATTTTCAAGGCCCTTGAGCGCGGATCGGGTCAGGTTCTTTTGTTGATCCAGAAGATCAGCGACCACGCTATTGACCGCCAGACGATCCCAATGGTCGGAAGATTCCACCAGTTCTGCTTCACCGCGCAACCAGTCAAAACCGATCTTTTCGCCTAGCATAAAGTAGGCTCGCGCAACATCGGTTACGTCAATATCCATATCATGGGCGACCATGACAATGTCACAGGCGGCGATTTTCTGTTCCAGATTGGAAATATGGATGGCCAGATCCTCGTCAACTTTCTGTTCGCAATACATGGCAACCTTGCATTTCAGGCTTTCATCACTTTGTTCCAGAAGGCCGCCGGATGTGCTGAACAAGGTTTGAATGCCGGGTTTGAACTGGTCAATGATTTCCTGAATGGGCCGATTGGCATCGGTGTTATTGAGGAACCAGATGGTTTGCCGCCGGGCAAAGGATTCCACATCCATCAGCATGAGAATCTGTATGGTGGCCGGCACCATATAATCCAGGCACTCAATTTTTTTATAGAGATCATTCAGGTCAAAGACCTCTGCGGCAAGGATGGCCGCCCGGGCGATTTCCGGTGCCATGGCCCCGGTTTCTTCCTTGATGGCCTGTATGCCGCCGCGATTGACGATCTCGTTACAGATTTCCTTGGCAATAATGCCTTGTTTCAGCTGATGTTTGCCGATGTCAGCAGGATATCTTTCCCGAAGCTGAAGGGGGAAGGCCCGGACAAGATATTTATCTAAAAACGGATCATCCAGAATATCACTATCCATTAATTCGTCATAAAGGCCCATCTTGGAATAGGCTATCAGGACCGCAATTTCAGGCCGGGTCAGGCCAAGCTCACTCTCGGTTCGTTCAATAAGCTCATCATCGGTGGGCAGGAATTCCAGCTCCCGGTCCAAATGGGCGGTCTTTTCAAGGTCATCCATAAAACGCACAAAGCTGTCCAGCTCGCGGATGCTGCTGGAGCGGGACAGACTGATGGCCTGGGTTTGCAGGTAATTGTCATCAAGGACAATCTTGCTCACCTCATCGGTCATTTCCACCAGCAGGCTGTCGCGCTGTTTCGGGGTAAGTTTGCCGTCCTGAACCAAAGCATTGAGCAGGATTTTGATATTAACTTCATTGTCCGAACAATCCACCCCGGCGGAATTATCCACCGCATCCGTATTGATCAGACCGCCGTTCAGGCAATATTCGATCCGGCCCCGTTGGGTACAGGCCAGATTTCCGCCCTCGGCCACTACGGCACAGTTAAGCTCGTTACCATTAATACGGATGGCGTCATTGGCCCGGTCGCCGACCTGTGAATTGCTTTCCCGTGAGGATTTAATATAGGTGCCGATACCGCCAAACCACAGCAGGTCGGAATGAGACCTCAGGATAACCTTCATTAATTCATTGGGCGTGGCGCTGTCCTGACCGTCTTCAAAGCCAAGGAGGCGGCGTATTTGCGGGGTGAGCGGAATGGATTTTGATTTCCGGCTGAAAATGCCGCCGCCGCTTGAGATAAGCTTGCTGTTATAATCCTGCCAGCTAGACCGGGGCAGGTCGAACAGGCGCTGGCGCTCGTCATAGCTTTTGGCCGGGTCCGGGTCCGGGTCAATAAATATATCCCGGTGGTCAAAGGCCGCGACCAGTTTCACGGCCTTGGAACATAAAAGCCCGTTGCCGAACACATCGCCGGACATATCGCCCACGCCGACAATGGTAATGGAGTCACTTTGAACATTGATGTCTTTTTCCCGGAAATGGCGCTGAACGGAAACCCAGGCCCCTTTGGCGGTAATGCCCATTTTTTTATGATCATAGCCGTTGGAGCCACCAGAGGCAAAGGCATCATCCAGCCAAAAGCCGTAATCCTGCGCCAATCCATTGGCAATGTCAGAGAAGGTAGCCGTGCCCTTGTCGGCGGCGACCACAAGGTAAGGGTCATCGCCGTCCCGGCGCACAACATTTTCCGGCGGAATAACCGCGCTGTCTTTCAGATTGTCGGTGATGTCCAGCAGACCAGAGATAAAGGTCTTGTAACAGGTAATCCCCTCGGCCAGGGTTTCTTCGCGTCCGGCCCCGGCAGGCATCTTTTTCGGCACAAAGCCGCCCTTGGCTCCGACCGGAACAATGACCGTATTCTTGACCTGCTGGGCCTTGACCAGCCCCAATACTTCCGTGCGGTAATCTTCCCGCCGGTCGGACCAGCGCAGACCGCCGCGCGCTACGGGACCGCTACGCAGGTGAACGCCCTCAACCCGGGGGGAATAGACAAATATTTCCGCATAAGGCCGGGGTTTTGGGGCTTCCCGAACGTCCCGGCTTTTGATTTTGATCGACACATAGGGCTTGCTGCAACCCGTATCATTCAGTTGATAGAAATTGGTTCGCAGGGAGCTGGTGATCACATTGAGGTAACTTCTGAGCATGCGGTCCTGATCAAGGCTGTCGACTTTTTCAAGCTGCTTGCGAATGTTTTTCTCCAGCCGGGCGGTTTCTTCTTCGCGGCTGCTGTCCACAGGGGCTTCAAGGGCGAAATTCACTTCAAACAGACTGGCCAGATCCCGCGCAGTTTCCCAATATTGGGACAGGGTATCCTGCATATATGTTTCACTATAGGACAGGCTGAGCTGGCGCAGATATTTGCTGTAGATGCGTAAAATAAGTACCTGACGATAGGTCATATCGGCATGCAGAACCAACCGGTTAAAGCCATCATTGTCGATCCGCTCAACCCAGACAGCCCGGAGCGTGTCTTCCAGCCGCTGTTTGGTTACGGACAGATCAAAAGCACTTTCCGAGGGGTCTTCCAGATAAAAATCATGGATGGTATGGCTGACGGTCTCGCCATCTTCCGGCGTTTGAACGCTAAAGGCATTTTCCTCGATTACGCGCAGGCCGAGATTTTCCAGCATGGGCAGGCAATCGCTGAGGGCGATGGTTTGGCGGCTGGTATAAATTTTCAGGCGGATAGCGTGATCAGCATCCTCGGCCAGACGATAGAAATTAAACTGGATATTCTGGCTGTCGGGCAACTTTTCCAGCTTTTCAATATCGGTGACGGTAAAGCGCGGGTCAAAATGCTCACGGTATGAGGTGGAAAATGATTTGTTGTATTTCCGATATAACGTGGTTCCGGTCTCTTCCCCCCAACGGTCATTGAGGACTTCCAGCAAATGATCGTTCCAGCGCTGGGCCACCTCGGCCAGTCGTTTGTTGATGCTGTCCGTATCCGGGGACGGCACATTGCCGGGCGTGGTCCGGATGATGAAATGCCAGCGGGCAATACGCTCATTGCTGAGCTGGGCATAATGGGATGATAGCTCGCCGTTAAAGGCCTCGCACAGGATACGTTCCACCTTGCCGCGCAGGGTACTGTCATACATATCGCGGGGTACGAAGACCAGAGCCGAAACGTAGCGTTCAAAACGGTCCTTGCGGATGAAAGCCCGGCAGCGCGGCATGACTTTCAGATGCAGGATTCCCATGGCGGTTTCCAGCAAATGTTCCTCGTCGATTTGAAACAGTTCGTCCCGGGGCAGGGTTTCCAGAATATGCATCAGGGCGCGGCCATCATGGCTGTTGGCGGTAAAGCCGGATTCTTTGACCACATGGGTAACCTTGCGGTCCAGAAAGGGGACGGCTTCGGCCCGCTGATTATAGGACTGGGCAGTGAACAGACCGACAAAGCGGATTTCGCTGATTACTTTTCCCTTGGCATCAAATTTCTTGAAGCCGATATAATCCATATGGACGACCCGGTGAACCAGTGATTTGACATTGGCTTTGGTGATAAGCATCACCGGCGACTGGTTCATGAAATATTCGGTTTCAGGCGAGGTGGCCACAAGACCTTCCTGTCCTTTGAGGACCAGAACATCCGGGTCACGAAGGATGCCATATCCTTCGCCTTTGTTTTTTTTGTTGCCGTAAAAATATTCCCGATAGCCAAGGATGGTGAAATTATCGTCTTTCAGCCATTTCAGGAATTTAATGGCTTCCTGGGTCAGCGCCTTGTCAACGGCGGTTTTTGGCACGGCGGACAGATTTTTGCTCACATCATCCATCTTGGCCAGCATGGGTTTCCAGTCGTCAATGGCGGCCCGGATGAAGGCCAGTATTTTATTGAGCTTGGTTGCCAGTGCCTTGATCTGGGCCGGGTCCGTCATGGCTGTAATCTCGATATGCATGATGGATTCGCTGATCTTTACGCCGTCTTTGGCCTTGCCGGTCAGACGGTTGCCATTTTTGTCCCGAACGCAGGTAATGATCGGATGGACCAGCATATGCAGGTCATTGCCATCTTCCAGAAGGTTGGAGGTTATGCTGTCCAGCAGGAACGGCATATCGTCATTAACGATTTGAATGATGGTATGGTTGGCGGGCCAGCCATGTTCTTCCAATGTGGGGTTAAAAACGCGGACCTTGCTGCTGGCGGCTTTGCGCTGGGCGCTGAATTTCCACAGGGACAGGGCGGCGGCATAAAGCTCATCCACATGACGGTCCGACAATTCCTCTGGCGAAGCATGTCGATAGAGATCCTCGATAAAGCGGGTAAAGCCGGTGAGTTGCCCGGACTTTAGCTTTTCGGTAGCAAAATCGGTAACGGCGTCAATTCTGAGTTTTTTTTGTGTCCAGCTAGTCACATCTTTATCCTTTGATCACACGACATGTGTTTGGGGTTTTGTAAAGGGTCATATTCATTGTTCTTTAGCAATTTTAGTCAGTATTTTATTCAAGGCTGTCCGGTCTTGATCCAGTATTTTAAGGACATCCATCTGGGGGCCGTTCCGGCGGCCAAGCAACAAGCAGAATTTATTTTGGTCATCGTCTTCTTTATCCACATTAAACCTGGCCACGGGGTCCATTTTGTCCAGAATACTATAGTCAGGGCCATGCGCGTTTTCCGGGCCACTACGGCTATTACGTTCAGCCAGAACGCATCCCTTGATCCCGCCGGGAAACTGGTCCAGAAAGTCGGGTAAATCAGCCCCGTTTTTGTCATTTTTTATGGCATAGGACAGGGCGGCGGCATATTCAGTGATCCGGGTTTTGTCATAATCCCGGCCAAAGCATAATTTAAGGATCGGGGTGAAGGGCGCACGTTTTTGTGCTTTCAGTCCTTCGGCCTCTAAAAGCTGCTGGTAACTGCTTGGGTGGGCCGCGCACAGAATATAAAAATCCAGAACCGCGCCCAGTGTTTCATAGAGTGACCGCCGGGAGCGTTGATCTGTCGGGCTTTGTCCATGAACCAGTTTGCGGCAGGCTTGCAGGGTTTCCTGTAATAAAAGGGCATCGCTGTCATTATCCAGAGGGGAGATGTCTTCTTCATCCTTGCCTTCTTTGGCGGTAAGGGCCTCTTCCTCACTAATCCAGCGGATAGCCCCCAGAATGAAATTGATATTTTCGCCGTCATCGCTGAAGGGTAGCAAAATCCCCCGATAGAGGATTTTTTCCCGGGCTTTATTTTTGAATTCCGCATCAAAGGATATGGGGGCTTTGTTGGCCAGAACTTCCATATAATGGTCGGTGATCCGGCTGAGCAGGCTGCGGCGGGGAATTTCACTGATGCCCTTCAGGGTCAGGTCCTGATCCAGATCATCGCTTAAAAGTTGGCCGATAACCTGCAAAGTTGGTTCATCGTCCGGATCCCGCAGGTCCATAAGAACCATGTTGTTTTTATAGGGGGAAATATCGCCGGGGGACAGGGCTTTCAAGGGCGGAATGCCGCAGTCGTCCGCCAACCCGAACCAATAATTATATAATTGGAAGGTTATTCTTTGTTCCCGGCCTTCAAATTCCGCAGGATTCATTATCCTATATTCCCTGACTTTGACCCAGACATCTGATGATGTATCGACTCAAATTATGGTACAAATACGCCTACCAGACAACTTTTTCCAGCTAATATTTACCCTGAAAGCGTAAATATCCTGTAAATATTTAATTATTAATGGGCAGGCGGGTATATTAGGGCGGATCGGCGGTGTCCTATCAGGCCTCATTACAAGCGGGAGGGGAATCCAGTGCCTTATCCCATAACGGCGATGGTCACTTTATTGACCATAAGGGCGATCAGATAGGCCAGCGCAAAAAGATAGCTGGTCATGAATATGGTCCAGCCCAAGCTGTTGGTTTCCCGCCGGACCGTGGCGATGGTGGCAAAACACTGGGGCGCGTAAACATACCATGCCAGAAAGGCAAAGGCGGTAGGCAAGGGCCAGCTATTCTGGATTACGGTGCGTAGTCCCTGTTCAACTTGTCCCTCATTCCCCTGAAGGGCATAGACTGTACCCAATGCGCCGATGGCTACCTCGCGGGCGGCCATGCCGGGGATCAAGGCAATGGATATTTCCCAGTTAAAGCCAAGCGGTTCAAATATATGCTGTAATCCGCGTCCTAAAATACCGGCAAAGCTATAAAAAATATCAGGCTCCGTCGCCCCCAGCGGTTTTTTGGGGTATTGAGCCAACACCCACAGGCCAATGGCGGAATAGAGAATGATGGTCCCGGCCCGTTTCAGGAAAAATCGCGCCCGCTCCCACAGATTCATCAATAAATGTTTCAAAACGGGTAGTTGATATTTGGGTAATTCCATAAGGAGCGGCTGCGGTACGCCCCGGGTCAGGGTCATTTTCAACACCGTCGCTACGATCAATGCGCTGACAATACCCGCAAGATACAGGCTGAATAACACCAGGCCCTGAAGCCCGAACAGGCCGTAAACCACTGGATCATTGGGCACAACAGCCCCAATGAGCAGGGCATAAACCGGAATCCGGGCGGAACAGGTCATCAGGGGGGCGATCATGATGGTGGTGATCCGGTCCCGGTGATGTTCAATGGTGCGGGTTGCCATGATACCGGGAATGGCACAGGCAAAGCTGGACATCAGCGGAATGAACGCCCGCCCGTTCAGGCCGACCATAGCCATGAGCCGGTCCATGATAAAGGCCGCGCGGGCCATATATCCCGTGGCCTCCAGCGTGAGGATGAAGGTAAAAAGAATTATAATCTGTGGCAGGAACACCAGCACACTACCCACCCCGGCAATTACGCCATGAACCAGCAGGCTGCGAAACCAGTTATCAGGCATGACCTGAATGATATAATTCTGAAGTATATTAAAGCCGTTTTCGATCAGGGCGATGGGGGCTTCGGCCCAGAAATAGACCAGTTGAAACATGCCAAACAGGGTAATGAAGAAAATAATGATGCCAAAGACCGGATGGAGCAGGATTTTATCCAGCTCCCGGGTGACTTTATGTTGGGTGCCTTCGGCAATGATAGCCTTTTCGGCAATCTTGCGGGCTTGTTTTTGTAAATCCCGTGTGGTCGGGGACGGGGTCACGTCCTTTGGCGGGGTTAAGGCAGCGATGGACAGGGAAAGTTGTTTTTTCAAACTATCGAGGCTGCTGCTACGCACGGCAACGCTGGTGACCACGGGAAGGCCAAGTTCCTGTGACAGGATTTCCGGGTCAATGGAGATGCCGTCCCGCTTGGCCAGATCTTGCATATTCAAGACCAGAATAACCGGCAGGCCCAGGTATTTCAGCTCCAGCACCAGTCGTAAATGTACCCGTAAATTGGTGCTGTCAGCAACACAGAGCAGAATATCGGGACGACTTTCGCTTTTATGGGTGCCGGTGATGACTTGGCGGCTGACCCGTTCGTCAAGGGTGCGGTCTTTCAGACTGTAAATTCCGGGCAGGTCAATGAGGGTAACCTCCTGTCCCTCGGCGGTGATATATTTGCCGGACCGCCGCTCTACGGTGACGCCGGGATAGTTGGCGACCTTCTGGCGACTGCCGGTCAGGCTGTTGAACAGGGAACTTTTGCCGCAATTGGGGCTGCCGACAAGGGCTATTTTTGCCTCACGCATATTTATTGACCGGTCATAACTTTTACCGCATCGGCTTCCATACGGCGCAGAGCAACGGTCATTTGACCAATACGTACCGCAATGGGGTCTCGTGAAATAGGCCCTTCATGGAGTATTTCAACACCCAGTCCTTCCTCAAACCCGATTTCCAGCAGGCGGTCCTCCAGGTCCCGGGCAAACTCCATATCATTACATCGATCGGCCTCAAACCCGATGATGGTGGCACAGTCGCCCTTTTTCATATCACTTAAATATTTCATCTAATATACATGCGCAGTTAATAATAATTATCAAGAACATCTAAACGATTTTTGTTAATTTGTAAATGATGAAATCGGTATTCCATTACTTATTTCATTTTTTTTGATTTGTGTTAAGAATGTGAAAGATCTTATTTTCAAAGGAAGCAAATAATATGTCTTATGATTTTACCGGACAGGTGGCCATCATTACCGGTGCGGGCGGCGGCCTTGGCCGTGCCCATGCTTTGGCCTTTGCCGCGCGCGGAGCTATGGTGGTGGTCAATGACCTTGGCGGCAGCCGGGATGGCAGTGCGCCGTCGGCTGATGGCCCGCAAAGCGCGGCGGACAGGGTGGTTCAGGAAATCATCGACCTTGGCGGCAAGGCTATTGCCAATGGCGGCAATGTGACCTCGGAAGAGGATATGCAGGCTATGGCGGATCAGGCCGTGGCGGCTTTCGGGCGGATAGATATTCTGGTCAATAATGCGGGCATATTGCGTGACAAGACATTTACCAAAATGGCCCTCTCTGATTTTGAGATGGTGATGAATGTTCATTTGATGGGGTCGGTAATTGCCACCCGCGCCATCCTCCCCGTGATGAAGGCTCAGGAATATGGCCGAATCGTCATGACCACCTCGTCCAGCGGTCTTTACGGAAATTATGGCCAGAGCAATTACGGGGCCGCCAAACTGGGGCTTGTGGGATTGGTCAATACGTTAAAGCTGGAACTGTATAAATCGGGCATCCGGGTCAATGCGCTGGCCCCGGTGGCGGCAACGCGCATGACCGATGATATTATGCCGCCGCAAATGCTGGACCTGTTAACCCCGGCATCAGTGTCGCCTGCCGTATTATTTCTGTGCGGTAAAAATGCCCCAACCGGGGAGATTATTACTGCCGGGGCTGGCACTTTTGCCCGGGCGCAAATTCTGGAAAGCGAAGGATTGTTTCTGGGCGCAGAGGCCACACCGGAAATGATCGCTGAAAGTTGGGACAACTTATCGGATATGACCGCCGCCCGCCCCTATAAACAGGGCGCAGACCAAAGCCAGAAATTCGTTGTAAATGCATTTGAAAATAAAGGGTGAGTAAATTCATGTTAAAAAACACTTTAGGGATCATTCTGTTAACCGGACTACTTGCGTCATGCGGGCAGGAAAAGGCTCCGGAGGCGACCTATCAGGTAGAGATTGTTCGGACCAGTTATGGCATTCCTCATATTACGGCGGATGATTATGGCAGTCTTGGCTTTGGCGAGGGCTATAGCGGTGCAGAAGACCATGTATGCAATATTGCTTACGGTATTATTGAGGCCCGGGGCGAGCGGGCGGAATATTACGGGCCGGGGGATAAAAACCTGCATGTGATGAGTGATATTGTCATCCGGGCGCTGGATATTCCGACCAATGCCGCCCGTGACTTTGCCGCCCAGTCAGCGGAAAATCAGGAATGGATCATTGGCTATACCGCTGGCTATAACAAATATATCCGTGAAGTTGGCCGGGACAACATTACCTCATGGTGCAAAGGCGCCGATTGGGTACAGGAAATAACGCCCGAAGATCTTTTCTCCCGCTTTCAGGTTCTGGCCCAGACCACGCCTTATATGGCGGGCATGATTGTCGCCGCCGCGCCGCCAAAGGCCGCAGAAGACTCTGCCGGTGTGAAGGTATCCCCGCAGGTGATCGCGGATAATGTGACGGCCCTTAACGTGCGTCAGATGGGGTCCAACGGCTGGGCCTTTGGCCGGGACCGGACCGAGAATGGCCGGGGCATGTTGCTGGGCAACCCCCATTACCCATGGTATGGCACCAACCGCTTTTGGGAAAAGCATCTGACCATTCCGGGCAAGATGAATATTTACGGGGTTCAGCTCCTTGGTGCGCCGGGCGTCGCCATTGGCTTTAACGAAAATATTGGCTGGACCCATACGGTGTCCGACAGCGAACGGGTGGTCTTTTACAAGCTGGACCTGGTGCCCGGCGACCCGACCAGCTATTATTATGACGGCAAGCCGCGCAAAATGACATCGCGGAAAATCATGGTTCCGGTTAAGGGCGACAAGGGTGTGGTCACTCTGACCCCGCATACTGTCTGGTTCAGCCATTATGGCCCCATGGTCACGCTGCCCAATGCACCCTGGAGCGATAAACAGGCCCTCACTATCCGGGACGCCAACCGGGGCAATCAGAATTTGCTGGATCAGTGGAAGGCCATGGATCTGGCGAAAGATATGGATGCCTTCATCGGCGCTCACCGTAAATGGAACGCCCTGCCATGGGTCAATACCATGGCCACCAGCAAGGATGGCCGGGCGGTTTATATTGATGATTCCAATGTGGGCCGCTTAAGCCCCGAGGCCATCGCCCTGTGGCAGGACAGGGTCAAAAGCGATCCCCAGACCAAAGGCTTCTATGAGAAAATGGGCCTGATATTGTTGGATGGCAGTGACAGCCGTTTTGAATGGCAGGCCCACCCCGAGGCCAGAGTACCCGGTGTTGTGCCCTTTGTGGAACAACCTTTTCAGGAGCGTTCGGATTATATTTTCAATGCCAATGACAGCTATTGGCTGACCAATGTGGCTGCGCCGCTGACGGGCTATTCACCGCTTTACGGCCCTGTGGATGCGCCGCGAACCCTGCGCACCCGTATGAATGCCAAACTGGTCAGTGATGTCAGTTCGGACGGCCCGGCGGGGGCAGACGGCAAATTCTCCCTGCCCGAGATGCAACAGGCGCTCCTGTCAAACCGTAGCCTGTCGGCGGAATTGCTGGTGGATGAGCTGGTTGCGGCTTGTGAGGCCACACCCATGGTGATGGTCGGGGCAGAGAAGGTTGATCTGACAGCGGCCTGTGCGGTCCTGAAAAGCTACAACCGGCGTCTTGATCTGGACAGTCGTGGCGCGGTTCTGTTCCGGGAATGGATCACCCGTTATAATTATCGGGAGACCAAGCGTAAAGGCGCGCTTTTTGCCGTCCCTTTTGAGGCCAGTGATCCGGTCAATACGCCGCGCGGCCTTGGGGACAAAGGCGTTGCGCTGCAAAAGCTGGCGGAGGCCGTTCAAATCATGGCCAGGGCCGGATTGGCCCCGGATGTGCGCCTTGGCGATGTGCAGTTTGCCTATCGTGCCGGGGAAAAAATCGCCCTTCATGGCGGCAATAACGCGGACGGTATCGCCAATATCATTGACCAACGGGTCTATTACACCCGCGCCAAACAGGTTCGGGGCACCAAGGTTGAGGGCAGCAAATATCTGACTGATAAGGGCTATCCCATTACCGGCGGCACCAGCTTTCTGTTGAGCCTGAGCTATACGGATGATGGTCCGGTGGCGCAGGCTTTTCTGACCTATGGCGAGTCTGGCGATCCCACGTCACCCCATTACACGGATCAGACAAAGCTGTTTTCTAAAAAACAATGGCGTCCCATATTATTCACGCCAAAGGATATTGCCGGGGACGTAAAATCCAGAGTGGTTCTGACCGGCCCCCGTTAATCCGGAGAACAGAGGGAGACCTCTACCCCGTTGACGGCGGCGGTGCCGATGAGCTGATCGGTGATTTTCTCATCGGTCAGATCATTGACGCTGACCCCGCCGTGGGCGCGGGCGATGCGCATTTCAACGCCCTTTCGGTCATGGCCCCAGCCGTGGGGAATACTGACCACGCCGGGCATCATGTCATCGCTGGCCTGTGCGGTGAGGGTCACGCGCCCGACACGGCTTTTAACGCTGACCTGCGCGCCGTCCTTAAAACCATATCGGTCAAGGTCCGCCGGATTGATCAGCAAGACACAGCGGTCTTTGCCCTTCACAAGTCGTTTGCTGTTATGGGACCAGCTGTTGTTGGTCCGGATGTCCCGCCGCCCGATAAGCAACAGTGTATCTTCCGTGGGCGCGGAGAACAGGTCACCTTTCAACCGGTCCAGATCAGCCACCAGCAAATCCGGGGCACAGGTGATCTTGCCGCTTTTGGTCTTTAACCGTTTGGTGAGCAGGGGATGCAGGTCGCCCAGAAGAATACCGTGGGAATTTTCCTTCAACTTGCTCAGGCTTAACCCCTCCGGCTTGCCCCGCCGCCGCCCGTAAGGGCCATTGGCCAGAGCCACGGCAATTAACCTTTCCGGCCCGCGTTTTTTGGGCATTTTATCAACACCCAGTTTTTTCAGGTACCGCACCATCAGCTCATGATAGATTTCCCAATCGTCAAGACTGCCCGCCTCAGCAGTAATAGCCTTTTCATTAAAGCGGGTCACATTGCTGACCGACAGACCGTAAAAGCTCACATCATAATGGCTATGTTCCAGCGGCGCGGTTGGCGGCAGGATCAGGTCGGCAAAGCGGCTGCTCTCATTGATGTAGAAATCAATGGCCAGCATGAAATCCAGCTGACCGAAGGCCTGTTCCAGCTGACCACCGTTGGGGGTGGATAACACCGGATTTCCCGCCGCCAGAACCATGGCCTTGATTTGACCCGCGCCCTCTGTCAGGATTTCTTCCGCCATAAGGCTGCTGCTCAGTTCGCCGCATACCTCCGGCCTGTTGCTGACCCGGCTGTGCCAGCGGCCATAGCCGCCGCGCCCGACCAGCCCCGCGCCTACCAGATCAACGGCGGGCAGGGGAATAAGTGTCCCCCCTACCCTGTCCAGATTGCCAGTGGCAATATTGATCAGCTGAATGAGCCATTGGCACAGCGCGCCGTAGGGCGTGACCGAAACCCCCATGCGGCCATAAAAAACCGCCTTGTCCTGTGCGGCAAACTCCTTGGCCAGAGACTGAATGACGTCAAGGGAAAGGCCGGTGATGTCCTGTACCCGCTCGTAAGGGAAGCCCTTGATCAGGCCATGAATCGTCTCAAACCCATCCAGATGGTCGCTCAGATGCGCTGTCTGCACCAGGTTTTCGGTGAACAGATGATTGAGAAAGGCCAACAGAAATACCACATCCCTGCCCGGCTTGATGAAATGATGGGCGGTGGCCATTTTCGCGGTTTCCGTACGGCGCGGATCAATGACAATGACCTTGCCGCCTCTTTTAAGGATATTTTCAAGGCGCGGTTTGACGTTGGGTACGGTCATGATGCTACCGTTGGACACCACGGGATTGGCTCCCATAATGATCATATGATCGGTATGGTCAATATCCGGAATGGGGATCAGGAATTGATGGCCATACATCTGATATGAGGTGAATTGATGGGGCAGTTGATCGACAGAGGTGGCGGAAAACCGGTTTTTACTCTGAAGCAGCCGCAGAAATTGTGACCCGTGGGTCAGCGCACCGTAATTATGAACATTTGGATTGCCCAGATAAATTCCGACGGCATTATGGCCATGTTTCTGACCAATGTCCCACAACCTGTCCACGGCCAGATCAAAGGCCTTATCCCAACTGATCTCAACCCACGCGCCCTTGATCTTTTTAACCGGCCGTTTTAGCCGATCCGGGTCGGTCTGAATATCCTGTAATGTGGTTCCTTTGGGACAGATATGCCCCTGACTGAACGGATCATCTTTGTCGCCTTTTATGGCGGTGACTTTATTATTTTCAACGGTAATTTCCAGCCCGCAAATAGCCTCACAAAGATTACACGCACGATAAATAACGGAAGGGCCCTGTTCAGATGAGGTCAAATAGAAATCCTTTTGTTGCCGGGAAAATGGTGCCGCTGAGGTGACTCGAACACCCGACCTACGCATTACGAATGCGTTGCTCTACCAACTGAGCTACAGCGGCCTTCTTAATTGAATACTATAAATAAGCGGTTATTTCTTTTCCGACAAGTAAAATATGGCTTCTGGCGACTGGCTGGTTTAATATCCTGACTTGTTAACAGGCGGGGTATGATGATGAAAAAGCCGAATATGACGGCACCAACATTCAAGACAATTTTCGGCGCGGATTGGGATGACCTGCCGGAGGTTATGAAACAGCATTATGCTGCCCGTGCTTTCAGTGATGACCTGATTATTGCCGAAGGGCTTATGACCGTCGAAAGCTCTCCCGTGATCCGGGCTTTGAAACCGCTTTTTCATTTTATGGGAACGTTGGTGCCCTATGAGGGGGAGGATATTCCAGTTACGGTACATTATCGCTCCCGGCCCGACAGCGATGGTTTTGAGCTGGACCGAATATTTCATTTTCCGGGACGTGCGCCTTATCGTTACCGCTCGACTATGTATCCTGTGGAAGGTCGGCAAGTGGCGGAAGTCATGAAGTTTGGCCTGTGCTGGCGCACGCTCTTTAGCTGGCGGGACGGCAAGGTTCGGATGGTGCATCGGGGCTATGGGTTTCGAATTTTTGGCCGGATTATCCCCTTCCCCATAGATTTCCTGTTTGGCCGTGTCTACGCTGAGGAAACGCCCATCAACGACCATGAATTTTCAATGATGATGGAAATTATCCACCCCTGGACCGGAAAACAATATGGCTATAGCGGGCGGTTCAAAATCATTCAAAGGCGGGATGGCTAAAAAATGAATTCTTGAATTAAAACATAGAAATTCGTAATAGAAGCATATCGGTATCAGGAGAGAAAAACCCATGAGTATGGAACAGGAATTACGGTCGCGAGCCAAGGATAAATGCGAATTATGCGGCGCGCTGGAAAATTTGAACATATATGACGTACCCCCCGCATCCGATGGCAGTCTGGATCAGGTGGTTTTGACTTGCGATATTTGCCGGGATCAGATTGACAATCCGGACAAAACAGAAGCCAACCATTGGCGGTGCCTGAACGACAGCATGTGGACACCGCTTCCGGCGGTTCAGGTGGTGGCCTGGCGGATGCTGGACCGGTTGCGCGGGGAAGGCTGGCCCCAGGATTTGCTGGATATGCTCT
>UOED01000124.1_pt1 | contig 33460 bp, 28 predicted proteins | sample 1990161 | NCBI WGS metagenome assembly UOED01 (sample SAMEA4728526, study PRJEB27164) | hydrothermal vent metagenome | biome: marine basaltic hydrothermal vent biome; feature: marine hydrothermal vent; material: mineral | place: Pacific Ocean | collected 2011-06-14/2011-07-23 | depth 1741 m | reverse complement strand
CTTTAACATCCTTGTGATGGCGCCAGTTCCACCAGCCATAGAATTGAAACCCCACGTAAAAAATATGCAGAACCGTATCGGAATAAAGCTTGTTTTGATAAAAAATCCAGACATAAAGCGTGACCTGTAACAGGCCAAACCCCCATGACCAGATATTCCGCCGGATAAGCAGGAACACGCAGATAAACCCAAAAAGCGACGCAATCATTTCAACAAGGCTGGCCCCCAGAAATCCCGCAACGAACGCGTTGATTGTCATAAATCTGTGCTTTCACTAAACGCAAATGCAGAAGAGTACACAGTCCTATCGACTTTTGTCAATTTTAACGGTAAAAGCTTTTCTATGTTAGAAATTGGAAAAACCCATACTTTAAAAGTAACAAAGCACGTAGACTTCGGTGTCTATCTTGAAGGCGATGACCTTGAGGAAATCCTCCTCCCCGAACGCTATCTACCCGAAGACGAGAACGCCTGGGATATTGGGCAGTTCCTGAGCGTATTTATCTATCTGGATTCAGAGGACCGGCCCATCGCCACCACGGAAATACCGCTGGCCGAGGTTGGGGATTGTGCCTGCCTCACCGTTGTTGGTAAAAGCGAATTCGGGGCCTTTCTGGATTGGGGCCTTATGAAAGACCTGCTGGTGCCGTTCAAGGAACAGCGTGTTCCCATGGAGGTTGGCCGCGCCTACGTTGTCTATCTCTATCTGGATGTGACCGGGAGGATTGCCGCAAGTTCCCGCCTCGGCCGGTATCTCAATGAACATAACGAAGGTGTTTTTCAAGCCGGGCAGGAAGTAGACCTGCTGATTGCCAGCCGTAGCGACCTTGGCTATAAAGCTGTGATTAACGGCAACCATATCGGCCTGATCCATAATAATGAAATCGTCCGGCCCATCGCCATCGGTGATAAATTCAAGGGCTATATCGGGGAAGCACGGGAAGATGGCCGCCTTAACATCACCCTGCAAAAACCCTCTCTGGAAATGCGCGGCGAACTGGCGGATATAATCATTGCCTATTTGAAAGACAATGGCGGTCAAAGCCGTCTGACCGACAAAAGCCCGCCGGAAGATATTTACGCCACCTTTCATGTGAGCAAATCCAATTATAAAAAAGCCCTTGGCAAATTATACAAAGCGCGTAAAGTAATATTGGAAGATGGCCTGATCATGTTATCAGAAAGAAAGAATCCCAAACAAGCATAACAAGTCGAGACTTGAGATAAACTGAAAAATATAAAGGAACATAAATGTCGTCTTTATTGTGGAAAATAGATTCTACTCATTTTGCCAATTGTAACTGTGATTATGGTTGCCCTTGCCAGTTTAATGCCCTGCCAACCCACGGGGATTGCCATGCCGTCAGCGCATTCCGGATTCACAAAGGCTATTATGGCGACGTGGTTCTGGATGGTTTGATTGTTGTAGCGACCTATAGCTGGCCGGGGCCGGTTCATGAAGGCAATGGTCAAATGCAGTTGATTATCGAGGAGCGCGCCACCACCGCGCAGCGTGAGGCTCTCTGCAAAATTATGCAGGGGCAGGGCATGGAAGAAGGGGCCATGTTGATCCTTCAAATATACCGCGCCATGTGTTCAACCTATCATGATCCTCTTTTTACCACCATTGACCTCACCCTTGATTACGAGGCCCGCACCGGGTCCCTGAAAATCGACAATATTATTGAAACCCGGGTGACCCCCATCACAAACGCCGTCACAGGCGAAGAAACCCGCGCCCGAATTGCCCTGCCCGGCGGGATAGAGTTTGATGTCGCAGAGGTCGCCAGCGGCACCACAAAAGGCATCGGAGCCGTCCCGCTTGACTTTGAAAACAGTCATGCGCATTTTGTCGAAGGCAGCTTTGGGTCCGCAGGAGTTATCCGATAATTTCTACTGTAACCAGAATGGCCGCCCGGCCCCGCATCACAGTGATAGCGGCACTGGCAACCATTGTGGTTCTGGCCTGGGCTTATCTTTTCCATCTGGCCCGCGACATGTCCGGCATGAGGGCATCTGAAATGGCCCTGTCGGGCAATATGATCTGGACCCCTATTGATTTTATTATGATGTTTCTCATGTGGGCCGTCATGATGGTTGGTATGATGATCCCCAGTGCAATGCCGGCTATTGTGATCTTTGATAAATGGAATATGTCCCGCAAAACAGATGGGCAGTCCTTTGGAACAACCGGGCTGTTCACCGCCGGATATATCATTGCCTGGGTTATTTTCAGCCTCTTTGCCACATTATCCCAATGGGCCCTTGATCAAAGCGGCTGGCTTGACCCCATGATGGAAAGCAAGAGCCCTTATCTTGGCGCCATATTGCTGATCTCCGCCGGACTATATCAGCTAACCCCCTATAAGGATGTGTGCCTGACGCATTGCCAAAGCCCAATTGAATTCATCGGAAAACACTGGAAACCCGGCGGAATTGAGGCCTTTAAACTGGGCGTTCGTCATGGCATCTACTGCATTGGCTGTTGCTGGTTGATAATGGGCCTTTTATTCTTTTTCGGGGTAATGAACCTGATCTGGATTTTCATACTTGGCCTGTTTGTTCTGCTTGAAAAACTTGTTATATTTAACCAGTGGATTAACGGCGCTGTCAGTGGCATACTGATTACGAGCGGTATAATATTATTAATTTAAATGATATTTTGAGGGAAAGCAGTATTGGCCCTGGAATTCAGAAAACTTCACAAGATCGAAACCCACCGCGAGGTTGTGATAAAATTTATACTCCTCCTTGGTGTTCTGGTCCTCTATTTCGGTTATTTGTCCTATGAATATGGTATATTAACCGGGGGCCTTGTTGCCGCCCTCACCTGGAGCTTCTTTGTTCTATGCACCCCGGTGGCCGACGCCGGGTTTCTGCTGGATTTCCCTATACGTCTGATCTTCGGTATTCGCATGCTCTATAGTGAAATTCTCGTCTGGACAATCGCCATAAGCCTCAATCTATATGCCCTTGCCTATAATTCGGCTGCATATGACAAGACAATCCTCACCGCCCTGTTCAAGAAAATCCTGACAACCCCGAATCCCTATTGGAGCATTATATTCCTGAGCGGTCTGGGTACTTTTCTTTCTATCCATTTTGGTGATGAAATGCTGGATGTTTTCCGGCACCGGGACCGCATAAAATATCATAAACACGGCTTCAAATTAAAACTTATCGGCGTCGTCAGCCTGTTTGCCCTGATTTTCCTCGCCTATTATTTCCTTCTGGAATCCTTGCAGATTAACCTTGGTGATGCATAAAATCACTCCGGCTTTCCGGCTTTACCTCCCTGCAGTACCGGTTAAAAGCGGGTAGCCAAATATCATCGAATACTGATGCCGGGCGCGCATCCGCTATAGACAATTTACGCTTTTCATACCGCGCCCGCGCCAGTGAAGGCTCTATGGACAGGAATATCTTAATATCCATGCTTTGGACCAGATCATCCTTGAACAGAAAAACGCCTTCTATGAGGGTGACATCATACTGCTGGCGAGACGCGCTTATTGCCTCTGCCACAACCTTGTAATGGATGCTGTTCTGATAATAAATATCTGCCAGTTCATCGGTAAAAACACCTTCTTTATGAGCCGTATAAACCCTGTCCTGAACGTCCCTGTTATTATAGTCATCAATATGAAGTAGCCTACTGTTGATATTCCGGCTGACAAGCTTCTCATACAAAGCCTGCGCACAAGTGGTTTTGCCGGAACAATCCAGCCCGTTAATACCAACGGTGATTGGCTTTTTCTTAATCCGGCGCTCTATTTCAGTTAATATGGTATCTATCTCATCCACCTCACCTTATCGTGACAGGCCATGATACTGGACTAAAAAGAACTATAGGACTATATTTTCTTAAAAGAAGCAGTTCGTCTCACAATTTTTAGAAAAGGAAATATTATGGATCAGAAATCACTTTATGACCGTTTGGGCGGCTATGACGGTATTACCGCATTTACCAACAACCTGTTGCCACGTTTGCAAAGCGACCCCCAACTGGGGCGTTTCTGGCAAAACCGGGGGGATGATGGCATCGCGCGTGAGAAACAACTGCTCATTGATTATCTGTCGGCCAATGCCGGCGGGCCGGTCTATTATACAGGCCGGGATATGCTGCTCTCTCACAAGGGTATGAAAATCAGTGAAAGTGACTGGTCCATATTTCTGGGCCATGCGGGCGCCACGATGGAGGCCCTGTCGGTTCCCCCACAGGAATGTGACGATGTGGTTGCCTTTGTCCTCAGCCTGAAAGACGACATCGTCGAAGCATAAGGCAAAATATGTACCAACATCTCGCCCACGGAATTTCCCTCTATTCCGGCAAGACCCGTGCTTATCTGCGTTATAAGAAAATCCCCTTTGAGGAAAGGCTTTCCTCTGAGGATTACGGCCAGATTCAAGAGCATGTCGGGCGCAAGATCATTCCGGTGATTATCACGCCCGAGGGCGAATATATTCAGGACACCACCGTCATCATTGACCACTTGGAGGGAAAATTTCCCGCGCCGTCCATTTACCCGGATGGCCCAATGCAAAAACTTGTCGCCCTGTTGTTGGAAACTTACGGTGATGAGTGGCTGTTGCTGCCCGCCATGCATTACCGCTGGCACTTCAAACGTCAAAACCTGTGGTTTGTCCTTAATCAGTTCGGCGATGTGATGAAGCCCCATTGGCCTGCCTTCGCCAAACCATTGGTCGCCATCCCGGCGGCACTCTATTTTGGCCGGATGTATAAGCCGCTTATGGGCCTTGATGAGAATACGGAACCGGAGCTGGAAAAAATAACCGAGGCTTTCCTGAAAGACTTTGACCGTCACCTTGAGGGCCATGACTTTCTGTTGGGCAGCCGCCCGTCCATAGGTGATTTCGGCCTAGTGGCTCCGCTATATGCCCATATGGCGCAGGACCCCTATCCCAAACAATGGATGCAGGACATCGCCCCCCGGGTTTTTGACTGGACAAGGCGCATGCAAAACCCCGGCGGGGACGAAGGCAGCTTTCTGCCGAATGATGAGATTCCGAAAACCCTCTATCCCCTGCTCGCCCGCATGTTCCAGGATCAGTTGCCATTGCTTGTGGATACGGTGCGCGCTGTCGCAGACTGGACCGCTGAACACCCGGATATTGATCATTTCCCCCGGACCATTGGCCGCCATGACTTTACGCTGGGCGATGCCCGTGGCAATCGCGCCATACTTCCCTATCAACAATGGATGTTCCAGCGGCCCCTGCGCCATTATCAGGGCCTGTCCGACGCTGAAAAGCAACGAATAGACCCTTTGTTGAAAGAGCTGGGCGGTTATGACGGATTGCAGACGGAAATATCTGTCCCGCTGGATTATATCAATCACAAGCTGGTCGTTGCCCCGTCCTGATCTTGATCAATCCACCGCTACCCTGCCGCGCACCATAACGAATGTTGGATGAAGCAGGGTCGAAATATTTTTCAGGGGATTGCCGGACGCCGCAATAATATCAGCGGATTTGCCCTTTTCCAACGTGCCGATGATTGCCGATCTGTCCAGAAGGTCCGCAGCACTTACGGTGGCCGCAATCAAGACATCTTTTGCGCTCATCCCAGCCTTGACCATCAGGACCAGTTCCTGCCCGTTGATACCGTGAATACTGACCCCGCTGTCCGTGCCAAAGGCGATTTTAACACCAGCCTTATAGGCCGAATAGAGCGCATGGGCCATGATCGGCCCAACCGCTTTGGCCTTTGCCGCAACCTCTGGAATGAAAAAACCCGGCTTGTTGGTGGCAATATCCACAACTGTTGCCCCGGCCAATAAGGTCGGCACCAGATAAGCCCCGGTTTTTTTGAACAGTTTGATGCTTCCTTTGTCAAGAAATGAGCCATGCTCAATGGAATCCACCCCGGCCCTGAGCGCCGCATCAATACCGCCTTTACCGTGGGCGTGGGCAGCGACCTTGCGGCCCATGGCATGGGCGCTTTGGACGATAGCCGCCTGCTCCGCATCGGTAAACTGCTGTCCGGTGCCGGTGGCAATCTTGCTCAACACCCCGCCGGTGGCGACATATTTAATCATGTCAGCCCCGTATTTTATCTGATCCCGAACCGCCCGGCGGCAATCATCGGCCCCGTTACATATGCCACTATGAGGCTTGCCAAAAACATCTGGACGAAACCCATTGTCATCCCCGTGTCCTCCAAGAGGAGACAAGGTAAAACCACCCGCCACAATACGCGGCCCGAGTATCTGACCCTTGCGGATACTATTGCGCAGGGCAAAAACCGCTTCGCGCGGCCCGCCCACATTGCGGATTGTGGTAAAGCCGGCATCCAGAACCCGGCGGGCATAGACCGACCCGATCAGGGCATATTCAGAATTCGTCGTGGTCACCGCCTGTTCCCGCTCATGAGGGGTCATCTGCCCGGTCACATGGGTATGGCTATCGATCATCCCCGCCATGACAAACTGATTTTTCAGGTCAATAATTCTTACGTTTTTTGCATTTGGAATATCGGAAGGTGAAATATACCCTGCCCGGATGTCAAATATCTTGCCATCTTTCACCACGATAGTCTGTTCTGACGCAACCCCCTTGCGGGCATCCGTCATCAACGTGCCCGCATGGATGATTGACCAATGATCTGCCTTTTCAGCCAATGCCGTAGTGGAAAACAGGCCTGAAACAACCACCAGTATCCCCATAAATTTACATACTATTTTTTTCATTTTTTTTCTCCTGAAAACCAAAGGCCAAAATGACCATTCGGAATACGCCATTATCATATCAAAGACATGTTATAAATCATACCAGTAACGGGGGATAAATAACACCAGTACGGTGAGGAATTCCAGCCGCCCGACGATCATGCCAAAGCTCATCAGCCATTTGGCGCTGGTCGGTATGGTCGCAAAATTTCCGCTGGGGCCAATGGCCTCGCCCATGCCGGGCCCAACATTGGCAATGGCCGTTGCCGCCGCGCTCAAGGCTTCCAGCGGATATAAGCCCGCAAACCCGAGGGCTATGGCCAGAAAGGTCATGAAAAATATAAAAACGCAAAAGAATATAAGGACGGAAACCACAATATCATTGCTCAATATCCGGCCATTATAACGGCTGGTGTAAACACTGTGCGGATAAACCATTTTATGAAACACACTCTGCAAGGCCTGCCATAATACTGCAAAACGAAAGACCTTGATGCCCCCGGCTGTCGACCCCGTACAGCCGCCAACCACCGTAAGGATCAGGAAAATCGTCCCGGCCTCTGCGCCAAAATTGGTATAGTCTATGGTAATAAAGCCTGTCGTTGTAACGATTGACATCACAGAAAAGGCCGCTCCCCTAAAAGAGGTCAAAAAATCCAGATCAGGATGCTGCCACAAGGGAAATATTATAATGATTGAAGTGATCAAAAGGAAAAATACCAGCGCCCGTATCTGGGCATCGGTAACAAGGGGCTTCAACGAGCCTTTCAGACACCGCATATAGGCCACAAACGGCACCGCGCCCGCAAACATAAACAAGATAACAGCCCATTCAAGCCCGGGGTTGTTAAAATATTTAATGGACAGGTCATGGGTCGAAAACCCTCCCGTGGAGACCGTTGTCAAGGCATGGGATATGGCATCGAACATGCCCATGCCCATGATGAAATAAACCAAGATGCAGACCACGGTAATAAAGCTGTAAATGACCAGTATACTTCTGACCAATTCAATGGTGCGCGGGTAAATTTTTTCAGACTGATCCGAAGATTCTGTCTGAAAAAGAGCCATCCCGCCAACCTGAAGTACCGGTAAAATCCAGATACCCAGAACAATTATGCCAACCCCGCCAATCCACTGCAATATGGCCCGCCAGAGTAAAATGCCCATCGGCATCTGGTCCAGTCCCGTAAAAACGGTTGATCCCGTTGTGGTTAATCCTGAGACAGCCTCAAACACCGCATCGGCAAAACTGGCCTCCGGAATTGCCATATAAATCGGCAAAGAGGCCGCCAGCGGCATAACAACCCAGGCAACGGTTGTGATCAGATATATCATCTTGCGGCTGGGCAAATGATTTTCATAGCCCCGGAAACTGAAATATAACAATCCCCCCAATGTACCGGTCAGGAAAGCGGCACTCACAAAAACACGATATTCCGGGGACCCCGCAATATAATCAACAAGGGCGGGAATCAATTCAAGAAAACATACAAAAAACAGTATGTTGCCGATTACGGAAGCAATAATATTTCTATTTATCATCGAACAATACCCATAACCTCTTTTTGTTCCAGGGTCTGTGACCTGTGGCAATAATGACAGATCAACGCGGGATTTAAAAACAAAAAAACCGGATGATGTTCACCCGGTTCTTATAAATTCTTCATATGCTCATATCTTACAAACGTCCCTCGTCCACATAGACGATGGCTTTGCCAAAGGCAGTGGGGTCGTCAACGTCAAGCCACAGCTTGCCTTCTATATCAAAGGTACGGGCCCTGTCCTGACTGCCCAGAATATTCATGGCCCCGCTGATGCTTTCATCCCCCTCACGCGCGCTTTGCTCAAGAGCGTCAAACATAACGTCATGGCAATAGAATATACCCGTATCAAAGGCATTATAATCCCGGATCACCTTGCCGATATTCTCAATATGATTACGGGTACAATTGACCCGTGTCACATCGTCAAGGTCAACCACAGGATTTTCAATATTATAATCCACGCAGAGGGTCACCGTATCCGGCTCATGGTCATGGGCCAGAAGGGATTTGATAACATCCGGGTCAAACAGATGATCACACATGGTCAGGATAAAGGGGCCTTCGATGATCCCTTTGGCTTTGAGGACCGAAATCCCGTTGGGCCGTTCCCAATCCTCATTGATCACATGGGTGATTGCGATATTTTCCCGCTCCGCCAGGACATCAAGGAAAGACCGGACCTTGGTGCCCCGATAGCCGGTGATGACAAAAAATTCATCAACACCGCCCGCCCGCAGGTTTTTAATCACCCGCTCAATTATCGGAACCCCGTTCAGCTCAATCAGGGGTTTAACTTCGCCCTTTTCGCGCATTCTGGTTCCCTGACCAGCGGCAGCAATCAAACATTTCATCGGATATAATCCCTGTTGGCCTATTCAGCAACTTTCAATGCACTGACCCGGCTGGCGATAAATTCTTCGGTCATTTCATAGGCCTGATCATCGGTAAACTGCTTGGGCGGATGCTTGCAGAAATAAGCGGATGCGCCGTGAATAATGCCGCCCTCACCGTTAAGCAGGGCCAGCTTGCAACAGCGGATCATGTCAATGGCGACACCGGCAGAGTTGGGGCTGTCTTCCACGCTGAGACGCAGTTCAATATTCATCGGCACACCGCCAAACAGGTCGCCTTCCATACGCAGGAAACAGAGCTTGTTGTCATTCTGCCATGGAATATAGTCTGACGGGCCGATATGAATATTATCATCGGCCAGACGTGTTCCAGCCACGGATTGCACGGCTTCGGTCTTGGAAATTTTCTTGGATTCCAGACGATCCTGATTTTTCATATTCAGGAAGTCCGTATTCCCGCCCGTATTGAGCTGATAGGTACGTTCCAGAACCACACCGCGCTTGGCGAACAGGTCAGTCAATGTCCGGTGGGTAATGGTTGCGCCCAATTGCGCCTTGATGTCATCCCCGATGAGAGGCAGGTTACGGGCTTTAAATCTTTCCGCCCATTCCGGGTTGGAGGCAATGAAAACCGGCATGTTATTGATGAAAGCAATTCCGGCTTCCAGCGCACATTCCGCATAGAATTTTGCGGCTTCTTCGGAACCAACCGGCATATAGTTGGTCAGGATTTCAGCACCGCTGTCTTTCAGTTCCTGAATAATTTCCGCTTTGGTCGCGGATGGGGCATCCTTCACAAGGAAAGTACGGTCATCATCATAATCCGCCATATGCTCGGATACGCCGTCAAGGACATTCCCCATTTTAACGATTGTGCCACTTTTTGGCAGGTCACCGTGAAATACAGTTGTACAGTTTGGCTTTTCAAAGATCGCGTCATTGACGTCCTTGCCAACCTTGCGCCTGTCCACATCAAAAGCGGCAACCACATCAATGTCACAGGGACGATAGCCCCCCACTTCCCAATGCATCAGGCCGGGAACCCGCTTGGCATCACCAACCCGTTCCGGCGTGTAATAGTAAATACCCTGAATCAGGGAGCTGGCACAGTTACCGATACCGGCGATGGCTATTTTGATTTTTGACATGTCTTCAAAACCTTGTTTCTGTTCATCAAATTAAAAATATTAAGCACGCTAAAGGCGAGGGAAAACCTGTTCCCCGCCCATATGTTTCAAAATTATGACACAGATATATCATAAAAATGTAACGCGACAAGCATTTAACAGTTACATGAGATGTAACATCTCACCTGCGGCGGCACCATTATCCTGAAATATGGCTTTTTTGAGCCCCAAAATTTACCTTGGAAAATAAAATTCTTTGGGTTATAGCTCTTGCCCATAACCGATAATAATGGAGCGTTTCGGCATGACTGCCCAAATTACTAAAATAGCCCGGCCAGTTTTATCAGCCCTTCTGGCAGCAGCACTGACCCTGTTCATTGCCGCCTGTTCGGACAAGGACGACAAAACCAAGGAACAACAAACAGAACAACAAAAAGTTAAGGAACAAGACGTGTCCACATCCCATGAAATACATACCACAGACAGTGGCCTGAAATATGAAATTCTGACCAAAGGCACCGGCGCAAGCCCCACTGCCGAGGACTTTGTAACGGTCCATTATGAGGGCAGCCTCATGGATGGCACCATATTCGACAGCTCCTACAAACGGGGGGAAACCATCACCTTCCCGCTCAACCGGGTTATCAAAGGCTGGACCGAGGGTCTGCAACTGATGAATGTGGGCAGTAAATATAAATTCACCATTCCCTCAGAGCTTGCCTACGGCGAAGCCGGCGGCGGGCCGATCCCGCCCAATGCCGACCTGATCTTCACCGTTGAACTTTTCGCCGTTGAATCTGCCGAAGACGCCGCCAAAAAAGAAGCCGCCATGCGCGCAGAGGCGGAACAGGCAAGCAAGGCCGCAAAAGCCGAGGGCGAAAAATTTCTTGCCGACAACAAAGGCAAATCCGGCGTTCACACCACCGCAAGCGGTCTGCAATATAAAGTCCTGCTGGAAGGCACCGGCAAAAGCCCGCGCGCCACGGACCGGGTGAGCGTTCATTATGAAGGCACCCTCATTGACGGCACCAAGTTCGATAGCTCATATGACCGGGGCGAACCCATTGATTTCGGCCTTAATCAGGTTATCCCCGGCTGGACCGAGGGCGTACAGCTCATGAAGGAAGGCGCAAAGTATAAATTTTTCATCCCGTCCGATCTGGCCTACGGTCCCCAAGGCTCCCCCGGTGCCATTCCGCCCAATGCAGCCCTGATTTTTACCGTTGAACTAATCCGGGTAAATTAAGAAATCTTGCTTTTCCTGTATCTATGGTGTCTGGTTTCAGGCATCATAGATACGAGGGATGTCCCATGAAAATACTATTGATCATTGCCGCTATCAGCGGTTTTCTGGCGGTTGCCATTGGTGCGGCAGGCTCTCACGCACTGGCCCCCTATATGGATGAGGTGGGCAAAGACCTGTTTGACCGGGCCAGCCTTTACCACCATTTGCTCAGTCTGGCCCTGCTGGGCTGTGCCATTCTCTGGCCGATTGCAGAGGCGAATGCATCGGACCCGGCCAATGCCCTGAAACACCTGAAAGTATCAGCAGCGCTGTTCCTTGCCGGTATTTTCCTGTTTAGCGGTCTGTTATATTTGATGGCCATTTTCCCGGACCATCCGGTTAAATTTCTGATCCCCTTTGGCGGCCTGTCCATCATGCTGGCCTGGCTCAATCTGATCCGCGTGGCCATGACCCTGAAAAAAACATGATACCGGCCCCACTAAGAAGGCCGATTATATCTTATAGCTGACCGAGCATATGCTCCGCGCTGGAGACATGAAATTCACCGGGGCCTTCGATATTCAGGGCCGTCACGACCCCGTCATCCACCACCATGGAAAAACGCTTTCCGCGCATGCCCATGCTAAAGGCCCGCCCATCCATTTCAAGGCCGAGGGCCTTAACAAGATCGCCGTTGCCATCGCTGAGCATTGTAACCTTGCCGTCCGCACCCTGGGCCTTGCCCCATGCGCCCATGACAAAGGCATCATTGACCGCCATACAGATAATCTCGTCAACACCGGCAGCCTTGAATTTATCCGCCGCCTCAATAAAACCCGGCAGGTGTTTCGCTGAACAGGTAGGGGTGAAGGCACCGGGCACAGAAAAAACAGCGACCTTGCGGCCCCCGAAAATATCGCCTGTGGTGCGCGGGACCGGACCATCGCCGGTCATTTCAACAAGGGTGGCTTCAGGCAGTTTATCGCCAACAGCTATGGTCATAAGTTATCCTTTTTTGATTGGTATTTCGAGGTGCAAATAACAGTATAAAAGAAATCAGGAACGGCACAAGCCTTTCCAGAATATCGCCCACAGAATTTGGCCGCCAATGAAGAAATCTGCATTGTTATATTGTATGTTTTTCACGGCATTCAACAATGTCATAATAAATAACTTGAATATATGACTGTTTCGGGATTAACATGCATTATAACTTTTTAATATAAACGTTAGTTTTAATAAATAATAATACGGGAGTAATACATGAGAAAATTCATCACAGTTTCGTCCGTCATTGCGCTTTCCGCCGCAATGTCTACGGCGGCCAGCTTTACCGCATCCGCCGACGAAGACTTCGTCATTGAAGATATTGTTGTCACGGCGACAAAAAGATCAGAGCGCATGAAAGATGTTCCGATCTCTATGTCAGCCCTTGGCGCAGAGGAAATCGACCAGACGGGGGTTCGCGATTTAAAATCAATCGCCGAATATATCCCGAACCTGCAAATCAGCGAATCCAATGATTTTCGCTCCACCGTGACCATTCGCGGTGTGGGCGCACAGAGCCGTAACATTGGTTTTGATGCCCGCGTCGGGGTTTATGTGGACGGGGTCTATATGGGACAGTCCCCTGCCCTGAATCAGGAACTGCTTGATCTGGAACGGGTTGAAATTCTGCGCGGGCCGCAGGGTACCCTGTTCGGCAAAAACACCGTGGCCGGCGCCATTAATCTGGTCACCAAGAAACCCGCCGATGAACTTTCCGGTCAGGTAAGTGCCGATGTCGGCAACCTTGGCTATACAGAATTCAAGGGCATGATAAATCTACCTCTGTCCGATAAAGTATTTACCAAATTCACAATTTCAAAAGTCAACCGCGACGGTTATGTACTCAATACCGTTACCAACAATAAACTGATGCAGGTTGATTCGCTGGCTTACCGGGCGCAAATACGCATTCAGGCCAGTGAAAAACTTGAAATTAACGCCTCCTTTGACGGGTTGAACAGTGACGCCCTGATATTGGTTGCAGAGCCCCTGACTGACACTTTCGCTTTCGCACCGATACAGATTGCCCCCGAAGAACGTGTTGTTGCTTTTAGCAAAGACCCCACTGACAAGCGGGATGTTTACGGCGGTCATCTGGACCTCAATTACGAAATGGATAGCGGCTTTACCCTTAAATCAATTACCGGTTACCGCAAAACCGATGCGGTTTATACCAACGAAACCGATTATTCCACATTGGATATTGTTAAAATCCGCTTTGCCGATAAATACAAGCAATTCACCGAAGAACTTCAGTTTATTTCGCCGGATGATGAGAATCTGACCTACATGGTTGGTCTGTATTATTATGATCAGAATGCAGAGACACAGCGTGATGCAACCATTGGCTCTGACTTCTTCGCCGGATATTTTGATGTATTTGGCGTACCGGGACCCTTTCAGGAAATCGTTCGGCAAACTTTGAACTTTGGCGTTCCGGGAGCCTCGGCAACAAGCAATTTTGGTCTGGTGGGCACCAACAGCTATGCCGCCTATATCAACGGAACCTATAAAGTCACCGATAAATTTAAAATCGGTTTCGGCATGCGCTATTCTATCGAAAATAAAAACGTAAGCTGGACATTGGATGGCCGGGCTTCCGGGCGTCCTCTGGCAATTCCCGCCCCGTTTGTCAATCTGCCGGGCACCGATGGCAACCCTATCGGATCAACATTGAACCTGGATTCTGTTACAGATGTGGGACTTTATTCGCCAGCCGCCGCAGGCCAGCTTGCCCCGTTCATTCAGCTAAACGGGCTGGCCTTTAACATTGGCTCCACGGGTCCGGACCCCTTAAACCCCTCTCCTCTGATTAATAAAAGGCAGGATAAATTCTTTGCTCCGTCTATTAACTTTATGTATGCGGTCACTGAAGATATAAACATATATGCCAAATATTCATCGGGCTACAAAAGTGGTGGTTTCAACCTCGATTTCATCAACGCCGATGAGCTAGCGTCCAATTCAGGTCTTGAGTTCGGCAAGGAAACGGTGGACAGCTATGAAATCGGCTTCAAGGGCAGCTTCCTTGATAACCGGATCAAGTTGAATATGGCTGGATTTATTTCCAACTATGATAATTATCAGGTGAATCAGTTTGTGGACCTTGGCGGCGGGCGGACCTCTATCCGGATTACCAATGCGGCGAAAGTCGCAACCAAAGGGATCGAAGTCGAAGCAACCTGGCATGCCACTCAAGATCTGACCTTCACGGGCTCCTTTGGTATTCTTGATGCCATATTCGATGAGTTCCTTGAAGGCGGCGCTGGCGGCACGGATGTATCCGGCAATCGCCTGCCAAATGCCACGACCTTCAATGCGGCCTTCAGCGCGCAATATTATCATGAGCTTGAGGGGTTGAACTCAACCTTGCTGATGCGCGTTGATCTGACCCACAGAAGCGGCTATTTCACCACCGAAAACAATAACAAAGTGGCCAACCTTCGTTTGGGCGGCACGGTTCCCTTTGATTATATTCAGTCTCTGACCATGGTAAATGCCCGCATCGGACTGATTTCCGATGAAGAAAGCTGGGAGATATATCTCTGGGGCAAGAACCTGACCGATCAGCGGAAATATGTGGATGACCTGCGGGACTTCTTCGGGACAATTTCCCGCTTCCCCAACCTGCCGCGTACTTACGGCATTGAAGCTGTCTTTAACTTCTAGGACAAACACTGCTGAAACCATTTAGAAAGGGAAGCTCTCGGGCTTCCCTTTAATTTTTTAGAAGGCTCTTACCTTTACATATCCTGAATATGCAAAACCATCTTTCCCCTTGTCTGCCCGCTTTCTGAACGGCGGTGGGCTTCTGCGGCATCCTGCATTTCCATGGTTTCAATATAAGGGATTCGCACCTTACCCGCTCCGTATAACGCCATTATGTCCTGTAACATCTGACCATCCGGGCGGTTATGCAAAAAATCTGTCTTGATGTTTTTTCGGTGTATCTCATCCATATCCGGCGGCGGATTATTCATATAGGGAACGGCCCCACCCGGTTTGACAAGATGAATAGCCGACGTAATTGCCGCCTCACTTGTCAGGGATTCCAGAACCACATCCAGACCATCCGGCTCCCGCGCCCTGATCAGCTCAACATAACTGGACGCCGTGTAATCAATGACAAAATCAGCTCCGCAAGATTTGACATAATCGAAATTATGTTCCCGCGCCGTTGTATAGACATAGGCCCCCTTATATTTTGCGATTGAAATTGCTACGCTGCCAAGGCCGCCAGCCCCGGCCTGTATAAGTACCCTCTGTCCGGGTTTTAAGTCTGAGAATTCCACCAGAGCCTGCCAGGCCGTCAGGCTGACCAGTGGCAGGGCAGCGCCCTCGATAAAGGATATATTATCCGGCTTCTTTGCGATGGCAGAGGCATCAACGGCAATATATTCCGCGTAGGTCCCGCCATGCAGGAACCAGCTGAACGCCAGCCCAACCACATCCTGACCCACTTGCCAGCCGGTAACGCCATCTCCCGTTTCAACGATACGGCCCGAGAAATCAAAACCAGGGATTATGGGCCATTCTCTTTGAAAAAACTCTTGTAGTTCTCCGGCACGAAGGCGGCGGTCAATGGGATTAACCGCCGCCGCCGCTATGTGAACCAGAACCTGCCCCGGCTTTATGTCCGGCTTTGGCACATTACCAATCTTCAAGACATCGGCAGAACCAAATTTCTCATAATATATGGCACGCATGGCAAGCTATTACTCAATAGTTGACTTTTACATTGAACCCGAACCAGCGCGGCGCCCGGTAAGCAACCTCATTACAGCCGCATAAAGTGGCTAGGTCAAACCCTTGGGTTCCCGCGCGGGCATCGGTCAGATTTCGGGCCTGCAAGGCCACTTCCAGCGTTTCATCTTCATTGGTCCACCCCAAACGGGCATTGACCAGAAAATAACTGCCAAATTTATCTGCATCGAAATTTCTTAAGTTATAAAAGAAAGAATCTGACCATGAGCCATCCCCTAAAATTGACATCATCCCGCCGAACGCTTCCCATTCATAGCGCAGCAAACCGGAAAACTGGAATTTTGGCGTATAGGTCGGTTGCAGATCACGCCGAACCGGGCCGCCAATACGCAAGGGAACATTGCTAAGCTTTGCGTCAATCCATGATCCTGAGAATTGTGCCAACAGACCCTGAACCGGCATTAGCTGTAATTCAAAATCGGCCCCGACATAGCGGGCATCGGCATTAACGACAAGCCCGGACACGCCCGTGAACAGAAAGGCCTGATAATCATTATAATCATAATAGAAGAAGTTACCGTTAAAACGACCGCGGCCATCGGCAAATGTCTTTTTAAAGCCCAATTCATAGCTATAGAGGACTTCTGCCTTATAGGGAATGGCATTGACCAAATCCGGGACTGGCGCGCCGCCGGCCAGTTGCGCGTTGAAACTGCCGGCTTTTACCCCGCGTTTAAGGGAGGCAAAAACCAGAAGATCATCATTCGGGCGGTAATCCAGTTGAATATTTCCGGCCCAGAGCGTATTGCTGGTTTTAGAAAGAAATGACGAGGGAGACCCGCCCGGTCCGTTAAACAAAGGGCCGATCTGGAAAGGCGTTCCCTGATCAATTTCCAAAGAACTCTGGGTGAAAAAGATACCCTGAAGAAAATCATAATCCTTTTCTTCCTGTATCAACCGGATACCGGTAATGAAGGTCAGCTTGTCACTCAGATCATATTCTATCTGACCGAAAGCAGAATAGGAATTCGTCTTTAACTTGGCAACGGATGACAGGTCAAACGGCGCGCCGGGAACCACACTGCCCACGGGAAATTTCAATCCATTATGTGATTCATTATTAATATTCAGGTAAAATAACCCGGCGACCCAGCGGGTTCTTTCCCCTTCGCCGTTAAGGCGGATTTCCTGGGTAAAGCTGGTCGCATCTACAGACGCAAAATTGCCCGTTTGATTAACCGGTGCCGCATCCACATCAATGAACAACAGCTTTTTATAGTCTTTAAAGTCGGAAATAGCTGTTAACGTCATATTTTCGTTAATATCCCAACCGATATTCAAGTTAACCCCATATGTGTCAATGCTACCCTGATTCTTAAAAGCAAAGTCACTGGAAGTCGTGAAATCTGCGCCGTCGGGATCAAGATAACCGAAAAAATCCGTGCCAGACCCAAAGCGGGAGGTCAGGAATGCATCGGCGGGATCATTCAAGCCAAAGATACCATTATTATCCAGATCAGATCCAAAATCAGAACCATCGGGCGCAATAGATGCCCGGGTTTCCCCGGCAGCCACATCAATTACATTGGTAAGCTCCGGCGCACCATTTACATTCTCAAAAACAGCAATGGTTGGCTTGGACTGATAGGGGCCTGTGGCCAGATTACTGGTTGAATAATTGCCGGAAAGACGGATGGACAGATCTTCATTGGGCTGGAACAGGAAGGTACTGCGGGCGGAAAAAGTATCATCATCGCCCAAATTAGCCCCGGCCCCGGCCCCGGGAGAACCGCCGAATTGACCCGCCGGGTAATTATTCTTCAAATAGCCTTCATGATTGCGGTATTTGACCGCGAACCTGGCCGCCAGCTTGTCTGACATGGGGATATTCAAGGCCCCGGTAACCTCATAACTTTCTGCATTGGCCGGTGTGTCATAAATACCGACAGTCGCATCAACATATCCCTTCACCTCGTCAAAGGTTGGCTGACGGCTGATATAGTGCACAAGGCCGCCGGTCGCGTTCCGGCCAAAGAGCGTGCCCTGCGGTCCTTTAAGAATTTCAACCCGGTCAATATCGAATGTGGCGAAGGACTGTGCCTGCGCAATGGCGATATAGCCTTCATCCAGATAAACCGCATTGGGCGATTCCACGATGTCATTAAAGTCATTCTGGGTTACGCCGCGAATGGTAAACTGGGTATTCTGACCGGCAAGATTACCGCTGATATGGACGCCTGGCGTCAGGTCAGCCACTTCATAGCTCTGGGTTACGCCCATCCTGTCCAGCATGGCGCCGGTAAAGGCCGAAATTGCGATGCCCACATCCTGTAAATTCTGTTGGCGTTTTTGGGCGGTAACGGTGATTTCTTCCAGAACCATGCCACCAGGCTTTGCGTCCTCTGCATCACTTTGCGCAACAGATGCCTGTGTGGTTGCCAACATCATGCCCGCCAGTGCCGTAAACCCAAGCAGGTTGTTCAAAAATTTATGTGTTATTTTCGGAGCATTTTGAGTCACAATATTCTTCCCTATTTTATGATAACGAGCCATTTTGACGCGAGTAGTTATGACATAGTACGAATTTATCGTTTTTTTTATCGGTAATTTCATTATTACTTTAATGTTAAAATAAGTTTACTCTATTTGTCAACCATATTTCCCATATTCGCAGAAAATAAAAAAAGCCGACTGACGCAACGGCATCAATCGGCTTTCTGATAAATTTGTTATGAAGTCCGCTTATCTCTTGAAGATATCTGCGGGACTTAAGATAGGGTCCAGCACCCCGGCTTTAAAGATCAACAGCCTGAAAAGACAGAAACCGATCAGCACACAGACGCCTGAAACCAGTGTGGTAATGGTGTTTTGCGATGCGAGCAGGCCGATCAACAGGGGAATGAAGACCCCGATTCCCACAACGCCATACAAGAAAGGCCGCGCCAGAAAATCACTGGTCAGCAGGACGTAAGATTGTTGCGCCCCCTTGGAGCCGTTTTTTGCCCCATGGAGCAAACTGATCAGCGTCACCAGCACTGCGACCAGTAAAATATTTTGCACCATGACAACCATATCCATATGGGCCGCAGAAAAACCAAAAACACTCAGGATCGTAATCAGGGACGTCCCCGCCAGCAAACCATAAAGCATACTGGACACAGGCATTAATCCTGTACTCCACAGGGATATGGCCGTGGAATGGGACATGGCGAACCCCTGATAGACAATGACCACCATCGCCCCGGCCAGAGCAAGATAATAGACGGGCTGTGCCAAAGTCTCTGGCATAACCCCGAATATCTCGCCCAGAATATGAAGACTGCCAAAGCCCACGAAAAAGATAATCCCCCACAGGCCCCGGCTGATCCACGAGCGATCCGGGCGCAAGATAGCCCGCCATGCCTTTGACGGCACCCCCATATGGGTCAGATGGAAAAAGGTCTTGCCCACGCCCGTGATCAACAGGCCGAGGATAATCCCCGGCATGAAATCCAGCAGCATGGAAATGATGAACAGCCCGGCCCCGGTCTCGCCGCAAAAGAAAGCGGTTGCCATGGGCGTGTCCCAGTAACGCTGAAAGCGATAGCCGGATTTAAAGGTCCGTCCGGCAAATCCGGGGCGAAGGGTGTTTTTCAAACTTATGTTAAACATGGTCTTTCTCCTCGGATCAATCAATATAGAATACTTTGGGCCGGGTATTCTTCTCCGGCAGGGGCTGACGGCCCAGACGATCCCGGATCAGGCGGCTTACCTTGCTGTCCGGGTCATCAAGATCACCAAATATACGCGCGTCCGTGGGACAGGTCGCGACACAGGCCGGGTCCTTGCCCGCATCCACACGCTCTGAACAGAAATCACATTTGGTAAAGGTGCCGCATTCAAACCGGGAATAGCCCTGTTCCTCAAAGGGGGTCAGATTACCGTCGCCGAACAATCCGGCTTTAATCTGGGTCTCGTCAATCTGGGTGCGCATATCATAGGGGCAGGCCACCGCGCAGGAGCCACAGCCAATGCATTTATCCGCATCCACCATGACAATGCCGTCATCACGGGTCCATGTGGCCCCGCTGGGGCAGACCTTTTCGCACGGTGCATCCTCGCAATGATTGCAGATCGTCGGCAGATAGGTGCGCGACACATTGGGAAATTCGCCCGTTTCCGCGCTTAAGGTCCGGGTGAAGAACACCCCGTCCGGCAGGGAATTTTCCTGCTTGCAAGCGACCGTACAGGCATTGCACCCAATACAGCGTTTGACGTCAAATACCATTCCGTAACTGGTCATTGCATGGCCTTTCCGTCGCTATAGCTATACAGATTTCCATCCCCCTTCAATTCATCGGGGATTTCGTCCAGCTTAGTCAGCTTCACCCGGCAGACTGATTCACACTGGGCACTGCAAGCATCAGTATTTTCCAGATCCGCCGGCAGCATGTCATTGAAATGCCCGCCGCCATATGGCACGCCCGCATTTTGCGACATCATGCGCGACAGGGAATTGGACACGCCGATGGTTTCGGGATGAATACCCTCGGTCAGGCCAAGGCGGCCATAAATCTTGCCATATTGGGATTCCACCAGCACAAGATCGCCGTCGGCAAGTCCCTTGGCCTTGGCCGTTTTGGTGTTGAGCTGCAAGGCCGTATGGACCGGATCGCGGTAAACAATATCCTTGATCCACGGGTTGCTCAGACTTTCGCCAAAATTCAGCTGAATATCCTTGAAGGTAATGGCGTAGAGATCATAGTCACCGTTATCCCTGAGCACCGGTTCCAGAACCGGGGTCGGCAGGGGTTGATAATCATCCCAGTGCCATTCATCTCGGATCGGCACCTGAGCCTCATCCATGGCTTTTTTCAGGCCATCCCGTTCGCGAATAATATCCTCAATATAGAACAACAGCCGCATGCCATCCCATGGCTTATACCATTTGTCGGTCCGGCGCGGGGTAACCGAATGGCCATGCTCAATATACCAGTCCAGATCCTTGCCGTTCCAGTTCAGACCCTTGCGGCGGGCAATTTCCTTCTCGCCGTGTTTCTGATCCAGCTCAAGTTTCAGGTTGGGGCTTTCCTCAAAGCCATTGACAATATTCAGCACGCTGTTCCAGACTTCCAGCACACCCAGCCCCTCGGATATATCATTGAAGATATCTTCCTCGCTGCGGGTGTCATAAAGCGGGTTCGTCATGGGCTGACGCAGGCACATGCCTTCCGTATGGGGCGGCTCTATCATGGTCATGTTCCAGCTTTCCAGTGAATCATGACCGGGCAGGATAATATCCGCAAAGCAATTGGTGTCATTGGGGACAATGTCAATGGCGACGATAAAGCGCATGGAGCGCATAATATCAAACCAGTCTTCCCTGTTGCCCGGCAAACTCCAGATCGGATTGGAGTGACAGATCAGCATCACATCCGGCTTGAAATCCAGATTGAATTTTTCCGGATTTTTCCAGACCTCCACATTCAAATGACCCGGATGAACCCCAAGCGGGAAATAGCTCATCAGATCCATATTGTCCGGCGGAAAGGAAAAGCCCGGATGGGGGCCAAGCTGATGGGGCGTGCCCAGCAATTGCCCGCTATCGCCTTCGGCCACATGGCCATTATCCACCTTTTGATCATCAAGGGTCGCGCCCACATGACCGCCCGGCACATCAATACTGCCCACCAGCATATTGACCAGCTTGAAAGCATGGTTGGACTGGCTGGAGTATTTATGAGCGTGCGCGCCCCGGTAATAATTATAGCCCGCCGGACGCAGCGGCAGGGTCCGGTCCTCAATGGTTATGGTATTGCCGATTTCGGCGGCCTCGGAAAATTCGTGGGCAATGCGCCGAATGGTAGCGGCGGGAACCGTGGTAATCTCGGACATTTTTTCCGGCGTGCATTCCTCCAGAATATCCTTGAATTTCTGAAAGGCGGGTTTACAGGGCTTGCCCTCCACCTCATATGATCCCTCAAGGGAAAATTCGCCGACGGTTTTGTCATCATAGAGTTTCGCTTTATTATCCTTGCCGTCCCAGACATAAATCTTGCCGTCCGCATTACGGATAAAATAGCCATCCTCACCCACCAGATAGGGAGCATTGGTATCATTCTTCAGGGTCTCATAATCACACAGTTCTTCCTTGATCAGAACATGGCACAGACCTAGGGCAAAATGACGATCCGACGCCGGTTTTATCGGCACCCATTCTTCGGCCTTGGCCCCGCCAATGGACAGGCGCGGCTCTACGCAAACCACCCGCATATTGCGCTCTACCCGCGCATTGGCCACGTGATAGGCCTGTGCCGCCGTATGCAGGTGAGAGGAAAAACCATCTCCGCTGCCGTTATTGATCCAGTAATTGCAATAATTCACATCATTGGCTGCCGCAAAGGTGGAATGGATAAAGCCATTCATCGGGTGATAGCCACCGCCGCAAAAACTGCCCGCTGTTGAGAAATAATTGCTGTTATTCACCACCAGAGGCCAGGCCCAGAGATAGAGCTTCTGAAAATCGGCAATGGAAGGGAGCAGCTTGCGCGGGTCCTCATCAATAGAGGTTTTCAGCTCACGAATAGTGGTTTCCATGGCCTCGTCCCAGCTGATTGGCTCCCACATGGGATCAATGCCCGGCCCCTTTTCGGGGTTGGTGCGTTTCAGCGGTGTTTTGAACCGGCTGGGGTCATAATGGCGCATGATCGCCGCATTGCCCTTGGGACAGAGCCGCCCCATATTGGCCGGGCTATCCGGATCGCCCTCAATCTTGTTAATGACACCATCATCGGTCACATGGACAACAGTGTTGCAGGAATGTATGCACATCTTGCATGAGGATTTCTTCCATGTGCCTGATTTCATGGAATTCTGGACAGGCGTTTGATCGGTCATTCGGATCTCCCAAATATTTTACACTATATTCTTCAGGCTCCTGCGCCCGAATTGATGTTTTTCTGCTCTTTAGTTATTTTTAACAGTGTTTTTATTATTAAATTACATATATGAATAACATCAATGAGCCTTTAAGGAAAGAAGAATCTAATCATTTGCGTCTTCCAGAGCTTTCAGGATTTTCTCCGGCGTGATCGGGGCCTCCAATATCTGGATTCCGATGGCATTAAAGATGGCGTTGGCCGTGGCCCCCACCGGCGGCACCAGCCCGGCTTCGCCCACACCCTTGGCCCCGAACGGCCCGGTAGGGTCCGGGTTTTCCACCAGAATATTGGTCATTTTCGGCATATCGGACGGGCCGAACATCTTGTAATCGGTGAAGCTGTTATTCTGACAAATTCCCTTGTCATCATAATAGGTTTCCTCGGTCAAAGCCATGCCCAGGCCCTGCTGTGCGCCGCCGTCTAGCTGACCTTCCACCACACCCGGATGAATGGCACGCCCCACATCATGGGCGTTAATCAGTTCCAGAACCTTGACCTCTCCGGTTTCCATATCCACTTCCACCTCGGCAATTGTCGTCCCGAAAGGCGGGGCGTTATGGGGCGGGAAAAAGCTGGCATAGCCCTGAATCTGACCGGGCTGGCCAATCCGCTCGCCGGTTTCAGGATTCATGAAATTATTAACCCCTTGATCCGCAATGGTCTGGACCGAAATGGATTTATTGGATGAGCCCCTCACATGGATAATCTTGTCTTCCATATAGAGGCTATCCACATCCTCCTCCAATTCCAGTGCCGCGCGCGCGAACAATTGCCGCCGCACATCTTCACAGGCCTGCTTCACAGCCCCGCCGCCCACATAAAGGGTCCGGCTGGCATGAGCGCCAATATCAAACCCCGCCGCATCCGTATTCCCGGTTGCAATATGAATATCCTCATAAGCGAAATCCAGCGTTTCCGCCGCCACCTGCCGCAGGGTTGTATGGGACCCCTGCCCCATATCAGAGCAGGCCAGATTGAGGGTCACCGTGGCATCCTGATGTAGCAGGGCATCACAAACCGTATGTTCAAGCAGCATGGGCATGGCCCCACTGGTATGGTTCATCACCGCGACACCAATGCCGCGCCGCTTTGTCCCGGTCTGGTTTTTATATTTTTCCCGCTTTTCGGTCCAGTTCGCCATCTCAGCCGCCCGGTCCAGACATTCGTCCAGCGCACAGCTGTTATAAGGCACCCCGATACACCAGCCGTCATCACCGACCCCCTTATGCCATTTCTTGCGCCATTCGATGGGGTCAACCCCAAGTTCGGCGCAGCCCCGGTCAATCATCTGTTCCATAACAAAATTGGTCTGGGGATTGCCGTAGCCGCGAAAGGCCCCGCAAATGCTCTGATTGGTGTAATAGGATTCGCCCCGGTAGCGCAGGCTGTCGAATTTATACATACCGCCCAGCCACGCGCCGGTGGTAAAGGCGGTCCCCGACGCATCCACATAATAGGCGCCCTTGTAATTCTCAAATTTGGCATCACAGGCCACTGGCGTGCCGTCTTTCTTAAAGCCCATCTTCATCCAGTATTTACCTGGATGGCGGGACGGGGAGGTTACCCAGTCTTCTTCGCGGGTGGACAGAACTTTGACCGGACGGCCCGGCACTGCCATGGCCAAGGCGCAGGTTTCCGGTTCCAGAACCATACCCAGCCGCGCGCCGAACCCGCCGCCAATAACGGTGGCATTGATCCGGACCCGGGTCATGGGCAATTCAAACAGGTTGGCCAGCTTCTTCTGAACCAGTTTCGGCATCTGGGTAGAGGTCCAGCAATTTAGCCGCCCCTGATCATCATAAAGCGCGATGTAACTGCCCGGTTCCATCTGACATTGTTTTTGTTTGGGCACATAAAAAGTGTCCTCAACAATGATGTCAGCCTCTGCGAAACTCTTGTCCACCTCACCCCAGGCATAGGCATTATCGGGAAACGCCATCTCCGGCAACTGAAAAGCCAGATTTCCCGGTTTTTCAGGCCGGAATTGCAGGGCATCCGCCTGTTTGGCCGCCTCCGCCGTCATATAAACCGGCAGTTCCGCGTAAGTGACCTTGATTTTCTCGGCGGCCCGTTCTGCGGCCTCTTCCGAGATAGCAATAACAGCGGCAATCGCATCGCCGTAATGCTTCACATGATCGGTGAAAATGCTTTGATCATCTATATCGCCCAGCACGCCGCGCATGTCCGCCGACACCATCATATCCAGCACAGAAGCATTATACTCCTTTTGGGTTACGTCCTTTGGACCCAGAACCTTGATCACGCCCTTGCATTTTGCAGCCTCCGAAAGGTCAAGGCCCGTCACCCGTGCATGGGCATAATCGTAACAGCGCACAATCTTGCCGTATAACATGCCCGCAAGCTGTACATCAGCGGCATAGAGCGCGCCGCCCGTAACCTTGGCCCTAACGTCCACCCGTTCCACTCTTTTTCCAACAACTTTAAGTTCAGTCATGCTCATTCTCCCACTTTGGCCATGCGATTACTGGCGTCCTGTACGGCCTCGACAATTTTTGTATATCCGGTACACCGACAGATACTCCCCTCCAGACCATGGCGGATTTCATTTTCGGTCGGGGCCGGATTTTCATCCAGCAGGCTCACAACTTTCAGCACCATGCCCGGCGTGCAATAGCCGCATTGTATGGCATCATTATCAATGAAAGCCTGTTGCACCGGATGCAGGTTTCCGTCCTGCGCCAGCCCCGCCGCCGTGGTGATTGACGCGCCGTCCATGGTCGCCGCCAATGTCAGACAGCCATTAATGCTGGTGGTCCCATCCACCAGAACCGTACAGGCCCCGCATTCCCCGGTGCCGCAGCCATATTTGGTATCCGTATAGCCCAGGTCTTCCCTGAGCGCGTCCAGCAACGTCCGGTTGGAAGGGACAACCAAATCCCGTTCCTCACCATTTACGGTCAATGTTATGGCATGTTTTTTCATTGGTTATTTCCTTCCGTGAACGCCAGATTGATAACCCGCCGGACCAGAACTCCGGCCACCTTCCGGCGGTAATCTGCCGAGGATCTTATGTCATCTATGGGGGTGATTTCAGCGGCCACCATGTCTGAGACTTGCCCCAACAGGTCTTCTGTAATCTCAGCCCCCCCAAGCATGGCCTCAACTCTGGGCAGGCGAATTAATGTGGGGCCGACGCATCCCATGGCAACCCGAGCGCTTAGGCAAACACCATCAGACATCGTCAAAGAAACAGCCGCGTTAATCTTGGACAGGTCCTCCGTGGTGCGGGTCATGCGTTGAAAAGCGCTTTTCTGCCCCGCTACGGGCGGCGGCACCCGCAGGGAAATGGCCAGCTCATTGCTCTGCCGGGCGGTAACGCCGTAGGAAAGCCAGAAATCATCCAGACTGACATCCCGCGCGCCCGATGCGCTTTTCAGTCGCAACTTCCCGCCCAAAGCATAGAGGGCCAAACTGCAATCCCCTGCCGGAGAGGCCCGCATGATATTGCCCAGAACCGTGGCCGTATTGCGCAGTTGCGGCGTGGCGAAAACCTTTGCCGCCTGCCACAGCGCCGGATAATATGTCTTCACATCCTGTGATTTCACAATATCCGCAATGGTCACCCTGGCCCCGATACTAAGCCCCTGATCAGGATCAAAAATCAGACCATCCAACCCCGGCACCAGTGCCAATGAGACAACATTATCAACGGCGTAATCAAATTTCAAAGCCACCAGCAGATCGGTCCCCCCGGACAATATGGCACAATTGTCTTTATGGTCGGCCAATAATTCCAGAACCTCCGGAACGGACTCCGGCAACAGCAAATCAAAATCCTGCATCACACGACTGGTCATAATAATATCCTCCTGACTATATTATGTCACAGTGAAGATTTTAGCTTTGCCGGTCTATTCATATGATGCGGAGGCTATCTAGATTCTGCATCTGAATATTCAGGGAGCCGGGCCTGCTTGCAAGAGGCAATATGCCGAAAAACGCATAAACTAAATAGTGACTGCATTATCTGAATAGCTACTTCCGTGCATTCAGAAAATACTAGCCTAAAGATATTATAAAAATACTCATTAAAAAACAAATAAAAATCATTTTATTTAACATGTTTAGTAAGAAAGAAAAATATAATAACAACCCTTTTTGAGGAGGCCATAATGCAAAGGAAGTCTACGTCGTTTAAGGAAAACCATCTCACCGAAAAATTATTATACGGCACAATCCTGTCGTCCATGATTCTGATAAATCCACTTTCCGCCTATGCCCAAGAGGATAAGGCGGGCAGCACTGGCTGGCTTTTGGAGGAAATCACTGTCACCGCCCGAAAGCGGGAAGAAAGCCTGCAAAGCACCCCTATTGCCATTTCTGCCTTCTCCGGGGACAGCCTTGAATATCGCGGCGTGACCAATGTGGGGGAAATCGCCCAATTCACCCCGAATTTGTCCTTTCAAAACAACCCGAGCTTTGGCGGGGCCGGTAATACCGCCGCCATCTATATTCGCGGCATTGGTCAGAAAGAATTCCTGCCCACCGTTGATCCGGGGGTTGGGCTCTATGTGGACGGCGTCTATATCGCCCGCTCCATCGGCGGCATATTGGATCTGATTGATGTGGAACGGGTGGAAGTTCTGAAAGGACCGCAGGGCACGCTTTTTGGCCGGAACACCATTGGCGGCGCCATCAGCATCACCACCAAAAAACCCTCGGAAGAATTGGGCGGCAAGGTTTCCGCTACTTACGGCACTGACAACCGCGTTGACCTCAAAGCTACTGTTGATCTGCCGATTTCCGAGACTTTCTTAAGCAAATTCTCCGTGGCTTATTTGAAACAGGACGGCTATGTCAAACGGGATGACGGTATCAACCTTGGTGACAAGGATGTCTTGTCGGGCCGGGCGTCTTTCCTGCTTACCCCCAATGAAGACCTTGAAATTAATTTTGCCTTTGAAGGCAGCCGCAGCCGGGAAAACGGCCCGGCCCTGACCTTGATTGGCATTAATTTAGGCAATCCCATTGATCCGGACACGCCGCCCATGGCAGTGATCCATAATGTGGGGGCCAATCTGGCTGCTGGCGGGGGGCCAATCCCTTGCGCCATCCCCCCGGCCCCGCTTAATCTGGCGGTTCCGGGCTGTTATGACAATCGTTATGTCTATGATGGCGCGGAAAGGACATCGGGGACGGCACCGGCCTTTTCAAATACCGATTTCTGGGCGGCGAACCTGAATATCGACTGGGATATAAATGAAAATATCTCCTTCCGCTCAATCACCGCCTACCGCAATCTGGATGCCCATTTTGCCCGGGACGGCGATCATTCCCCCTTGCGGATTTCCCAGTTTGAGGATTTCCTGACCCAGGAGCAATTCACCCAGGAATTTCAGCTTCTCGGCACTGCTCTGGATGAAAAACTCAACTGGATTACCGGGCTTTATTATTTCAAAGAGACCGGCGACAATGACAATGAGCTGGATTTCACCGTATCCCGTTTTCGTAGCGGCGGCGCCTATGACAATCGCAGCCTTGCCGCCTTTGCGCAGGCAACCTATGATGCCACCGACCGCTTTCATATAACCGCCGGTGTTCGTTATACGGACGAGAAAAAGAAATTCAAGCCGGACCAGATCATCCTGCAGAATTATTTTGCCGGCTCCGGCCATCCCCAACTGGATGCCCCCTTTATGCAGGCCGGGCAGCGTATCCTGCCGTTTTTGCAGAAAGAGCTGAGCTATAATAACTTTGACCCTTATCTTAATCTGTCATTTGACATGACAGACAACCTGATGGTCTATGCCAGCTATTCAGAAGGCTTTAAATCCGGCGGCTTCTCCCAGCGGGTCTTCCCGCCGATCGTGGCTCCCTTCACCGCCCCGCCCGGCACCCCGGACATTGATCTGATCCCGACATTTCTGCCGGAATTTGTTCAGGTTTACGAACTTGGCTTTAAATATTCCGGTCTGGAGGGCAAGCTCCGCCTGAACGGGGCCGCCTTCTATACGGACTATTCCGATTTGCAGGTGCAGGTCTTCACCAGTGTCGCCCCGATCACCAAAAATGCCGGGGCCGCCACCATCAAGGGCTTTGAGCTGGAGATGCAGGCCACACCCGCCGATGGCTGGTTCGTGGAAGCCGGTATCGGTTATCTGGACGCGGGCTATGACGCCATTGATTTTGCCACGACCTTTGTTGATATTAACAACCGCTTTGACCGGGTGTCAAAATGGACGCTAAGTACGGCCATTTCCAAGGAGATTGTTCTGGGTAATAGCGGAACACTTACCCCACGGGTGGATTGGTCCTATCGTTCTGCATTTGAAAATGATGCTTTCAACACACCGCAAATTCACCAAAACGGCTATAATCTGCTTAACGCCAATATTACCTGGGAGAATGATGATGAGAATATGTCTCTGGTCGCAGGGGTAAAAAACCTTACAGACGAGAAATATCTGATCACCGGAATTATCGGCGATGCTTTTCAGTCCTATGAAGGCCTCTATGACAGAGGACGACAATGGTATGTAACGGCCCGTTTCAATTTTTAGGCCATATCGGATTCGCGAAAAGTGAAATTTTATGCTACAATTCTGTAAACATTGATTGTGAGTCATAAAATATGACCATGCCGCTTGAAAAATATGGCCTGTTTCAAACCACCGATGCCGATGAGGCGCGGGAGATTGTCAGCAAGGTATATTGCGATCATACCTTGAAGCCAAGCCGTTCGGGATTGCTTGATGCCTGTCACAACCGGGCCAGGCTGTCATCGGTGTCGGTCAACTATATGCAATATGGTACAGACATACAGGTTGAGCCCGGCTATCTGAGCCGGTTTTTCCTTTTCCAGCTTCCCATCGAAGGGGCCGCCCGTATCAGTGCGGATGATAAGGAATTCACCACAACTGTGGGCATGGCGTCTGCGATCAACCCCACTGACTATACCAAGATGCACTGGAATGAGGACTGCAAGAAACTGATGGTTCAGGTTCGCGCAGAGGCCATGGAAACGCGCCTGTCCCGTCTGCTGATGCGGCCCATCGACAGGCCGATCCTGTTTGATCCTTGCATCACCGCCAATGATAGTCTGGCCCATAACTGGTGGCGACAGGTCAGGCATCTGATTGATGACCTTGACAATGGCCTTGACCCCTGGCGGTCCCGGAATATTCTGGAGGATATGGAGCGCAACCTGTTGACCAGCCTGCTCTATTCCTTCCGGCATAACTATATGGATGCCCTGCAGGCGCAAGAGGTTCAGGCCGCCCCGAAACATGTCAAACTGGCCGAGGATTATATCCACGCCCATTTAAAAGACCCCCTGTCCATTGACGACCTTGTGACGGTCACCGGGGTCAGCCAGCGGTCTGTGTTTGAAGGGTTTAAAAGCTTTCGCGGCACCACGCCCATGAAATATGTACTTCAATTGCGTCTTGAGAAAGTCCGGGGGGAGTTGCTCTCATCCGGGCCAAACCGAACGGTCACGGACATTGCCCTCAAATGGGGATTTAACCAGTTGGGCCGTTTTTCCGTATGCTATAAAAAAGTTTATGGCGAATCTCCCTCAGAGACACTTAAGAAATAAATTCTGCCGACTATTCAGATAATGCAGTTCCTGCTTGTTTCATGCATCTTTTCAAGGGGTATAAAGGGTTCTGCGCTTTTCCCGTTTGACTCTATTCCCCGATTTATCATTATAAGATACGGGCGTAATTGTGCCTGCCGCCAATATCCGTAAAATCTTTTGCTTGGCAAAGGGCAAGGAAATATTTATAGTGTACTTTTATAAGTAATTTACAATATAAAACATATTATACTTTCAAAATTTTATACCAGAGGTTTCAAAAATGACACATGCAACATTAACCAGCCTTGTGAGCGATATGGCCAGTGGCGCCATACGGGTTGTCGACCTTACCATACCGCTGTGCGAGGATACGCCGGTCATTGGCCTGCCGCCGGAATTTGAGCAATCCCCGGCCTTCAAGCTGGAGCAGATATCGCATTTTGATGACAAAGGCCCCGCATGGTACTGGAACAGCTTTTCCTGCGGCGAGCATACGGGCACCCATTTTGACGCGCCGGGTCACTGGGTCACGGGTCAGGACTACGCCGATGGCTGTACGGACACCATCCCGCCCGCCAAGCTGGTCGCCCCGGCCAATGTGATCGATGTGAGCGCAGAATCCACCGCTGATCCCGATTTCCTGCTGACCTCTGACAAGCTGAAAGAATGGGAAACGGAGCATGGCAAGATTGAGCCGGGCACATGGGTATTGATGCGCACTGACTGGAGCAAACGCTCACCTGAAGATTTCCTCAATTATGCCGAAGACGGCCCCCATACCCCCGGACCCTCGGTGGAATGTATGGAGTTCCTCGCCCATGAGCGCGATATATTGGGCTTTGGCGTTGAAACCGTTGGCACAGACGCGGGGCAGGCCTTTGCCTTTGACCCGGCCTTTCCGGCTCATAGCCTAATGCATGGCAATAATAAATTCGGGCTGGCGTCCCTGACCAATCTGGACCAGCTACCGCCCAAGGGTGCTGTGGTTATTGCCGCCCCCCTTAAAATCGTTCATGGCTCTGGCAGTCCTCTGCGCGTTATCGCTCTGACCGCGTAATCATGGCTGAACGGTCCTTTGCCAAAGAGGTAAAAAAGCTGCGCCTCGGCGCGGGAGAGATATTCCACGGTGAGGGCATTCTGGCCGTCACCAAGGGATTGCTCCAGTCCGGTGTCGCTTACGTTGGCGGCTATCAAGGCTCGCCTGTGTCCCACCTGATGGATGTTCTGGCCGACGGTCAGGAAATCCTCGCCGAGCTTGGCGTGCATTTTGAGGCCAATGGCAGTGAGGCCTCGGCGGCGGCCATGTTATCGGCCTCCATCAGCTATCCCCTGCGCGCGGCGGTCACATGGAAATCCACGGTCGGCACCAATGTGGCGTCCGATGCCCTGTCCAACCTGGCCTCCGCCGGAGTTATTGGCGGCACGGTGATCATCATTGGCGAGGATTACGGCGAGGGGGCCAGCATCATGCAGGAACGCTCCCACGCTTTTGCCATGAAATCCCAGATGTGGCTGATTAATCCGCGCCCAAACCTCACGAAAATGGTTGATATGCTGGAAATGAGCTTTCAACTGTCAGAGGTCAGCAACACGCCGGTATTTTATCAGATGCGCATCCGGGCCTGTCATCTGCACGGTCAGTTTACGGCCAAGGATAATATCCGGCCCCGCTTTACGGTGGCCGATGCCCTGGCCAATCCCAATCGGGAAGCGGATAAAATTATCCTGCCGCCCTTTACCTTCCTCCATGAAAAGCAGAAGATGGAACAACGCTGGCCTGCCGCCGTTAAATTCATCACCGACAATGGCCTGAATGAAGTCTTTAACGGACAAGAAAAAGACATCGGAATCATCCTTGAGGGCGGATTATACAATGTGGTGATCCGCGCTCTGCAAGCCCTTGATCTGGCCGACAGTTACGGCGAAACCCAAATTCCGCTTTATGTGATGAATGTGACCTATCCGCTCATTGATACGGAACTGACGGATTTTGCCCGCACGAAAAAAGCCGTCCTGATGGTTGAGGAAGGCCAGCCCGATTATATCGAGCAGGCTTTAAACAAGATTTTCAACAAGGCCGACCTAACCTGTAAAATTTCAGGCAAAGACCATCTGCCGCCCGCCGGGGAATATAGTGGACAGGTGGTCAAGGACGGCATAGCCGCCTTCCTGACAGCCCAAAAACCCGGCCTTTTGAAAGAGGCCCCGCAACCTGATCTCTCTCTTCCCCTGTCGGATTTAAACAAGGCCATCCCGCCGCGCCCGCCGGGGTTATGTACCGGGTGTCCGGAACGCCCGTTTTTCGCCGCCATGAAAATGCTGGAGAAAGACTATGGCGAGATACATATTTCGGCAGATATTGGCTGCAATTCATTCGGCACCCTGCCGCCGTTTCAGATTGGCAATACTATTATGGGCTACGGCCTTGGCGGGGCCAGTTCCTCGGCCTTCAGTTCCGTACGCGGCAAACGGGCCATTTCAATTATGGGCGACGGCGGTTTCTGGCACAACGGCCTGACCAGCGGCATCGCCAGCGCGGTTTATAACAACAGCGACAATGTCTTTATTATCGTCGATAACGGCTATACGGCGGCCACCGGCGGTCAGTATATCCTCTCCTCTGCCCGAACCCTGAAACAGGACGAACGCAAGGCCAGCATACAGGGCGCGGTCCAGGGGGTCGGGGTCAAATGGCTGCGGACCATACGGTCCTACGATATTGCCGATGTGAAGGATTTAGTCCGTGAGGCCATGACGTCCCATTACATCGGCCCCAAGGTCATTGTGATTGAGGGCGAATAACTGCTCA
>UOED01000035.1_pt1 | contig 34326 bp, 26 predicted proteins | sample 1990161 | NCBI WGS metagenome assembly UOED01 (sample SAMEA4728526, study PRJEB27164) | hydrothermal vent metagenome | biome: marine basaltic hydrothermal vent biome; feature: marine hydrothermal vent; material: mineral | place: Pacific Ocean | collected 2011-06-14/2011-07-23 | depth 1741 m | reverse complement strand
GATGGCGTTTGACGGGACGACCCAGATGCTCACGCCTTCACTACGGCGGGTATAGACATCACGGGCGGCTTCCAGCGCCATTTCGGAATCGCTGGCATGGACGCTACCGCAATGTTTGTGGTCAAGACCCGCTTTGCTGCGGATGAATACTTCCCATAGGGGCCATTCTTTAGTGTCAGTCATGATAAAATCCTTCTGTTTAGGGCGCTCAGGCCACATCTTTATTCTGTTGCTTTTCCGCGTAGGCGGCGGCGGCTTCGCGGACCCATGCCCCGTCTTCATGGGCTTTAATATGGGCGGCGATGCGTTGTTTGTTGCAGGGGCCGTTGCCCTTGATCACATTGCCGAATTCTTCCCAGTCAATTTCGCCGTAATCATAATGGCCCCGTTCCTCATTCCATTTCAGGTCCGGGTCGGGTAGGGTGATGCCCAGAAATTCTGCTTGGGGGACGGTGGCATCAATGAATTCCTGACGCAGTTGGTCATTGGATTTCTTCTTGATTTTCCATTTCAGGGACTGTGCAGAATGAGGGGAATCGGCATCATTGGGGCCAAACATCATCAGGGACGGCCACCAGAAACGGTTGACAGATTCCTGTAACATTTCCTTTTGCTCTTTGGTGCCCTTGGACAGGGTAAGCAACAGTTCATAGCCTTGGCGCTGATGGAAGCTTTCTTCCTTGCAGATGCGGATCATGGCCCGGGAATAGGGGCCGTAAGAGCCTCGGGACAGGGCGACCTGATTGGTGATTGCCGCGCCGTCTACCAGCCAGCCAATGGTCCCCATATCGGCCCATGTGAGGGCCGGATAGTTGAAGATAGAGGAATATTTGGCCTTGCCGCTTTGTAGCTGTTCAATCATTTCCGCGCGCGAGGTGCCAAGGGTTTCGGCGGCGGCATAAATATACAGCCCGTGGCCGCCTTCATCCTGAATCTTCGCCAGCAAAATCACTTTCCGGCGCAGGGACGGGGCGCGGGTGAGCCAGTTGCCCTCGGGCTGCATGCCGATGACTTCGGAATGGGCATGTTGGGACATCTGGCGGACCAATGTCTTACGGTAAGCGTCCGGCATCCATTCCTGAGGTTCAATTTTGATATTGTCATCTATCTTCTGCTGGAATAATTCTTCCAGCCTTGCCTGCGCCTCGGACGTGGGCTTGGCAATTTTGATAGGCTTTTGTATCGATGTGTCTCCGTACATAAGGGGCCTCTCTGGTCAGTTCGGGACGCCATCATCCCGGGTTGGATACAAGGGTAAAAGTATTTAACATCTATAATAAACGCCAATATGTAACATAAAATTTAAAAAATCAATAAAAAATGTATCACATTATGTAATTTTTTACGTCAGACCACCGAAGCGCTGGAAAAAACTCTTGTCTGGCGGGGGGAGCCTGCCATCTTCGGTTTCCATAATATGGCCAAGACAATCCTCGGATTTTTGCAGCAACAGCTGATATATATCCCGGCAGAGCAGATAGGCACTGTTGCCCTCCCAATGGGCCGGCATCAGATGGTCCGGCAGGCGCGGATCGCGGAGCAGGATTTTACGGTACTCATGGACCATCAGGGTTCTGATCAGCAGGCAATCCATTTCGGCGGGAATATTGCCCTCTGATAAAGTCTGGAATACGGGCTGATACCGGTCAAGGAATTTCCGGTATTTCAGGCTCAATTCTTCAAGGTTCCAGCAGCCCTTGACCATGCTGTCCAGCGCGGAGGAGGAGGTCAGTTCATGGGATGCCTGTTTCAGAATGATCACATCGTTGCGGATATTCAGGTCATCCAAAGTCTGTTCCAATGGCCCCATGTCGGGCATGGGGTGGGCCAGGATCCCCTTGGCAATTTTGCCAAAGCCGAGCCAGCCCAGTTCCTTGATCGCCACATCCTTGTTGGTTATTTTTTGGTCACCGTTCACATCGGGCAGAATGACTAATGTCCATTTTTGATCCCAGTCACTACGCGGTCCGGCATAAATTTGGGGTGTGGCGTGGCGAAAACGCCGCTGGCCGGACGGGGTCAGACTGTAATAGCTTTTCCGGCCCACCTGATGGGGGCTGATCCAGTTGTCTTTGTTGAGACGGGACACGGCGGTGCGCACATGACGGGCATTGATGCCCAATGGTTCCAGCAATTTAATGACACTGCCCAGCCATACCGTTCCCCCGCGCGGGGCCAGCATATCCCCATATACGGTGATAATCAGCGACCCGACCCGAAGGGGTTGTTGGTTTTGAAAATCCTGTATCAAATTTTCCAGATGGTGCGAAATGATCATTATTTCCCGATAGCTATACGTTTTTCATACATGAAGTGTATAATTTGTATCACTTTGCGGGCCTGCTGACAATGGTTTGGCCAAAGCGCGTGTGTTTCAGATAAAAAATGGCCGTTCAAATTAATGAACGGCCAGGTGAAAGAAGATAATGAAAGGATTGATTATTTAACGTGGATGTTTCCTGTTTTTTCATCCACATAGGCCGTGGCAATGGTTGCCGTGCGGCTTTTGATACGAACAACCCATTTATCGCCGATCTTTTTGGCGGGCAGGGCCTTGAAACTCTGGGCGTTATAGTCACGCTTGAGCAAAGATTTAACCAAATTCCGGGCGTTATTTTTTGAAACACGGATTTCTTTTCTGGCGGCCTCTCCCGTATCATGGGCGTAGGCAATACTGCCAAAGGAAGTCGTGAGGGCAATTGCGGTGGCCATTGAAATGGCTTTGATTGTTGTTGTCTTGGTCATGATGTAGTTTCCTGTTTTTTACGCATTTTCGGGGTACTGATAAATGTATTATAGGAGGCTCAAATTGTCTGTGACAGGGGAATGCGACAGGATAGGATTGGTTTGCGGTGAGGTGTGATATAGCGTGATGAAAGAATATTTTTTTGCGACAAGAGGTGGTTTTAGTGGCGTTAATCTGTTGTTTTCTGATAGGGGAACGTGATAAATACGGAGGTTCCCTCGCCAATCCTGCTTTTGATTTTTATTGTCCCGTCGTGGAGTTCCATCAGGGACTTGACCAGCGGCAGGCCAAGGCCTGTGCCTTCAAATTCGCGGCTTAAAGAGGAATCCGCCTGACGGAAAGGCTCCATCATGGCTTCAATATTATTTTCATCGATACCAATACCGGTATCGGCCACGCGGATGGTCACATCGCCTGCAGCATTGATCTCATGGGAAATATGTATATCACCGCCCGGAGGAGTAAATTTAACCGAGTTCGACAACAGATTGACCATAATCTGTTTGAACATCCTTTTGTCAGCTAAAATTATGGTATCTGTATTTACGATGTCATTGACAATGGAAATATCCGCATCCGAAGCCCGCAAGGCGATAAAGGTAACAGACTCTCTGATTTCGTCATCCAGATGAATATCCTCAGGATTAATATCAGCCATGCCGGCCTCAATTTTTGACAGGTCGAGAATATCATTGATGATTTGCAAAAGATGGCGGCCGCTCATATGAATATCGGTGCTATATTCCCGGACCTTGTCCATAGACAAGGCCCCGAAATCATCCTTTGACATCATTTCTGAAAAACCGATGATCGCATTGAGCGGCGTGCGCAATTCATGGGACATGTTGGCCAGAAAATCTGTCTTGGCCTTATTGGCCTGCTGGGCTTCTATGAGGGCTTGCTTGCTGTCCTGTTCGGCTTTTATGCGTTCAGTGACTTCATAATAGATGATGATAATTTCATCGTCCTGTGTGTGGTTCTGATAATATTCATAGGTCCGTCCGTCAGCAGAGGTATTCTGGCCGTGGGTGGTTTTCCGGCCTTCCAGTTCTATCATGCGTTGTTTAACCATTTCGTCTGGATCGCCGGGGCCGTAATCGCCTCTTTTTGCTCGAAATTCAAATACTGGTTCAATATGCGCGCCCAGATGACATATATCAGAGGGCAGGGCGAACTTATCCCGCAAATTGGTAGATAAAACCTTAAATCGCCTTTTCTGATCCAGCAAATAGAGACCGCCGGACATATGGTTGATAGCGATCTCGAACCATTCATCCCTTTTGGCCAGGTCCAGCTTGGTCTGCGATTGGTCATAAACGATAATTGCCAGAATCAGGATGGTGCCATAGAGTGAGATCAGGGCCAGATTCATCTGAATGATCTGATAGGGGTCGTTAAAGTCAGAATGACCAAAAGGAATATAACCAAGGGAGGCCAGATATTTAATCAAAAGACTGGTGATTATGGAAAAAGTGAGCGTGAGGCGGATACCAAAACGGAATACAGTCCAGATAATGACTGGAAATGTTATATAGGGGAAAATGGTATAAAGTGGCATCCGGCTGTTCAGGCTGGCTAATGTGGCCACTATCATAAACAGAAAGATGGTCCATATGATGCAAAATTCAATGGCTGTGTTTCGGGAAATTTTCCGGAATGAGGCGCGGTCAAGAACAATATAGTATATTATGGCAGGTAGTAGAAGGAGCTGCCCAAGGTAGGTAGAGGTAAAGGTCTTTATTGCAGTTTGAATGAAATCCATATCGGCAATAAAAGAAGAAAATAAAATCACCGAAAGAAGTACGGCGGAAAATAATGCCAGTGCTGTTATCCATATGCTGGAAACAATGAAAGGCTTTAGCCGATATTTTGTTGGGCATTCCCCGGCAATTTTCCGGAGAAATACAGCGAGGAGAAAAATCTCAAGCAGGTTTGTAATGCAGAGAATAAGATATAGCTTTATCTCAAAAGGCGTGGTTGGTAATTGTCCGGCAAGGTGGCCCAGTGCCGTAAAAAATAATATTACCGGCCAATATTTACTCCGGTTAAATAACAGAACGGCCACAGGAAAGGCATTGGCCGACCATATGACCGGTGTTGCGGCAGGGGGGAAAATGAAAATGGTCGATAGATATATCAGAAGACCGTATATTATCCCTGTTAACAGGCTACGGTTAAAAATATTCAACCCGGTCAGTTTCGCAGGCTTTATATCTTCTGAATCAATCATGCTTCACTTACCATATGGCGTCCAAATATTTTTGGCAAGCCTATAAAAAAACATTAAAGATTTGAATAACGTAAGGAAATTTACCGGTATTTTCTTTAAGGTTTGTTAAAAAACTTCTCCTGAATGGATAGCCGTAAATTCTGTACGGCCTTGGGCGATGGGGCATTACGGGCAATGACCAGATAGGCGACCGGCACGATAAAAAGCGTAAAAAAGGTCGCAATGGAGACGCCGAAAATAATCACTATACCCAGCACGAAACGGGTTTCCGCCCCGGCGCCACTGCCGATGATCAGGGCAATTGACCCCATGATAGTGGTAAAAGACGTCATGATGATGGGCCGCAGTCTTTTGCGGGCCGCTTCGCACAGGGCTTCCATAAACTCAACCCCCTGATCCCGGAGCTGGTTAGCAAATTCAACAATCAGAATACCATTCTTGGTTGCAAGGCCGATCAGCATGATCAGGCCAATCTGGCTATAGATATTAATGGTTTGCCCGGTAAGATACAGCCCTAATAACGCACCGACCATGGCAAAGGGCACAGTGAGCAAGATTACAAAGGGGTGGCGAAAACTCTCAAACTGGGCCGCAAGGACAAGGAAAACCGTTACCAGCGCCAGAATAAAAACAAAATAGATTGAATTGCCGGATTCTTTATAATCCCGTGATTCCGCGTTATAGTCTATTCGGGCGTCAACAGGCAGAATCTCCCGACTGGTCTGTTCCAGAAAATCAAGGGCCTGCCCGAGGCTATATCCGGGGTTCAGATTGGCGGTCAGGGTGATGGCGCGCATACGGTTAAATCGCTTCAGGGTTGGCGGGCTTGCGGTTTCTTTCAATTTCACCAGGTTGGACAGGGGAATTAACCGCCCTGTCCGATCGGAACGGACATATATATTGGTCAGATCACTGGGGGTTTGATTCTCCGCCTTGACGCCCTCAAGGATAACCGGATATTCCTCACCGCGCTGGATATAGGTGGTAACATGACGGGAGCCAAGCATGGTTTCCAGCGTCCGGCCAATGGTGGCCACGGACACGCCCAGATCAGCGGCCCGGACCAGATCAATATCAATGAGTAATTGAGGCTTGGTGGCCTTGTAATCGCTGTCCAGCCCGATGAGGCCGGGATAAAGTTTCGCCCGGCTCATCATCAAATCCCGCCAGCGGGCCAGTTCCTTGTAATCCGTCCCCTGAAGGACAAATTGAACCGGGCTTGCACTGCCGCCGGCGATGCCGCGCGGCATGGCGACAAAGGCCCGGATGCCCGGATGTTTTGACAGTTTCCTAATAAGTTCCACCCTGATTTCCTGTGCCGACCGGTCCCGTTTGTCCCAGGTCTCCAGACCGATAATCCCGATGCCAGAATTGACTGAGGTAGCGACCCCGAAGCCGGGCACCCGGGCGAGAACACTGCGGGCCTCGCCGCTGTCCATCAGGGTCATCATGTCATCTTCCACATATTTCATCTGGCGTTTCATGCTGTCATAACTGGTTCCCTCCGGTCCCTTGACGGAGACGAAAAATATGCCCTGATCTTCCAGGGGAAGAAATTCAGATGGCAGGGTGGTGAACAGGAGATAGGCCAGGCCAACCACAGGTATCAGACTGGACAGGATCAACAGGGGCTTTCGGAAAAGCCGCTTCAGCAGGCCCACATAGGCGCCCTCCAGAATGCGCAGGAATTTCATACCCTGATTATGGAACTGGTTACTGCCGCCTTCTTTCCGCAAAAGGCGCGAACAGAGCATGGGGGTCAGGGTCAGGGCGACGATTGAGGAAAAGACCACCGCCGCTGCCATAGCCATGGCAAATTCGGTGAACAGCCGCCCGGTCTGGCCCTCGATGAAAATGATGGGCACAAATACCGCCACCAGAACCAGCGTGGTGGCGATGACCGCAAAACCGACCTCCCGCGCGCCGTAGTAGGCCGCGATCAGTGGTGGCTCCCCCCGGTCAATGCGCCGGTATATATTCTCCAGAACCAGAATGGCATCATCCACCACCAGCCCGATGGACAGGATCAGGGCCAGTAGGGTCAACAGATTGAGGGAATATCCCGCCATATTCAAAAAGATGAAAGAGGCGATGATAGACACCGGGACGGTGACAGCGGGAATGAACATGGCCCGCGCACTGCCCAGAAACAGATAGATGACCAACACCACCAAAGTCATGGCAATGGCAAAGGTTTTATAAACCTCGTTAATGGCCGCCTCAATAAAGACAGACTGGTCAAAAATTACCTCCAGCGTGGCCCCCGGCGGCAGTGTTTTGTCCAGTTTTTTGACTTCTTTCTTGATGGCCCGGGCGACGGACAATGTATTGCCCTTGGATTGTTTAACAATGCCAAGACCGATCATGAATTTCCGGTTGCCCCGCATTTCGTTACGGTAATTCTCAGCCCCCAGTTCCACCCGCGCCACATCACCGAGCCTGGTCAGATGACCGTCACGGGACTGGCGAATGACCAGCTTGGCGAAATCCTGCGCGGTTCTGTATTTTCGGTCGATGCGTACGGTGAATTCCCGTTCGGTGGATTCTACACGTCCGGCGGGCAGCTCTATATTTTCCGCCCGCAGGGCCAGTTCCACATCGCCGACGGTCACATCACGCGCCGCCAGCTGTTGCCGGTTAAGCCAGATGCGCATGGCATAGCTCAGGGTGCTGGTACGAATACGTGCAACGCCCTCTACCGAGGACAGTCGATCCACCAGAAAGCGCCGGGCATAATCACCAAGCTCCAGCGGTGTCATATTGGCAGATTTCAGGCGCAACCACATGATGGGCCGGTCATTGGTATCCACTTTGGATACCTCCGGCGGGTCGGTTTCCTCAGGCAGATTGTTCAGCAGGCGCGAGACCCGCTGGCGTACATCATTGGCGGCATCATCAATATCCCGGCTGATGGTAAATTCGATGGTAATGTCTGAACGGCCATCCTGACTGGTGGATGACATGGTTTTGATGCCTTCAATGCCGCTGATCTGATCCTCAATCAGGCGGGTGATCTTGCTTTCCACTATTTCGGCGGAGGCCCCGCGATAATTTGTCGTCACCGATATGATCGGCGGGTTAATATCGGGATATTGCCGTAGCGGCAGATCCATGAAACTCATCACCCCGAAGGCAACCAGCAACAGACTGATGACGGTGGCAAAAACCGGACGGTCAACGGATATATCAGACAGGATCATGGGCGGGCCTCATCCGGCTTGTTTTGCACAATAACCTTGCTGTTATCCTGTAATTTCAATGTGCCTTCCACGACAATTTTCTGACCGATGGACAGGCCGTCCAGAATTTCGATGGCACCGGGGCGGCGTCTGCCGATGGTGACAGACTGCTGGACTACATGATCCCCCTCTAGGAGAAAGACGTATTTCCGGTCTTCCGATATGACGAGGGCCTGTTCTGGGATCATGATCGACTGGCCCCGATTTTTGATCAGATTGACCCGCATGAGCAGGCCGGGGCGTAATTTCTGATGATCATTGGGCAGGATCGCGCGGACGGTGACGGCCCGGGATACCGGGTCAATGCGGCTGCCGATATTGCTGACCGTGCCGGTAAATTCAAATCCCGGGTAGGCATCACTCAGGGCAGTAATGCTTTGGCCAATTTTCAGGGCGGCAAGGAAGCCTTCCGGCACCGTAAAATCAAGTTTGATCACCGACAGATCGTCCAATGTGGTGATTACCGTACCGGGCGTGACCAATGAACCAAGGCTGATCTGGCGCAGGCCCAACTGCCCGTCAAAGGGGGCGATGACCTGCCGGTCCCGGATGCGGGCCTTGGCTACCTGTACATCTGCCCGGGCCTTTTTGTATAACGTGCGCTGGTCACTTAGCCGGGTGGTGGGCAGAGTACGGGCCTTGACCAACTCCTCTATCCGGTTCAGGTCATGTTTTAACTGAGCCGCATTTACCTCTGCCGAACGCAGGTCGGCCCGTTCTTCATCACTGACCAGTTCAACAAGAATCTGGCCCTTTTTGACGACCATGCCATCGGTGAAGTTGATTTTGGCAATCTTGTCCGTGGTCGCGGCAGTCAAATCAACGGACTCATTGGCCTTGGCCGTGCCCAGCGCTTCTATGCTGTCGGTGAAAATATCGGAAACTACCGGGGCAACCTCCACAGCGACAACGCCCGGCCCGCGCCGAAAGTTCGGTTCAGGTTTGTTGCGCTGACCAATGTAATAGAGGCCAAAGCCAAGACCGGTGATGAGGATGACGATCAGAATTTTTTTTATCATAAGAGCCCAGGGGGTGTTTTCAAGAATTTTGATGAGTGTATATCATTGTCCGTCGAACCTGAAATATTTTTCAGTCACTTTCTTTTGACTTGGCTGGTTCGCTGTTCCATGTGATTTCCGGCAATGGCCGGACGGGTGACACGTTTGCGTTTTCCGGCAGGGGGGCTGGCGGCGTAAATTTGTTTTTCCGCCTCGACAATCAGGACACCCGCCATATTATGCCACCAGCGTTGGCCGGTTCCCTCCAGTGAGGCCATGAGCGATAACAGGGAACGGCTTTTAAAGGGTGGCAGATGCAGGGCGGATATGGTCCGGGTCGGGGTCAACATATTATCGCTCAAAATCTGCCGTACCTGTGCCACGGAAAAGGGGGTGCCATGACCAAAGGGGGTCCGGTCGGTTCTGGCCCAGAATCCAAGCCGGTTCGGCACCACCACAATCACCCGCCCGCCGGGGGCCAATGTGCGCCATACCTCCCGCAGAAGGCTGCGGCTCTGTTCCGTATGTTCCAGAATATGAACCATTATGATGCGATCCATGACCGCATCTTGCAGGGGCAGGTTGCCTTCCCGGGCAAGGGCGGTCAGATTGCCTTTATAACGATGCTTGCCGTCATTGTCGGGCTTGCCATTGTGACGGGGCCAGCGCACGACCCCCTGTGCGGCGGGCATGATGCTGATCACATGACGGGCCTTCGTGCGAAAAACGTCAAGATAGGGTATGGCATAGCCCAGCCCCATCACATCCATGCCACTTATATCGGGCCAGAAAGTTATGATCTGCTGACGGATCAGGCGGGCCGTCACCCGCCCGAGCCGTGTCCGGTAAAAAGCCCGAAGCTTAACCACATCCTGATACATCTATCCTGCCTTGCCATTATGGTATGGCGGGCAGGATAACGGATTTCAGGGCAGGTTTAAACCATATATTGGCCGCCGTTGATGGTCAGGGTTGATCCGGTGACGAAGCCCGCGTCATCAGAGACCAGATAGGCGGTGGCCTTGGCCACTTCCTCGGCCTCGCCCAGACGGCGCAGGGGGATGCCTTTGATGATCTTGTCCACGATGTCCTGAGGCACGGCTTTGACCATTTCGGTGGCGATATAGCCGGGGGCGATGGCGTTGACGGTGATGCCAAAGCGCGCACCTTCCTGGGCCAGTGCCTTGACAAAGCCAAAGGTTCCGGCCTTGGCGGCGGAATAATTGACCTGTCCCATCTGGCCTTTTTGACCATTGATGGAGCTGATACAGACGATCCGGCCATAGCCATTGGTCCGCATGGCGTCAAAAACCGCCTTGCACATATTGAAGTTGGAGGTCAGGTTGGTGTCCATAACCGCGTCCCACATGTCTTTTGTCATGCGCCCGAAACTGGTGTCGCGGGTGATACCGGCATTATTGACCAGAATGTCAACACGGCCCATATCTTCGGCCACCTGGGCGACCCCTGTGGCGCAGGCATCAAAATCGCCCACGTCCCATTTATAGACCGCAATGCCGGTGGCTTCCTTGAATTTTGCGGCGGCGTCATCGTTTCCGGCATAGGTGGCGGCAACGGCATAACCGGCCTCTTTCAGGCAGAGCGATATGGCCGCGCCGATACCACGGGTTCCGCCGGTGACAATGGCTACTTTAGACATGATTTTATTTCCTTAAAAATGGTTATGTTAGGGTTTCAGGGTCTTTCAACGCACAGGGCAACGCCCATGCCGCCGCCGATACACAGGGTGGCAAGGCCTTTGCCCACGTCCCGGCGTTTCATTTCATGGAGCAGAGTGGTCAATACCCGCGCCCCGCTGGCCCCCACCGGATGGCCGATGGCAATGGCCCCGCCGTTGACATTTAATTTGTCCGCCGGAATGTTCAGGTCTTTGCCCACCGCACAGGCTTGCGATGCAAAGGCTTCGTTGGCTTCTATGAGGTCCACGTCATCAAGGGTCCATCTCGCTTTGTCCAGGGCCTTGCGGCTGGCGGGGACCGGGCCGATACCCATGATGGACGGATCAACGCCCGCCGTTGCCCATGATTTGATAATGGCCAATGGGGTCAGGCCGCGCTTCTCAGCTTCCTCTGCGCTCATGAGCATCACGGCAGCGGCGCCGTCATTGATGCCGCTGGCATTGGCGGCGGTGACGGTGCCGTCTTTCTTGAATGCGGGCCGCATGGCGGACAGGCCTTCTGCGGTGACGCCTTTACGGATATATTCATCTTCGCTGACCTCCACATCGCCCCGGCGGTTTTTAATGGTGACGGTGACAATTTCATCCTTGAATTTTCCGGCGTTCTGCGCGGCCTCGGCCTTATTCTGAGAAGCGGCGGCGAAGGCATCCTGTTCTTCGCGGCTGATCTGCCATTGTTCGGCGATATTTTCTGCCGTGATGCCCATATGGGTGCCGCCGAAGACATCGGTCAACGCGTCCCAGATCATGGTATCCTTGAATTCCGCCGAGCCCATTTTATAACCACTGCGCAGATAGGCGGCATGTTGTGACTGGCTCATGCTTTCCTGCCCCCCGGCAATGATGATGTCCGCATCGCCGCACTGAATCGCCTGAAAGCCAAGGGCCACCGCCCGCAGGCCGGAGCCACAAATCTGATTGATGCCGAAAGCCGTGGTTTCAATGGGTAGTCCGGCATTGATGGCAGCCTGACGGGCCGGGTTCTGGCCACATCCGGCGGTTAATATCTGACCCAGAATGACCTCGGTAATATCCTCCGGGGCAACGCCGGTTTCGGCCAGAAGGCCCCGGATAACAACCTCACCCAGATAATGGGCCGGGACTTTGCTTAACGCGCCGTTGAATGATCCAACAGGGGTGCGCAGGGCGGATACGATAGCGACTTCGGTCATAACGAAAATTCCTTGAATGTTAGCATAAACAGGGTCGGGAGCTGGCCAAAAAACTGCTTGGGCAGTTCTCCCGCGACGGGGTATTATATTGCACTGCAATATAAGAAGGCAAGTTAAAGTTTTTTGACAATGCACGACTCTGAATAAACATGAAGATTTCTATAGGCCATGAGCGAGTTCATTGCAATAGTTTCTTTTTGAAACAAAATATTGAAATATTATTTTAAGTATGAAGCTAGTTTGGGCCATAATATTGTTTTTGCATCTTTGCCTGCAATCATGCTCACATGGCCGCCGGGGACAGTGGTATGATGGAAACGGGGCAGTTTTTCCTGAAGAGCTTTGGCGGACGCGGCGGGCACGATGCGGTCAGAGGTGGGGGTGATGATATGACCGGGCAGGGTGAGGTGGGCCGGATTGATCAGGTTCCCCCCAATTGACCAGCGGTTTTTATCGGGTTGATTGTCCCGGTACCAGTGGCACAGGCAGTCTCTGGCCACGCCGGGGGCAAGGGGGCTGCCATCGTTGGCCCAATCCTCTATGGCAACAAAATCACGGGATTCTGCGCTGGCGGGGTCAAGGGCGTCGAATTTGCGGAATTTCCGGTCGGACAGGGTCGGGTCCAGACTGAAAAAAAACAGTTGCATAATATTCATGGCCACGGCCTTTTCAGGCAGGCTCAGGCGGTCCATTTTCAGGAATTGTGTGGTCAGAGCGACAAGATGGGCGGGTTGGTCCGTGTGAAAATCCCACGGTGTCGCGATCAGGGTCAGGCTTTCCAGAATTGACTCATCCTGTAAAATCCGGGCCGCCGCCAGCGACAGATTACCGCCCATGCAATAGCCCAGAAGGTGGATTTTCCGGCCATGCTGCTGATACACGGCGCGGATCAGGGGGATCAGCCGTTTCAGAATATAATCTTCAAGCCCAAAGCTCATTTCTTCTGCGCCGGGAGCTGTCCAGTCCAGCAGATAGGGGTGGATATTCTGGTGTTCAAGGAAGCGCATCAGGCTGTGATCTTCTCTCAGATCAAGGATATAGGCCGGGTTAACCAGTGATGGCACCGCAATAACCACCGGCGCATCCTTTGGCGAGCCTGTGCCATAATTTAGCATTTCTGTGGTGCCTATCTTGTGAAAGACCGGTGCGGCGGGCACGTTCCTGACATAGGTATGATCCTGATAGGCCCGTAACCCGGCCAGCGTTTCCGACAGGCGGGTCTGCGCCTTTTTCAGGATCAGAAGCTGTAATTGTTCCAGATCACACCCGGCCATTCTTCGACGTAAACTGTCAAATTGTTCTTTCAAGTCAGGATGTATTTGCAACCCGCCAAGGTGAAACAGGGGCAGGGCCGCCGCCGCCGCTGTCCAGTTATGTGTCGCGCTGGCCACATGGAGGGCAAGGGGATGGGGGCCGTGCCTGACGGGGTATCTTTTTTCATCTGGTTTTTTCATTCTCTCCTGACCTTATCCCATAGTCAGGAGAGAATAAAGTTTGGAATCATTACTTTTGGAGCCGGGGTGGGTTTTGATGATCACAGACGGATTATCCAGCTCTAATATTTTACGTTTCAAGTTAGCCCCCATATATAACGTAGGGACTGGCGAATTTACCAAAAAGCTTTCATGGGGGTGGTCTTCAGGGGGTATTTTTGTTTGGTGCAGACATTAGTTTTGCGGCTTCAATCACCCATTTCTCAAGAGAATCGGGGTCGGTGGCCCAGCATTTAACATTCATCTGCCACAGATCAAGATAGCTGTCGGCAATTTCATCCAGTTCGGCAGATGGTTTGATATCTGATTTTTGTTGGTCGGACATGGTTGAAATATAGCTATTTCAGGGCTTTTGAGAAGTAAAAATGTCTTTTTACGGTTTATTTTATTGTTGCGCAGCATTTTCTCTTGCACTGCGCAATATTTTCGCGTGATATAACGCATCATAAAAGTCAAATATTAAAAGGCAATAACAGCGTGGCAAAAAAGAACAGGCAAGACGGGGATCAGATTATCATCAAAAAATATGCCAACCGGCGTCTGTATAATACGGACAGCAGTTGTTATGTGACCCTTGATGATCTGGCCGAGATGGTCAAGGAGAATAAGGATTTTGTGGTGCGCGATGCCAAAAGCGGCGAAGACATCACCCATTCCGTTCTTACCCAGATCATTTTTGAGGAGGAAAGCAAAGGCGAAACCATGTTACCGGTCAATTTCATGCGCCAATTAATTTCTTTTTACGGCGATGGCCTGCAAAAGGTGGTCCCGGACTATCTGGAAAGCAGTATGGCCGCCTTTACCCAAAACCAGGAAAAATTTCGGGGTTTCTTCAAGGAGAACGCGCTGAATACCGGCCTTTCCATGCAACCTATGAAGCCATTTGAGGAAATGGCAAAACAGAATATGGCTATTTTTGAACAGACCATGTCACTCTTTTCACCTTTTGCGGTCAGTAGGGGATCTGATAAAGGCGAGAAAACGGCGGCGCGCAAGCCCGCAGACAAAACTGAATCCCAACAGGATTCAGCTACCGGGGTAGATAATGACCAGTTGAGCGACCTTCAGGCCCAACTGGCCGCGATGCAGGCCCAGATTAACAGCCTGCAAAAAAAATAACTTATCATCTTAGGAGAATAATAAAATGAGACCTTATACGGGGATAAAATATATGGGTATGGTGGCGGCGATTGCGTTGCTCGGTGCCTGCTCGGCGGAACAAACGTCCGAGGAAAAACAAGCCGCCGCACCGCTGAATTCCGGTGTGTTGACACAGAATATGAAGACAACGATAAAGCCGGGCGATGATTTTTTCGCCTATGTTAACGGCGCATGGCTCGACAGCTATGTGATTCCAGATGACAAGGCCAGTTACGGCAATTTCTATAAATTGTTTGAGGAATCACAGGATGCGGTGAAGGCGATTATTGAACAATCCGCCAAGGGGGAAAATGCCCCCGGCTCCAATGAGCAGAAGGTGGGCGACCTGTATAATTCCTATCTTGACATGGAACGGCGTAATGCGCTGGGGATGGCGCCCCTGATGCCGGTCTTTGCCGAGATTGATGCGCTCTCTGACCAAAAGGCGCTTGGTGTCTATTTTGCCAAATCCATTCGTGATGGTTACGGTGCGCCGTTTGACTTTTATGTGGACGGGGATGCCAAGGACCCGACCAAATATGCTATTTATAACTCTCAATCAGGACTAGGCCTGCCGGACCGGGAATATTATCTGAAGACAGATGATAAATCCGTGGACATCCGGGCGAAATATCTAATCCATATGGAAAAAATGCTGCGTATGGCCGGGGCTGAAAATGCTGCGCAGCATGCCGCAGCAATTATGGCACTGGAAACGGCCCTTGCCACCGTCCAATGGAAGAAGGAAGACAACCGGGATACGGTAAAAACCTATAATGTACGTGACCGGGCCGCACTGGCCGCCATGATGCCGTCTTTTGATTGGGACGGTTATTTTACCGCTTTCGGTACGCCGGATATACAGGCGATGGTTATTAGCCAGCCCAGCTATTTCGAGGCTTTGGACGGTATCATAACCAATACAGATATGGCCACGTGGAAGGCTTATCTCAAATGGCAGACCCTGAACCGCATGGATACCTATCTTAATGCGGAGTTGGATCAGGCGAATTTTGATTTCTATTCCAAGACTTTGCGCGGCGTGCCCAAACAACGGCCCCTGTGGAAACGGGCGGTTGCAACCGTGAACAGTAATCTGGGCGAAGTGATCGGCAAGGTTTATGTTGCGCAGCATTTTAAACCGGAGGCCAAGACACGGATGCTGGAACTGGTGGGCAATCTGTCCTCAGCCTATGAAAACAGCATCAAGAAGCTGGACTGGATGGGGGAGGATACCAAGGTCAAGGCGTTGGAAAAACTCCACAAATTTACCCCAAAAATCGGTTATCCGGATATCTGGAAAGATTATTCTGCTCTGGAAATCAAGGGTGATGACCTGTTCGGTAATATCGTGCGGTCCAAGCGGACGACCCATGATCGTCAGATTAAAAGGCTGGGCGGACCTATTCAGCGGCACTTGTGGTATATGAATCCGCAAACGGTGAATGCCTATTATAATCCGTCCATGAATGAGATCGTCTTTCCGGCGGCTATTTTGCAACCGCCCTTCTTTGGTATGTCTACCGATGATGCGGTTAATTACGGGGCCATTGGCGGCGTGATTGGCCATGAGATCGGCCATGGTTTCGATGATCAGGGCAGCACCTATGACGGGGACGGAGCTTTGAAAGACTGGTGGACCGAACAGGATAAAGCCGAGTTCAAGAAACGCACCAGCGCATTGGTGGACCAGTATAACGGCTTTAAGGTCTTTGATGACCTGTCGGTTAATGGTGAATATACGCTGGGCGAAAATATTGGTGACCTTGGCGGCCTGAGTATCGCTATCAAGGCCTACCGACTGTCCCGGAACGGCAAGCCCGGTCCGGTCATTGACGGCCTGACAGCGGAACAGCGTATCTTTATCGGCTGGGCGCAGGCTTTCATGGGTAAAATGCGGGAAAAGGCGGCGCGGCAGCGTATCGCCACTGACCCGCATTCGCCGTCAAAATTCCGGGTCAACGGTGTTGTTCGCAATATCCCCGAATTTTACGAAGCCTTTGATGTGAAGCCCGGTGATGCGCTCTATCTGCCACCGGAAGACCGGGTAAAAATCTGGTAAGCATCTATAAAATTATCTGACAGGGCAGCTTTTCAATTGTCCTGTCAGATACCATATCCTCTGTCACATATCACATACGCTCTCCCCGACCTGATTCGCAGAACGTCGTTTTTGGCCTGAAAACTGATAATCGTCGTTAATATCTGGCATTAAACCATTCCTTAACAGTGTTAGGTGTAGAATCACCCCATTAGAATTACTTAATATTCAAATATCAGGCTTTTACATGAAGAATCAGCTTTCAAAGCAGCAAAATTGTGATACATCCTCCGGCGGGGATGTGCAGTTGGTAACCGATTATAATATGCTATTTGATGTCATAGCCGCAGATACACCGGCACTTCTTGAGGAGTGCTTTAAATTGCGGTACCAGGTTTATTGCCTGGAAACAGAATTTGAAGATAAAAGTCAGTTTGTGAATTGCCTGGAAAGGGACGTCTATGATGACAGGTCCGTTTCCAGTTTGCTCATTCATAAAAGTACTGGAATTGTGGCGGGAACCGTCAGGTTGATATTACCGCCTGATGAAGCTCTGCCTGACCCCCTGCCGGTTTTTAATATATCCTCTGATTTGGCCGGATTGAGCGAACAGGTTATTCCCCGAGGGACAACAGCCGAGATTTCCCGGTTTTCCATTTCAAAGAAATTCCGCCAACGGCATTATGATACTCATATTCCCGGCCTTGAGGAAAATATTGGGAGTGCGAACAACGTGAACAGGGTCATTCCCCACATCACCCTCGGGCTTATGAAAGCCATTGTTGGAATGAGCGTTGAAAATAATATTTCGCACTGGTCAGTTGTTATCGAACCAACATTACAGCGGTTGCTGAGAAAGCTTGGTATTTATTTCATTCCTGTTGGCAGGATGGTAGAGTATCATGGCCGGCGCAGAACATTATATAATGAGATAGGTTCCCTGCTTGATAGAATGTATGAGACACATTACGAAATTTGGGCGGTCGTTACAGATTACGGCCAATTGTGGCCATATCAGGGGACATATAATAGCAAAGAAGTTCGTAAATAAATGATAACAATATATCATGTCAAAATCTGAAATGGCATGATATTATAAATCTGTTGACCTGAACAGTCTGAAGCGAGGAGAATATGTTGTTAACCCAATCTGTTACCAAAATTTTATCAGGAACCAGAAAGACCGTCACCGGTTTTCTTGTGGTTATTATGGCAACTTTATTATTGTCGGCTTGCGGCGGGGAAGACTCTGTTAGTCTGGAAGACCGTATGCAACGCGCTCTTGACTGGCAGTCGGACGGCGATCTCAAAGCCGCCGTTATTGAGTTGAAGAATGCCCTTGTTACCTACCCGGACAGTCAGGATGCCCGGATATTGCTGGGGCGGGTTTATCTTGAACTTGGTATGGGGGCGGCTGCAGAAAAAGAAATTTCAAAAGCGGAAGAATTGGGCATAGATGAAAATACGATCATTCTACCGCTGGCGGAAAGCTGGTTATTACAGTCCAAGTTAGATGAAATTATCGAGAGGCTTGTCTATGAACCAGACAGCGTTACGGCAGTTTCTCTGGGGAAACGTTATTTTCTGGGGGAGGCCTATCTTGGGAAAGGGCAAATTAAAAAGGCAGAGGGGTATTTTGACGAAGTTCTTCAGGCAACGCCCGGCAATATGAAAGCCCTCGTGGGCAAGGCGCGGATCAGCTTTATCAAGAAAGACACTGAAAATACGGATAAATATATTGCTCTTGCGGCGGCTATTTTACCCAACAATCAGGAGCTTCTGCAATTGAAAGCAAGCCGTAGCTGGTTATCGGGGGATTTTGAGGCGGTAGAAGGCTATTACCGCAAGCTGGTTGAATATTATCCCAGTTACAGCATTAACGAAGTATATCTGGCATGGGTCGAGCTGATAAACGGTAAAACCGATGAGGCTGGCCCACGCCTTGTTAAACTACGGGACATGGCTCCTGAGAATAGTCTGGTCAATTTTGTGTCTGCCCTGCATGCTGTTATGGGAAAGAATTACCCCGACGCAAAGGCTTATGTGGAAAAGGTACTGTCCAGGGTTCCGGGGGATTATAGAACGAAGTTTATCGGGGCGACAGCAACATATGCTCTTGGTGAATATGAACAGAGCTATGCCTATATTAAGCAATATCTGCAGGTCATACCGGATGATGAACGGGCAAAGGAACTTTTGGTACAGTTGCAAATTCGTTTGAAGAAAGGGACAGAAGCATACGCAACGTTGAAGGACCTGAGTGTGCAGGCAGAAAAGAAAGAGAAATTTCTCAATATGCTGGCTAAATACGAATTGCAGAAAGGCGATATTGAGCAGGCCAGAGTTCATCTGGAACAATCTCTGTTAGAAAACCCGGACCAAATCGAAAGTCGCCAGAATTTGGCTTATTTAAGAATAGCCAAAGGTGATATAGATGAGGGCATGGCAGAGATGGAACGTGCTTTAAGTGAGATCCCTGACGAGTTTAAACGCCAGATGCAGCGTGCCAGAATGCTGATTATTGTGAAAAAATATGATGAGGCGATAAAAATTTGCCGGGACCTTCAAAAAATGGATCCGGATAATGTGAATGGATTTATTTGTGAAGGCACCGCCTATTACAAAAAGGGTGATACCGGGGAAGCGCTTTCTCCCTTATTGAAGGTACTGGCAAAAAAACCTGGGAATAAGGTAGCTTCTCGTCTGGTGGCCTCAATCCATTTGAAAAATAAATCTTATGAGAAAGCCCGGAATGTTCAGGGAAAATATCTGAAGATACATCCCGTTGATGCCAAGTCAACATTTGGCATGTATCTGTTGTTAATGAAAGCGGACAAGGAGAAGGAAGCCATTGGATATTTAAAGAAATCTGTGGAATTAAATCCCAATGCAAGAATGCCGGTTCTTGTTCTGGCCCGACATTATTTGACAGAAGAACAACCCGAAAAGGCTCTTGAAGTAAGCGACAGTATCATGCCTCTTTTCCCCAGAGCAGAAGGATTGCTTGAGGTCAGAGGAAAGGCTCAGATGAGTTTGAAACGATTTGATGCCGCCGCACGGTCTTTTGAAAAACTTGTGAAAGAGAATCCGGAGAATGTTTTAGCTCTGCAACTTTTGGCCTCAGCCTATGATGCCAATAGGGATTATTTAAAACTGGATATTACCGCTCGGGAAATTCTGTCTCTGAAACCGGATGACGTCAAGGCGCGTATTTATTCGGCCAAGGTTGGTGCTTCAAGAGGAAAATGGCAGGAGGCGGATGATATTCTGTCTAATATCAAAGGTGCCTTTACGGAAAGTCCTGAATATTATTCTCTCAGGGGGCGTGTTAATCTGGCCAAAAGAAATTTTGATCAGGCCATATATTATTTTGACAAAAATTATAAGGCAAACCCGACTATAGCAACGGCAATACAGCTCGCGATGGTTAATCAGGGCGCGGGAAAAATTGATGCGGCCCTTGAAGTAATGGTTGACTGGCATCAGAAAAATCCTGATGACACGCTCGCCATGGCCTCTTTGGGTGACCTGTATCTTGCCAAGGGAGCTTATGGAAAAGCCAATGAGAATTACCGGCGTATTCTGGAAAAATACCCTGCCAGTGATAATATCCTGAATAATCTGGCCTGGTCTTTGCTGAAACTGGGAAAAGAGGACGAAGCTTTGTCAACTATTCATAAAGCGCGTAAGGAGAACCCGGATTCGGCAGATTTTATAGATACCGAAGCCGAGATACTGCTGGCCAAAGGTGAGGTAAAAGGCGCCATACGGCAGTATAGAAAAGCGGCGGCTAAGGCCCCGGATGATTTGAAATTCAAATACCACCTTGCGCTGGCCCTTAATAAAGCGGGGCAAAAGGAAGAAGCCATAACGACGTTAAAAGATTTGAAAGCGGATGGTCGTCCTTTTGAGGGACAAAATGAAGCCTTTGATCTTTTGGATCAGCTTCAAGCAGAGTGATGACCTATGAGCTCTCCGGATTTTTCCCATGCAGAGGCCTTCGCCCGGAATTTGGGCTGGCTGACGCAGGGCGAACTTTTATCGCTTCGCCATAAAAGGGTAGCCATTCCCGGTATGGGCGGGGTTGGCAGTGCCTACCTTCTGGCCCTGGTGCGGCTTGGCGTGTCAAAATTTCATATTTCGGATATGGATGTTTTTGAACAGGCCAATTTTAACCGTCAGGTGGGGGCTTTCATGTCCACGGTGGGCCGGCCAAAAGTAGAGGTCATGGCGGAAATGGCCGCCGATATTAACCCTGAAATTGACATAAAGTCATTTGGAGACGGAATTTCCAGAGACAATATCGACGCCTTTCTGGAGGGTGTGGATATAGTGGTTGACGGCTTTGATTTCTTTGCCCTTGATATTCGCCGGGATGTTTTTAAACGCTGTCATGAGCTGTCTATTCCGGCCATTACTTGTGCGCCGGTGGGTATGGGGGCCGCGTTATTGTCTTTCATGCCGGGGAAAATGAGTTTCGAGGACTATTTCAGAATTACCGACCAAGACAGCGAAGAAGACCAATATATTAAATTCCTGATCGGCCTGACGCCGCGTCCGGCTCATCGGGGTTATCTGGTAGACCCTTCATATGTGGATATGAAAAACCATAAAGTTCCCTCAACCCCGATCGGCATACAATTATGTACGGGCCTTATTGTGACAGAGGTTCTAAAAGTTCTTCTGGAGCGGGGCGGTGTCAAGGCCGCGCCTCATTACCAGCTTTATGATGCTTACCGGGGTATTCTCAGGAAAGGCTATATTCCGTTTGGCAATGGCAATCCGCTTCAACGGCTCAAATATTTCTTTGGCCGGATGCTTTATGCCAAAATGTCAGAAACTGCGATCCAGAAAGAGGATGCGCCGCTATCATCCGTCATGGAACAGATCATTGATCAGGCCCGTTGGGCGCCCAGCGGCGACAATACACAGCCCTGGCAGTTCGAGATCAAAAGTGAGCGGAAGGTCATCGTCCATATCCCGGAGATTGAACAGGATAATCTTTATGAGTTTGACCATGGCCGGCCCACTTATCTGGCCGTTGGCATGATGCTGGAAACCCTGCGGATGGCGGCGTCTTCTCATGGCCTTGCCCTGCGCTGGGCCTTGCCGAAAGAGGCGGTGTGGGATGGCCGGGCGCAGAAGATAACGGTGAATTTCAGGAAGCTTAAAGCAACTGTTAAGGATGACCTTCTGGATTATGTACCATTGCGCTCCGTGAACCGATTTTCCTATCAGACAAAGGCCTTGCCTGATCCGGTTAAAAAGGCGCTTTCAGATGAAATAGACGAATTATTTGAGATTAAATGGTTTGAAAGCCCGGCTGTGCGGCGGCGTTTTTCCCGCCTGAATGCGGCGGCAACGGATATTCGGCTTCGACTAGAAAAGTGCTTCAAAGTACATCAGAAAATCATTGACTGGACAGCGGGGGACAGCCGGGACGGCGTGCCATCAGGGGCCGTGGGTATGGACAAGGTAAGCCTCTTGCTTATGAAGCAGGCCATGAAAAGCTGGTCCCGTATGGATTTTATGAATAAATATATGGGCGGCACCCTGCTTGCTCAATTACAGATGGATATTCTGCCGGGCCATAAATGCGCGGGCCATTTTGCGCTACTCTGGAAAGACGGGGGCAAGAAAGACCTTGGCCAAATAATGCAGGCCGGGGAAAAATTACAGCGTTTCTGGCTTCAGGCCACCCAACAGGGGCTGGTGATGCAACCGTCCATGGCGACCATTTGCTTCAGCCATTATGCGGAACAGGGCATCGATTTTTCCGGTGGCAACCGGGCCCTCGTGAATAAGGCCTTACGGCTTGGCAATGACTTTGACATTCTGTTGGACGGGCGTCTGTCAGACGTGGTTTTCTCCGGCAGAATAGGCTATCCGGGCAAGATAAAAACCCCTGTGCGTTCTATAAGAAAGAAACTTCGGGATCTATTGTAATTTAGCCTGTATCTTGCGGGCAATATCCAGATAGATGGCTGTATGGGGGCTGTCCGGATTATGGACTACGATGGGGGTGCCGCTGTCGGATGTTTCGCGAATATCCATATGGAGCGGGATTTCGCCGAGGAAATCGATCTCAAGCTTTGCCGCAATCTCCCGCGCGCCGCCGTGGCCGAATATATCGGATCGCTCGCCGCAGGACGGGCAGAGGAAATAGCTCATATTTTCCACGATGCCGAAAACCTCCGTATCGGTCTTCTGAAACATATCCAGCCCCTTGCGGGCGTCAATAAGAGCGATGTCCTGCGGTGTGGAGACCACAATAGCGCCGTCCACATCAATGGTCTGGGCCAGCGTGAGCTGTACGTCCCCGGTGCCCGGCGGCAGGTCCAGAACCAGCACGTCCAGCTCCCCATCCACATCCCATTTGGTGTCATTGGTCATTTGCTTGACCGCGCCCATCACCATGGGGCCGCGCCAGATGGTGGCGGTATCCTGTTTCATCAGATAGCCCAGCGACATGCTCACCAGGCCGTGGCTGATGATGGGGATGATTTTTTTGTCTTCACTCTGATGGGGGCTTTCGGTCACGCCGAGCAGGGTCGGGATAGAGGGGCCGTAAATATCCACATCAAATATGCCGGCTTTGAGGCCAATGGCTTGCAGGGCAAGGGCCAGATTTACGGCGGTAGTGGATTTGCCGACCCCGCCCTTGCCGCTGGCCACCGCAATCACATGCTTGACGCCGGGAATTTTATGGGTGTTTTTTAACGGGCCGGAGCCTTTTTCCGGGGCTTGCATGGCGGGAATTTCCTTGGCCGGATCACGCTGGGCGGTCAGGACAGAGGTAACCTTGCTTGCCGCCGTCAGGTCCAGCAGTTTTGCATCACATTTCTGCCTGATCTGTTCCATCATTTCGGCCTCGGCAGGGTCGATATTGAGGGCAAAACCGACCTCGTTATTTTTGATCACCAACCCCTGAACCATGCCAAGGGTGACAATATCGCGGCCCTTGCCCGGATGAGTGATGGATTTCAGGATATTTATGACCTGTTCGCGCTTGACCTCTGACATTTTGATCCTATCTATGATACTATTGTAATATTGTTGTTCTTGTCCCCTACATAGAATATATAAGTGGTAAGAATAAAAAATATAGGGGAAATTGTGTTTTTTCCAAATTTGGGTTGATATTTTCTTTAAGGAGCACTTGTATGTCTTGGCAAAATAATAATGGTGGTAAGGATCGGGGACCATGGGGCAGCGGCCCGGGCGGCGGTGGTCAGGAGCCACCGGATATCGACGAGTTGATTCGCAAGGGTCAGGATAAATTCCGCAATGCCTTTGGCGGCGGTAAAGGCGGCGGTAAGGGCATGGTTATGCTGATCGTCCTGCTGTTCGTTGTCGGTTATCTATATGCGGCATTATACAAGGTTCAGCCCGATGAAGCCGGGGTTGTTCTGCGCTTTGGCAAATGGATTGAAACCACGGATACCGGCCTTCATTTTCACTGGCCGCCCATTGATGAGGTTATCATCCCCAAAGTGACGGCAGTGAACAAGATCGACGTTGGTTTCGGATCCGGAAAGAAAGAACGTCAGATGTTGACCGGGGATGAGAATATTGTCGATGTACGCTATTCTGTCTTGTGGCGGATCAAGGATCCGGCCCGTTTTCTGTTTAACCTTGATCAGAAAGTGCAGAGCATAAAATCCATTTCAGAAAGTGCCATGCGCGAAGTGGTGGCCAAGACGGACATTCAGCAGATCATGACATCTGAACGGTTTGGTATTGAGGTAGAGGTGCGCGGCATCATGCAGGAAGTCCTCGACAAGTATGAGGCCGGCATCGAGATTACGCAGGTCAAGATGGATACGGTATCGCCGCCCGCGCAGGTATCCGAAGCTTTCAATGATGTGCAGAAGGCTGAAGCGGACCGGGATAAAACCATCAACGAAGCCAAGAAATATCAAAATAAGATTGTACCAACGGCACGCGGGACGGCGGAAAAAATGAATCAGGAAGCCGAAGCCTATAAAGCCCGGGCCATCACCATGGCGCAGGGGGAAAGCGCGCGTTTCCTATCCGTTTATGAGCAATATAAAATGGCCAAGGATGTGACCCGGCGCCGGATATATCTGGAAACCATGGAAAGAATTCTCAGCAATACGGACAAGGTCATTCTGGAAAATGACGGCGGCGGTGTGTTGCCCTACCTTCCCTTGCCCGCGATCAAGAAACAGAATTAGGACAGGATAGAGATCATGAATAATCTAAAAACTTTAATTGCGTTGATTGTCCTGGGCGGTAGTGTTGTGTTGCTGGGGGCATCCATATTCACCGTACGGGAAACGGAACAGGCTCTGGTTCTGGAACTTGGTAAATGGAAGAATACCGTTACCGAACCCGGCTTGCATTTGAAAACACCTTTTTTGGAAAATGTGGTTTATTTTGACAAGCGGATTCTGTTGCTTGATACCCCGGAATTGATTGTTATTACCGAGGATCAGAAACGGATCATTGTGGATGCCTTTACCGAATTTCGGGTTGAGGACCCCCTGAAGGTTTATCAGGCGGTCCGTAATGTGAGCGGTGCGGAATCACGGCTTTCCATCATTATCAATTCCAACCTGCGTAAAGTATTCGGTCAGCGGGAATTTAAAGACGCCCTGTCCGGCGAGCGGCGGACCCTGCGCAAGGCGATTTCGGATTCAGTGCGTGATGAGGCCGAAGCTCTTGGCATCAAGGTGGTGGATGTGCGCATTAAACGTACTGACCTGCCTGCGGAAAACAGCAAGCCGATTTTTGACAGCATGATTGCCGAACGTCAACAAGTGGCCCGTGAAATTCGCGCGCGCGGCGAGGAACAGGCTATCCGCATCAAGTCAAAAGCCGACCGGGACCGTACAGTCCTGCTGGCGGAAGCGGAACGGGATGCCCAGAAACTGCGCGGTGAAGGGGATGCCACGGCGGCCAAGATTTTTGCTGATGCCTATAATCAGGACCCGGAGTTTTATGCTTTTTATCGGTCCATGCGCGCCTATAATGTGGCCTTCAAAAAGAATAACACGACTATGATTCTGTCACCGGACAGTGACTTTTTCAAGTATTTCAGGGATATGAAGGGTAAGAAATAGACCGGATATTTTAAGTCGGGAGCAAGGGGCTATGGGTCCTTGCTCCCATGTCTGTTTCTCAGGTCTGTGTTCTTGGGCCGGATTAATGCGATAAAGTGATGAAAAATTACGACCAACTGCTTTTGAGCCTCTTATTTCTGTCACAAAGTGTGGTAATGATGTGAAAAATAATATTTCCAGGGAAGAAATTTAATTTTTGGATAAACGGAAGATATCAGGAATGCGTATGACTGGAATAAAGAAAATATTTGCCGGGGCGATAATCATTGTCTCTGCAGTGGTAATCATGCCCGTTGCCGCCTTTGCAAAAGGGGCACCGGACAGCTTTGCGGACCTTGCGGAAAAACTATTGCCGGCTGTGGTCAATGTGAATACAACTCAGACTATCAAGATTGATCGACGGTCCATGCCGCGAATCCCCGGCATGGAGGATTTTTTCAAACGGTTTGATCGCGGGCAGGGCAGGGATAACAGCGAAGATAAAGATGGCAAACAACGCCCTCTTACTCGTCAGCGTCAATCCTTGGGCACCGGCTTTATCATTGATCCGTCTGGTATTATCATCACAAATAACCATGTGATTGACAAAGCCGATGAGATTATGATCAAAATGCCCGATGGCCGTGAGTTTGAGGCTAAACTTATCGGTAAGGACAGCAAGCTTGATCTGGCGGTGTTGAAAGTGGAAAGCGACAAGCCCCTGCCGTTTGTGCGGTTTGGTGATGACAGCAAATCCCGTATCGGGGACTGGGTGCTGGCGATCGGCAATCCCTATTCCCTTGGCGGGACTATTACGGCGGGGATTATTTCCGCCCGCAATCGCGACATCAATTCCGGGCCCTATGATAAATATATTCAAACCGATGCCTCCATCAACCGGGGCAACAGCGGTGGCCCCATGTTCAATATGAAAGGGGAGGTGATCGGTATCAATACGGCCATCTTCTCTCCTTCCGGCGGTAATATCGGCATTGGTTTTGCTATTCCCTCCAATCAGGCCCAGCATGTGATCAGCCAATTGCGCAAATATGGTCATACCAAGCGGGGCCGGATCGGGATCAGCTTTCAGCCTGTGACCGATGATATTGCCGAAAGCCTTGGCATGGAAGCGGGGCACGGCGCACTGGTATCATCTGTGGTCGAAGGCGGGCCGGCGGATAAGGCGGGCATATTGGCCGGCGATATTATCATCGAATTTGAAGGCAAGACCATCAAGGAACGTAACGACCTGCCGATCTGGGTGGCCAATACGGAGGTGGGCAAGAAGGTGAAGATGGTCGTATTGCGTAAAGGCAAGCGCAAGAATCTTACTCTTATGATTGACGAACTTCCCGAAGATGAGGAAATCGTTGAAAATATCCCGGATAACCCGGATGCGATCATTCCGAGCGAGGAAGTTTTGGGCATGAGCCTTGAGCCCATTACCGAGAAAACCCGTAAAGCCCTGAAACTGGACGATGATGTGGAAGGTGTCTTCATTGCCGGAGTGGACCGTAACAGTCCCGCCGGGGAAAAAGGCCTGCGCCGGGGAGATGTCATTGTTGAAATCACTCAGGAAGCGGTGGCATCCGTGGATGAGGCTCTCAAACGGATTGAGGAATTGAAGGAAAAAGGACGCAAAAGCATCCTCCTTAAATTTATCCGTCGGGGTAACACGGCCTTTGTTACGGTAAAGTTTGATGAAGAAAAATAATTCTTCCTTATAAAGTTTTAATGAGGCCGGGTTGTATGATCCGGCCTTTTTTTGTTTGTTGATGGTTCAAATGTAGTATAATGACCCGATAAATAAGGGGCAGATCGCGGGCGTTTTTATTTTAGATGGATATGCGCTTATACATATATAAGAATCTTTATTTTATAGTATGTTATTTTAATGTATAGAATAATTCTAAGTTGATTTTATTAAGATGACCCTGTATGGTTATCTCAGAATTTTGCGAATCCAGTTCAATATTTAACTTAAAGGAAAATGATATGACCCGAGTACCTGACGTAACTTTTATGACCCGTGTGCGCAACGATGCCCTGGACGGTCCAAATCCGTTTGAATGGAAGCCTTTGACCTCTGATGAAATTTTCAAGGGCAAGAAAGTCGTTCTGTTTGCTCTGCCGGGGGCTTACACCCCCACCTGTTCTACTACCCATTTGCCAGGTTATGAGAAACATTTTGATGAGATGAAGGCGCTGGGCGTGGATTCCGTGGTCTGCCTGTCCGTCAATGATGCCTTTGTCATGTATAACTGGGGCAAGGCCCAGAATGCGGAAAATGTATTCCTGCTTCCCGACGGTAGCGGTGAATTCTCCCGTAAAATGGGTATGCTGGTCAATAAAGACAATGTGGGCTTTGGCTTCCGCAGCTGGCGTTATTCCATGGTTGTGGACGATGGCGAGATCACAAAAATGTTTGTTGAGCCGGGTTTCAGTGATAATTGTCCAACGGACCCGTTTGAAGTATCCGATGCGGACACAATGCTGGCTTATCTGAAAAGCTAAACCATATATAAAGTTGTTTTTAAAGGGTCGTGGCTTATGGGTTGTGGCCCTTTTTTATGGGACTTTCCCATAAAACTCGTTTTTATCCCCTGACAAAATCCCCATCCGAATAGCCTTGTAAATACAGCAACGCGGTGAGGTCGGCGTGGTTGAGGGCGATGTTGGCGGCTTTTGCGGCGGCGGGTTTGGCGTGATAGGCAATGCCAAGGCCCGCTTCGCGGATCATGGGAATGTCGTTGGCCCCGTCACCGATCGCTATGACTTCATGGTCAGACAACCCGGCCTTGTTTTTAAATTTATTCAGGCTGTTCAGTTTGGTCATACTGTCCACGATAGGCGGCAGGACATGGCCGGTGAGTTTGCCGTCCTTGATCTCCAACGTATTGCCCCGGTTGACTTGAAAGCCTGTGACTGCCGCAACCCTGCTGGTAAAGAAGGTAAAGCCGCCGGAGACCAATACCGTATTGGCCCCGTTGGCATTCATGGTTTTGATCAGGGTTTTAGCACCGGGCATCAGCTTCACCCGCTCCGCATAAACCCGGTCCAATATGGCCGCATCCATGCCCGCCAGAAGGGCGACGCGTTCCCGCAATGTCTGTTCAAAATCCAGATGTCCCTGCATGGCGGCTTCGGTAATGGCGGAAACTTTTTCTTTTACCCCGGCAAAATCGGCCAGTTCATCAATGCATTCACATTGGATAATGGTGCTGTCCATATCGGCGACCAGAAGTTTTTTTACCCTTTGGTCCGTCTGTTGAAAGCCATAATCAAAATTTTCGCCGCTTAAATCAGGGCTGAGGTCGCGGCGAGCCTTATCCAGACCTCCGTCGAAAAATATATCCACGGCCACAGCCTCCGACAGCCATGAGACGGCGGTCACCTGGTCCAGGCGGGCCACATAGGTGGAAACAATGTCGTCGGTCAGGGTAGGGGCGGCGGGATTGGAGATCAGGGTGAGTAGGCTGTGCATAAATCGTAAACCTGTTTTGCGGTTGGAAAGAAGTTACTATATAAGTCAATATTATGAAAAAAGGCATGAAAAAAATTATTTTACTGGCCGGGCCAACGGCCAGCGGTAAATCGGCCACGGCCCTTGACTGGGCTGTGATGCAGGGCGGGGAAATTGTCAATTCGGACAGTATGCAGATTTACCGTGATCTCAATGAACTGACCGCCCGGCCTACGGCCACGGAAATGACCCGTTGCCCCCATCATCTTTATGGGGTTTTGCCGGGTGATGATCTTTGTTCAGCAGAACGCTGGCGGAACATGGCGCTCGGGGTGATTGAGGATATATGGCAAAGGGGCGCAATCCCCATCGTGGTTGGCGGGACGGGGCTTTATTTCAGGAGCCTGATAGAAGGCCTGTCCATGGTGCCACAAATTGATCCGGACATCCGCCGGGAAATTCGGGAAACGGTGACCTCCGAGACCTCAATCGATGCTCACGGACGACTGGCTACCCTTGATCCGATTATGGCGAACAGGTTGCCTTCCGGCGACTGTCAGCGTATTGCCCGGGCATTGGAGGTTATTCTGTCCACCGGAAAATCTCTGAAATACTGGCAAGATATTCCGCCTACTGGCGGCCTTGAGGAGCGGGCGGATGTGGCAATTGAAAAGAATGTTACGGTTATGGAGCGGGCGACCCTCTATGAACGCTGTGACCGGCGGTTGCGTCAAATGGTGGAGCAGGGGGCCGTTATCCAAGAGGTGCGCGCTCTATTGGCACTGAATTATCCCCCCACATTACCGGTGATGAAATCACTGGGCGTACCACAAATTACCCGCTATCTGCGGGATGAGATTTCGCTTGAAGAAGCGATTATATTAAGCCAGACCGCTACCCGCCAATTTGCCAAACGGCAAATGACTTGGTTCCGTAACCAGTGCGAACAGTGGAATAGGATAGAATTGTAATATTAATATATAAATTAACTTTATTTTATACTATTATTACAATATAATGGCTTGACTTGGAAATAATATGACTTTAGGGTGCCAAAAGTCAGGAAGTCATTATGATATGTGTTTCATTTGCCAAAGGGCATGGAAACGGATATATAGTGCTTTCTTTTCTTATGCAGGCATAAGATGACATAATATTTTGCTTTCGGATTATCTATATTCAGATTCTTCGGAATTGACACAGAACGGAATTAGGAAAGGGTTATCATGTCCGGTAAAGCCATCAGCGGCGCAGAGATCATCATAAATTCACTGGTGGATTTGGGTGTCGAGGTGATTTTTGGCTATCCCGGCGGGGCGGTGCTTCCGCTTTATGATGCTCTGTATAATCAGGACAAGATACGTCATATTCTGGTGCGCCATGAGCAGGCCGCCGTTCATGCGGCGGAGGGCTATGCCCGCTCCACCGGAAAGGTCGGCGTTGTTCTGGTCACATCCGGCCCCGGGGCGACCAATGCGGTTACCGGCCTTACCGATGCCATGCTGGATTCCATTCCGGTGATCTGCATTACCGGGCAGGTACCGGTTCATCTGATTGGCAGTGACGCCTTTCAGGAGGCTGACACGGTGGGCATCACCCGCCATTGTACCAAGCATAATTATCTGGTGCGGGATGTGGACAAGCTGTCACGGACCATGCATGAGGCCTTCTATGTGGCGACCAGTGGCCGTCCGGGCCCGGTGGTGATTGATGTGCCAAAGGATGTCCAGATTTACACCAGTGATCATATTCACAGTGGCACCATAAAACACGCCAGCTATCGCCCGGAAGTCAAGGGCGACATTAACGCCATCCGGGAAGCAGTGAAGCTTTTGTCCAGGGCTAAAAAGCCGATCTTTTATACCGGCGGCGGGGTGATAAATTCCGGCCCGGCGGCGGCGCAGTTGCTTCGCGAAATGGTTCAGCTCACCGGTGCGCCGATCACCAGCACCCTTATGGGTCTTGGGGCTTACCCCGCCTCTGACAGGCAATTTTTGGGCATGCTCGGTATGCATGGCACCTATGAGGCCAATAATGCCATGCATGACTGTGATGTGATGGTCTGTGTGGGGGCGCGGTTTGATGACCGGGTCACCGGGCGTCTGGATGCTTTTTCGCCAAATTCCAAGAAAATTCATATAGATATTGATCGCTCATCCATTAACAAAACTGTGCGCGTTGATGTGCCCATCGTTGGCGATGTGGCTCATGTTCTGGAAGATATGCTTAAAGTTTGGAAGGCCACCACCCTTGAGAATGGCCGCCAGTCCTATGATGACTGGTGGGCGGAAATTGAGGTCTGGCGTCAGCGGGATTGCCTGAAATACACGCCGCAGGACGATGTGATCATGCCGCAATATGCGCTGGAACGCTTGCAGGAACTGACCAAAGACAAGGATGTTTATTTCACCACAGAGGTGGGCCAGCATCAGATGTGGGCGGCGCAATATCTGAAATTTAATCAGCCCAACCGCTGGATGACCTCCGGGGGGCTTGGCACCATGGGCTATGGTTTCCCGGCGGCGGTGGGGGTACAGATCGCCCATCCGGACGCATTGGTTATTGATGTGGCGGGGGAGGCCTCTATCCAGATGAATATTCAGGAAATCGGCACCGCCATTCAATATGGCCTGCCGGTCAAGATATTCATTCTCAATAATGAATATATGGGTATGGTGCGCCAGTGGCAGGAGCTGAATCACGGGGGGCGTTATTCGCAGTCCTATTCTGAAAGCCTGCCCGACTTTGTGGCTTTGGCCAAGGCTTACGGCGGTCATGGTATCGTGGTGGAAAAGCCGGATGAGGTGGACGGGGCGATCCGTGAAATGATAGACACGGACGGTCTGGTCATTGTGGATTGCCGGGTGGCGAAACTGGCCAATTGTTTCCCTATGGTGCCCGGCGGCGCGGCCCATAATGAAATGATTTTGCCCGAGGAAGACGCGGAAAATCAGCAACATGAAGGGGGCGCGGCCCTGGTATAAGCCGGGCGCAGGAGAAGAAATATGCATCATACGCACAAAGAAGTTGAACTGGCCGTTCGTCACACCCTGTCCATCATTGTGGATAATGAGGCCGGGGTTCTGGCGCGGGTAATCGGTTTGTTTTCAGGGCGGGGCTATAATATCGAGCATCTGACCGTGGCCCCTGTTGACCTTGAGGGCAATGAATCCCGCATCACCGTGGTCACCATCGGTACCCCCCATGTGATTGAACAAATCAAGGCACAGCTGGACCGGCTGGTGCCTGTGCATCGGGTCGGTGACCTGACCGAATGCGGCCCCCATGTGGAACGGGAACTGGCGCTGGTCAAGATCCATTGCAAGGGCGAACAACAACAGGCAGCTCTGCGCATTGCCGAGGCCTTTCGGGCCAAAACCGTGGACAGCAGCCTTGACAGCTATATTTTTGAGGTAACCGGAAAAACCGACAAGATCAAAGCCTTTATCAAGCTTATGGATGATGTGGGACTGGTGGAGGCGGTACGTACCGGTGTTGCCGCGCTCAGCCGTGGGGCAGAGGCCCTGTGAAGAATTTTATGGAACTTATATTTTTACGAGGAGAAATTTAATGCGCGTATATTATGATCGCGATGCGGATGTGAACCTGATTAAGACCAAAAAGGTCGTGATCGTCGGATATGGCAGTCAGGGACATGCCCATGCCGCTAACCTGAAAGACAGCGGCGTTACCGAAATTGCCGTGGCCCTGCGCGAAAGCTCCAGCAGCCGGGCCAAGGCCGAAGCCGCTGGTTTTAAAGTGATGACCGCCGCCGAGGGCGCCGCATGGGGTGATGTGATCATGGTACTGGTCCCCGATGAATTACAGGCCGACCTTTACGCCGATGACCTTGCGTCCAATATGAAACAGGGCGCGGCACTGGTCTTTGCCCACGGTTTGAACATCCATTTCAAGCTGATCGAGCCCCGGGCCGACCTTGATGTCTTTATGATTGCCCCCAAAGGCCCCGGCCATACGGTGCGATCCGAATATCTTAAAGGGGCAGGGGTTCCGACCCTGATTGCGGTTCATCAGGATGCGTCCGGCAATGCTCATGATATTGGCCTGTCCTATGCCTCTGCTAATGGCGGAGGCCGCGCGGGCGTCATCGAAACCACCTTCAAGGAAGAATGTGAAACCGACTTGTTCGGTGAGCAGGCGGTCCTGTGCGGCGGGGCGTCGGCATTGGTCCAATGCGGGTTTGAGGTTCTGACAGAGGCCGGATATGCGCCGGAAATGGCTTATTTCGAATGTCTCCATGAATTGAAGCTGATCGTGGACCTGATGTATGAGGGCGGCATCGCCAATATGCGCTATTCGATCTCCAACACGGCGGAGTACGGCGATTATATGTCTGGCTCGCGGGTGATTACTCAGGAAACCAAGGCCGAAATGAAACGCATCCTCGCCGATATTCAGGAAGGTCGTTTCGTCAATGACTTTATGCTGGACAATAAGGTCGGTCAGGTAAAACTGAAAGCTGCCCGCGCCAAGGGTGCCGCGCATCCCATCGAAAAAGTAGGCGAAAACCTTCGCGCCATGATGCCGTGGCTGAAAGAAAATCAACTGGTTGATAAAGCCAGGAACTAGAGCCTGTGGACAATTAAGTTGGCAATTATGTTGTCAACTTAATTTACTTTTCCAGTTATTATTTTATGACTGGAGAGAGATTTTCTTGTTTTTGCCATGCAGAAAAAATGGTGGAATAGGCTCTACATAGTCGGTCCTAAAAAAGCATTTAAAGTCTTATAGATTGGGGATTCCCAAGGCTTTAGGTATGCTGTAAACTGCAACAAATTGAAGTTTCCCCTTTAAAAGGTTGCAGTTTATGCTCAGGAAAAACCCGCGCCCGGACCGTCAGGACGACCTGTTTCGCTCACGTCTGGAAAATATCATCAACCCGCGCCACGAACTGGTAAAGCTGGGGGCTCTGATTGACTGGGATGGTCTGGAAGCTGATCTTTCCCGCTTTTACTGTTCTGATAATGGTCGTCCTGCCGGATCAATCAGACTGATGACAGGGCTCTGTTTCCTGAAAGA
>UOED01000131.1_pt1 | contig 34738 bp, 29 predicted proteins | sample 1990161 | NCBI WGS metagenome assembly UOED01 (sample SAMEA4728526, study PRJEB27164) | hydrothermal vent metagenome | biome: marine basaltic hydrothermal vent biome; feature: marine hydrothermal vent; material: mineral | place: Pacific Ocean | collected 2011-06-14/2011-07-23 | depth 1741 m | reverse complement strand
ACCTATGGCGCGCTCGGTAAAATATTGGCCCAGATACCGGGATTGCAGGCGGCCAAGGTCGGACAATTTATCGTAATTGTCCGAATGAAACGAAGCCTGCCCATGTCGTATCAGATATATCTCAGCCATATGCACCCTTTGTATTTAAAGGCAGTGTATTTAAAGGCAGTATAGGATTTATCTTATTATTTTTGAAATTTATTATATGTATAGTATATTATTGATTTGATAAATAGTAGAGGCAAGTATCATGCGCTTGAGTCAGGTTGATTTAAATCTGTTTATTGTCTTCGAGACAATCTATGCCGAGCGTAACCTGACCCGGGCCGCCGATATTTTATGCCTGAGCCAACCGGCGGTCAGCAACGCCTTGGCCCGTCTGCGCCGGGCCTTTGATGACCCGTTATTCATTCGGGCCAACAAGTCGATGGTGCCGACCCCGGCGGCAGAAAATATCATTGGCCGGGTGCGGGAGGCCCTGCAACTGATGACCAGCAGCCTGACGGAGGAAGGTATTTTTCAGCCGGACCGGGCTGACAAAACCTTTCGCATCAATATGTCCGATTTGATTGCCGCCATGATTCTGCCGCCTCTTGAGGAAATGGTCAGCCGCCGGGCACCGGGTCTGAATTTTGAAAGCTATCATATCCCAAGGGCCGATCTGTTGCGGGAATTATCCGGCGGCACCATGGATTTCGCCGTTGATGTGCCGATGTTTAATGATCCGCAATTATGCCATGCGCCGCTGTTGAAGGAACGGTACGTCTGTATGCTGGGCCGGAACCATCCTTTTAAAGGCGATAAGCTGACGCTGGAGGATTATCTGGGCTTTGACCATATTCATGTGTCCAGCCGCCGCAGTGGCCCCGGCCATGTGGAGATCGCCCTGAACCAGCTCGGTCATCGGCGGCATATTCAGCTCAGGCTTCAGCATTATCTGGTGGCGCCATTGGTCGCTCTGCGGTCTGATCTGGCTCTGACGGCCCCCCTGCGTTCGGTCAGCCAATATGACGCCCGTCTTATGGAACTGCCTTTTGAGCTGGCGGATTTGGAACTGCATCTTTACTGGCACAAAAGCCGCTCTGAGGATCAGGCCAACCGCTGGATGCGGGACAGGATCATGGATGTCACCGCAGAATATCTTTAACCCCCTCACAAAGCTTTGATGTGTATGTGACCCTGTCATCCCGTAAACTGTTCTTAACAGGAGTAGGTGATGACAATGGGATATATCAGGCGCGGTTATAAACCGCTTATCTTTTTAATGACATTCTGGCTGAATATTTCAGCGGTTATTGCGGCGGATGTGCCCCAAAGCTGGCGCTTTGAATGGCAACGTACAGATTTCCGGAAAAGCACCATTGATTTCAAAGAGATTATTGAAGGCGGCCCGCGCAGGGACGGCATCCCGTCCATTGACAAGCCTATATTCAAAGCGGTTTGGGAAATCAAGGGCATGGGCAAGAAGGAACCGGTTATCAGCCTGAATATCAAGGGCGATGTGCGGGCCTATCCGGTGCGCATACTGATATATCATGAGATTGTCAATGACACGGTAGGCGGGGTGCCGGTGACGATCACCTATTGCCCGCTCTGTAATGCGGCATTGGTTTTTGAGCGGACTTTCGAGGGGAATGTGCTGGATTTTGGCACCACAGGCAAGCTGCGCCAGTCGGACATGGTCATGTATGATCGCCAGAGCCAAAGCTGGTGGCAACAGTTTACCGGCGAGGGGATTGTGGGCAAATATGCCGGAAAGACCTTAAAGGCGATCCCGTCCCGCATGGAATCCTTCACCCTGTTCCGGGACCGCCATCCCAAAGGCCGGGTTCTGGTGCCCAATAATGACCGGATGCGCCGTTACGGCAAGACTCCCTATATGAAATATGATACATCGCGCTGGCCCTTTCTATTTGATGGCAATTATGATGGCCCGCCAAAGCCCCTGTCCCGTGTGGTGGCGGTGGGAAACGAAGCCTGGCCTCTGTCCCTGATCCGCAAACGCAAGACCGTTCGTTCCGGTGATCTGGTCATCAGCTGGCAGAAGGGACAGAATTCGGCCCTTGATTCCCGCAATATCCGGCGCGGGCGGGATGTTGGCAATATTACCGTGACCCGGGGCGGGGCGGATGTGGTGCATCATATTCCGTTTGCTTTTGCCTTCAAGGCTTTTTATCCTGACGGCGTGATCCATATGAAAGTGAAGGACAAGTCCCCGGATGTTGCTGGAAAATGAAGCTGCCCTGCGCCTGATATTTTTTATCGGCGTACTGGTCATTGTCGCCCTGTGGGAGGCCATCAGCCCCAAACGCCCCCGCCATATCACCCGCGCCGTACGCTGGACACGCAATCTGTTGCTTGTCCTCATCAACAGTGTCCTTGTGCGTCTGATCGTGCCCCTCACCGCAACAGGGGCCGCCATTTTTGCGGCGCAAAATGGGATCGGGCTGTTTAATCAGCTGTCATTACCCTTTGCGCTTGCGGTTATTCTGTCGGTTCTGTTGCTGGATTTGCTGATCTATGGTCAGCATGTGGTTTTTCATTATGTGCCGATGCTCTGGCGATTGCATAAAATTCATCATATTGATCAGGAAATTGACGTGACCACCGGCCTGCGGTTTCATCCTTTTGAGATCATCCTGTCCATCGGGGTTAAATGCGCTGGCGTCATCGCGCTGGGCGTGCCGGTGGCGGCGGTGGTTATATTCGAGGTTCTCCTGAACGGTATGGCCATGTTTAACCATGGCAATATTCGCCTGTCGAAAGCATTGGATAAAATCTTGCGGTTATTAGTTGTAACCCCGGATATGCACCGGGTTCACCATTCGGTTATTCCGCAGGAGTTTAACAGTAATTTTGGCTTTAATATGCCATGGTGGGACAGGATTTTCGGGACTTACCGCGCGCAACCGGACAAAGGCCATGACCAAATGGAAATTGGCCTTGCGGATTATCGGGATGATCATAAGACCGGGTTATGGGCCTTGATGATCATTCCATTTTTACGTCGGAGAAAAGACGGTGTTTAAGCCAGTTTCTGCCCGATAATTTCCAGAATTTCCATAACATCCTGAGAGGCATTTTCAGCTCTTTTTACGGCCTCAATAGCGCCTTTAATATTACCACCGGCATATTGTCGGGCGGCCTCGATACCGCTGGCGTGGACATCATGATGGGGACCGCTTAAGGCCTGCCATTCGGGCAGGGAGGTAAATCTCGGGTCATTCTGCTTGTCGTACCATTTACCAAGGCGGCAGCTGTGATGGTCGGCAAGTTCCGCCGGGTCAAGCGTTGCTCTGCCCACAAGCATCTGGGATAATTTACGCATCCAGATCATATGATCTGATTTTGCGGCCTGTATGATGGCTGTCTTGCCGCCGCGCGGTACCATGTCATTGACACTTTCCAGAATGGGGGCTTCGGTCTTCTCAAGAACCTCAATGACTTCATTGACTTTTTCCACATTTGTCGTGCTCATGCGGGCAATGGTAATGACACCGCTGGAGACTTCCTGAGAGGCTTCGGCCTGCTGGCTCAAAATACCGTTAATTTCCTGCATACGGTTATTGACTATATCCACCTGATCGGCGATTCCGGCCATTTCCTGCGTTGATGTGTTGATAACATTCTTGCCTTTGGCGACTTTTTCACTGCCCTCATGCATGACCGTAATAATACCGCTCATTTCAGTGCGCAAATTATTAATGCGGTTGCGGATATTTTCCGTTGCTGTGGCGGTCTGATTGGCCAGGCTTTTGACCTCATTGGCAACCACCGCAAATCCCTTGCCGGCATCCCCGGCCCGGGCGGCCTCGATGGTGGCATTGAGGGCAAGCAGGTTGGTCTGTTTGGCAATATCTTCAATATCCTTGACGATCTTGCCAATTTCTTCGGAGGCGGCAGATAAGTTATTTACCTTCTGGGCCGATTGTTCAACGGAATCTGCAATTTCATCCATGGTGGTTTGGGCCATCCTGGCTGAATCAAGACCGCTGGCGGCACTTTCAGCCACATGGTAGATTTCGCTGGTTGCCCCGCTTGCGCTTTCAGAAATACTGCCCACGGAGGCAGCAAGTTCCTCGACGGCGGCGGCAATGGATTGGGTCTGGTTATCCACTTCACGGATGTCCCGGATCATTTCAGCAACGCCGGAGACACTTTTGCTGGCCGTGATCGACATATCAACCGTCCGGCGCAGGTTACGGTCGACGCGGGCAACATTCTTGTCTGAAATTTGTTTGATCAGGGTTGTATATTTACATGTCCCTTCATTAATTTTCTGAAATTCCCCATTGAATAAATATTGTAAATTTTCCCCGATATTCTCGAGTTGTTGTTCGTATGACATATGTTACTCTCTACCCTATTATCGTTACTGAAAAACTAGAATGGGACAATAGGGAGAGAAGTCTTAATATTTTGATAAAATTTATCTAAACTTCTTCTATAGGTTGTTTTAATTTCAGGATCGTTCGAGCGTTTAAAATAATAGCAAAATTCCATATGGTTAGGCCAAAAATTAGAAATTCTGGAATGTAACGGCCAAATCCAAACAGGCCAAAAAGAGCAAAAATAAAGGCAAAAGCATCCCGCTTTAAACAGTAATTGCAGAAATTAAAAATTTTCAACAGGATTGGCCGACCTAAATAGTGCATTCGGATGGTGTTGGCAAGGATGTCAAATCGCCCACCGCCCGGACCAAAATAAAGCAGTGAAGTCATGAGCGAAACCCCCAGCAGGGCGAGCAGGACAATATAAACACCCAGAATCAGGTATTCGTCACCATATGTGCTCCACAGAGCGTAACTCAGGGATCCCATAAAGAGTATATTGGTGATCATGTCGATGGTAGTGTCAAGCTTTGCCCCGTTAAGGCTGGCCTGAAATTTTGCCCGGGCTATTTCACCGTCTATGCCGTCAGCAACGGATGCTACATGAAATAATACGCACCCCCACAGAATTCCGCTTTCCCTCCCCGTAATCAGGACGTAGGTCATCAAACCCGCCAAGAGGGCTGTCAGAGTTGTAAAATAAGCCGGATGTATGGGGTAGTCGGCAAAAATTTTGCTGAAAAAGGTGGATACGGGCCGGTTCAGAGTTTTTGAAATAAAACCATCAGAGGGTTTGTCCAGCCATTTGAACAGGCGCGCACGTGCTTCGCTCAGATTATCCTCTTGTATGGGGTAAATGTGAAACGGGTTGCCGGATAAAATTTCATTTTCAGAGTATATAGTGTCAGCTTGTGTTTCAAAATTATCCCGTGCGAAGATGATTTTTCCGCTAGAGGGATATTTCAGGACTTTCGCGCCGGAGGTGAGGAATGTTTCCAGCAAAGAATTATGAACCAGAAAACCGTCTTCCACATAGAGAATAGTGTCACGGGGGCCGATATTCGCCGCTGTGATATCCTTGACATATTCCACGGTTGCAGATTTTTCATTGGCATATTCGGTATAGGATTTGTCCGCTTTGATGGAAGGATCCGGAATGATGATTTTCTTGATATTATTGGCGATACAGTTTTTAACAAGGCGGTCCCGGACGCTGATGGCGGAGACGATGAGGTTCCCTTGCGGGGCAATGTTTATGATCGCAGTCGTTGGGATAAATGTACTAACTTCTGTTACAGTGGCCTTCATATTTATGACTTCTTTAATCTTAACTTTTTCAAGAGAATAAACCTTTCTTCCTTTTGTGCAATGATTAAAAAGGCAAGAAAATAAACCAATACCCCGCCTATAAGGCCCAGAAAAACGCCCGGTACTGACTGCAAGTCCATGATGGTGGATAACAGAAAAAGGAAGGTAAGCAGGAAAGCGGACATGATTACGGGCTTGAACATCATCCTGTCCAGAGGGAAAATATTGAAAAAATACCCGGCAAGTATCAGCCGGGTAATTTCCATAACACTATAGGACACAAGCAGACTGGCCGCCGCGCCAGCGATGCCATACGTCACCGACAGAAAATAACACAGGCTGCCATGCAGGATCAGAATGACTATGGATAAAATGGGATTGATCCCCGGTTTTTTATAGAGAAATATCAGCTCGCTCAAACCGAAACTGCCCTGAACCATGATGGCACTGGTCAGCAGCAACAAGGTAAGGTAGGCCTCGTCGCCGCTTACTTTAAATAGGCCGAGCAAAGCCCCGCCGTAAAAAAACAACAGGGTGACGATCAGAGCCTGAATAGAGAAAATCCAGTAGCTCACCCGGGCCAGTTCCTTGGCGACATTTTTAAGGGGAGCATGCTTCACCGTCTGGGAGATAACCGGCTCCAATATGGGGTCAAAACTTTGGCGGACTTTCTTGACGATGGTCATGATCTGTAGCGCGATACCGTAGATGCCCAGAGCCCCCGGCGTGACAATCGCCGCCAGCAGATAGATGTCAATGCGCAGGATCAGGACACCGATCAGGTCATAGGCGGCGGTAGGGGCAGAAAAGGTGACCATTTCTTTTATCCGCTGCCGTGTAAGCCCCCGAATATGGCGGATGTCTTTCTCGTAAATTCGGCTAAAGCCATAGAGAGAATATAGAAAAACACTGATATTCATAACCCAATAGGCTATGAATAACCCGGTTTCCACCTGTCCCAAAAAGAACAAGCCGGCGGAAAAAAGCAACAGTGTATATGGCTCCACAAGACTTTTGGTCGTGACTTCATAGCGCATTTTGCGGGCAGCGCGGGTGGCGGTAAGGAATATCTCCGCATAGGCGTAAAGGAGGGAGGCGGGTAGGAGGATGAATATCCCCCGCGCCATATCGCCGGGGAACAGCCCAAACAGGAAATCTTCCATCATATAGACCGGAATAATAATTGCCCCGCCAATTACGGTGCTTATGATGAGGGCTGCGATGATGGTATTATAGACTCCCGTCCGGTCATTCTTGTGCAGGTCATCATGAATAAAATGGAACAGGGATCTTTTGAAACCAAAAAGGATAATGGCGGTCAGGGTTTCTACCAAGGTCACAGCGAACAGATATTGACCGAATATTTCCTTGCCATAGAGTAGGGCCACCACAAAGAGAAAGGGCAGGCGCGCGCCCAGCCTGATAACAAACCCGAATAAATTTGCCGCCGCCCCCTTTAACAGGTCCTGCCGGTTATTTCGGGCGGTGGTGTCTAGCATGTCATCGGGCATAAATATTTTTACTATTGTTCTTTGTTAAAGACATTATATAGTCCTTGTTATCGTTTAATCAAAAAAATACAGGGATAAAAATGAAAAATACTTTACTTATGACCACCGCCATAATCGCATTGCTAACGTTAAGTGGTTGCGGGGAGGACAAGAACGCTCAAAATAGTGCCAATTCATCTGAAACAGCACAGGGCACCGCAGAAGCCACACAGACGGAATCCGACCGGCTGAATGCGCGTTTTGAGCAGGTCTTCATGCGCGATGTGATGGACAGTCCGGAATTTCAGACCTATCTGGGGATTAAGAAAGATTACGGCAAATGGGATGTGCGGACCGAGGAAAAGGCCGCCGCCGATCATGCCCGGACGATCAATGACCTGAAAGAATTACAGGCCAATTATGATTATGACAAACTGGATGAGGCCACAAAGCTCAGCTATGATCTGGCGGTTCGGGCCCTGAAGGAACAGATCGAAGGTTATAAATGGCGGTATTATAACTATCCCGTCAATCAGATGTTCGGCTGGCAGTCACGGATTCCGGCGTTCCTGATTAATTTTCACCGGGTGACGTCCCTGTCCGATGCGGAGGCCTATATTTCCCGGCTTGAAGGGGTGAAAGCCACCGCAGATCAACGGATGGCGGCCATGAAACGTAATCAGGACAAGGGCATTCTGCCGCCGAAGTTTGTCTTTCCCTATGTGATAGACGATGCGAAAAACCTGCTCACCGGGGCGCCGTTTACGGACGGGGATGACAGCACATTGCTGGCGGACTTTAAAAAGAAGGTGGCGGGGCTGAAACTTGAGGATAAGGCACAGGCCGATGCGCTGATCGCGCGGGCGGCAAGCGCCCTCCTGACCTCTGTCAAACCGGCCTATGAGGGTCTGATAACGTTGGTGGAAAGCCAGCAGGCGGCGGCGACCACCGATGACGGGGCCTGGAAACTGCCTGACGGTGCGGCCTTTTATAAATATCGCCTGAAACAGATCACCAGCACAGATATGACAGCTGATGAAATACATCAACTTGGCCTTGATGAAGTGGCGCGAATTCACGGCGAGATGCGCGGCATCATGAAAAAAGTTAATTTTAAAGGCTCCCTGCAGGATTTCTTTGAATTCACCCGCACCGACAAGCAATTTTATTACCCGAACACGGAAGAAGGCAGGCAGGCCTATCTGACAAAAGCCGAGCAGATCATCAATACTATGAAAGGTCGTCTGGACGAGGTTTTCATCAGCAAACCGAAAGCGGACCTGATTGTGAAGAGGGTGGAGGCCTTCCGCGAGAAATCAGCGGGCAAGGCTTTTTATAACCGCCCGGCCCCCGATGGCAGCCGTCCCGGCATCTATTATGCCAACCTGTATAAAATGTCCGAAATGCCCACTTATCAGATGGAAGCCCTAGCCTATCACGAAGGCATTCCCGGACACCATATGCAACTGGCGATCATGCAGGAATTAAAGGGCATTCCCAAATTCCGTAAGTTCGGCGGCTATACCGCCTATACGGAAGGCTGGGGGCTGTACAGTGAATTTCTGCCCAAGGAAATGGGGTTTTATGCGGACCCCTATTCGGACTTTGGCCGTCTGGCCATGGAAATCTGGCGGGCTTGCCGTCTTGTGGTGGATACGGGGCTCCATGACAAAAAATGGACCCGTGAGCAGGCCATAGACTATCTGTCCGCCAATACCCCGAACCCCAGAGGTGACGTGGTCAAGGCCATTGAACGCTATATCGTCATGCCGGGACAGGCCACGGCCTATAAAATCGGTATGCTCAAGATTCAATCCCTGCGCGCAAAGGCCAAGGCCGAATTGGGCGATAAATTCGACATTCGGCAATATCACGAAGTTGTTCTGCGGGACGGGGCCTTGCCGCTGTCAACCCTTGAAGATAAAGTCAATGAATGGATCGCCTCAAAGAAATAAATCCGAACAGGACTATCATGCCTTGCTGACTATTGATGAAATGGCGCGGGCGGATCAGATGACCATCGCTGCCGGAACGCCGGGCGCAGACCTGATGGAGGCGGCGGGGCTGTCCGTGACCCGTCATATCATGCATGATTATGCGGTGGCTAAGGCTCTGGTGCTTTGCGGGCCGGGCAATAATGGCGGCGATGGTTTTGTCATAGCTCGCCATTTGAAAGAAGCCGGATGGCCGGTGACTTTGGCCCTGCTCGGCGGGCGGGGGAGACTGGCCGGGGATGCCGCTGTGATGGCCGGAAAATGGGACGGCGGCATCCTGGCTCTAACGCCGGATATCATTCTGGATTACGGCCTTGTGGTGGATGCCATATTCGGGGCTGGATTATGCCGGGATGTAAAGGGGCCGGCGGCCAAGCTTATTACCAAGATTAACGGCCTTGACCTTGATGTGGTGGCGGTGGATATGCCGTCTGGCCTGTCGGGGGACAGCGGGCAAATTCTTGGGGCCTGTCTCAAGGCCACCTCCACGGTGACATTCTTCAGGCGCAAGCCCGGCCACCTGCTCTATCCGGGGCGCGATCTTTGCGGTGCGGTAGAGGTCACGGATATAGGCATTTCGGACAGGGTACTGACAGATATTGCCCCTCAAACCTATCATAATGATCCGGTGCTCTGGCAGGATCAGTTTCCCCATCCCACCTTGACAGGCCATAAATATAACCGGGGTCACGGGGCGGTGATCAGCGGCGGATTGGCCCATGGCGGGGCGGCGCGCCTTGCGGCCCGGGCGGCGCTCAGGGTCGGGGCGGGGCTGGTCAGTGTGGTCTGTTCTGAGGCGGCGGTGCCGGCTCATGCCGCCCAACTGAACGCGGTGATGATAAAGCCCTTTATGGGCAAGGGGGACATTGGCACTTACCTGAAAGACGACCGGATAGGCCATTGGTGTGTTGGACCGGGCGGCGGGGTCAATGAGCGCACAAGGGATTATGTTTTGCAGATATTGGCCGCCGAACGCGGCTGCGTTATTGATGCGGACGGGTTAAGCGTCTTTGCCAATCAGCCGGACAGACTGTTCAAGGCCATTGCCAAGTCCGGTCAATGCCCTGTCCTCACCCCCCATGCCGGTGAATTTGCCCGCCTGTTCCCGGATTTGGCCGGGGGCAAGCTTGCGGTGGCGAGAGCGGCGGCAAGGCGGGCCGGGGCGGTGGTCATTTACAAAGGCCCGGATACGGTGATTGCGGGTCCGGATGGCCGGGCGGTAATTAATGACAATGCGCCGCCAACCCTTGCCACGGCGGGGTCAGGCGATGTTCTGGCCGGGCTGTGCCTTGGTCTGATGGCACAGGGGATGGCGTCTTTTGAGGCGGCCTCGGCGGCGGTGTGGGTTCATGGGGCGGCGGCCACAGCCTTTGGTCCCGGCCTGATTTCAGAGGATATTGAGGGCCAAATCCCCGCCACGCTCTCATATATTTCGGAATCCGCCAGTTAAGGCATTTTTTCGGTGGAAATTTATTCTTAAATGGCTATAAAGACCAACATATATGCAGATTCGGCCATATTTTATGAATAGAATGCGGGTGTGGCGAAATTGGTAGACGCGCTAGATTTAGGTTCTAGTGTCTTATGACGTGGGGGTTCAAGTCCCTTCACCCGCACCATTCTATTGATGTCTGTCGATAGGCGGTTTAATATTAAAACGGGCTTTACGGCCCCTCAGAAAAAGCAGAATAAACATGCAGGTAACGGAAACAGTCTCAGAAGGTTTGAAGCGCGGATATAAAGTTGTCATTTCCGCAGACGATATTGATGCCAAAATTGACGCGGAAGTGAAAAAAATTCAAGGGCAGATTAAAATGCCCGGTTTTCGTCCCGGCAAAGCGCCCCTGTCTTTGCTGAAAAAGCTGCACGGCAAAAACCTGTTGGGTCAGGTGCTGGAAGAAACCATCAACAGCACCTCGCAGGCCGCGCTGGACGAACAGAATGTCCGCCCGGCCATGCAGCCAAAGATCGAAGTGGTGTCTTTTGATGAAGGCACAGACCTTGAATATTCCATTGATGTGGAAATCACGCCGGAATTTGACATTCCCGATCTGGCTAAATTGAAGCTGGAGCGGTTTGTGGTTGAGGCCAGTGATGATCAGGTCATGGAAGCTGTGACTAAAATCGCCGGCCAGCAGAAAAACTTTAAAAAAGCCGCCAAGACATATAAAGCCGGGAACGGCGATGCTGTTCTGATGGATTTCCTTGGCAAGGTGGGCGGCGAAGCCTTTGACGGCGGCGCGGCAGAAGGTCATCAGCTGGAGCTTGGCTCCAACAGCTTTATCCCCGGCTTTGAAGAACAACTGGTTGGCGTGAAAGCGGGCGATGAGAAAAATGTTGAAGTAACCTTCCCGGAAAATTATCAGGCAGAAAATCTGGCCGGAAAATCAGCGGTTTTTGAAGTGAAAATTCACGAAGTCCAAAAGCCTGCTGATATGGTAATTGATGATGATATGGCCAAGAAGTTCGGTTTGGAAAATCTTGATGCTCTGAAAGATCTGGTGAAGAAACAGGTCGAGCAGGAGAATCAGGGATTGGCCCGAACCAAGCTGAAACGCGCCCTACTTGACCTTTTGGCGGATGAAGTTTCTTTTGAGGTTCCCGCAGGCATGGTTGATCTGGAATTTGACCAGATATGGCAACAGTTGAAAACAGACCTGCACCGGGAAGCTCTGGAAGAAAACCCGGAGGTTAAACCGGAAGATATTGATGAGCCGGGCGATGATGTGAAAGAAGAATATCGCGCCATCGCCGTACGCCGGGTCCGCCTGGGCCTGCTCCTGTCCGAAATTGGTCAGAAGAATGATGTCACGGTTTCCCAGGAAGAAGTGACCCGTCAGATTTCACAGGAAGCCCAGCGTTATCCGGGGCAGGAAAAACAGGTTTTTGAATTCTATCAGCAAAACCCGCAGGCCATGGCCCAGATGCGTGCCCCCTTGTTTGAGGAAAAAGTGGTTGATTTCATTCTGGAACTTGCCGCTGTCAAGGACAAGAAGGCTTCCCGCGACGAATTGATCGCCGCCATTGAGGCCGAAGAAGCCGAAGATATGGCCAAGAAAGACACCAAGAAAAAACCGGCAGCCAAGAAGAAAGCGGCACCGAAAAAACCGGCGGCAAAGAAAGCGGCGCCCAAGAAGCCTGCTGCTAAAAAAGCCGCTCCGAAGAAAGCACCGGCAAAAAAGGCCAAAGCTGAGAAAAAATAATCAGCCGGCCAGAAAATTAAGGATTTGGTGACGGGCATTGGCTAAGATGCCCGCACTTACTTTAGAAACAGGAAAGCTGATATGAGCGACGTGCGCGATACATTTATGAATACTCTGGTGCCCATGGTGGTGGAGCAGACCAGCCGGGGCGAGCGGTCCTATGACATTTTCTCCCGCCTCTTAAAAGAAAATATTATTTTCCTGACCGGGCAGGTCAATGATCAGGTGGCCGGGCTTATCACGGCACAGCTTTTGTTTCTGGAAGCGGAAAATCCTAAAAAGGATATTGCTTTTTACATAAATTCACCGGGCGGTGTGGTCACGGCGGGCATGGGCATTTATGACACCATGCAATATATCCGCAACAAGGTCAGCACCATCTGTATCGGACAGGCATGTTCCATGGGGTCATTGCTTTTGGCGGCTGGCGAAAAGGGACAGCGTTATTCCCTGCCCAATTCCCGCATTATGGTTCATCAGCCATCCGGCGGCGCGCAGGGGCAGGCAACGGATATCGAGATTCAGGCCCGCGAAATTCTGGCTCTGCGGGCAAGGTTGAATGATATTTATGCCAAACATACCGGGCAGAAGCTGGCTAAAATTGTTGATGCGCTGGAACGGGATACTTTTATGTCTCCGGAAGAAGCCAAGGCATTCGGCCTGATTGACGAGATTTTTGACAAACGCCCTGCGCCTTCAAAAACAGATGACAAATAAAATAAACCCTGTGATTAATTTGAAAATTAATCATTTTTGTTAATTAATTGTTTTCTAGTTTTTTGCTAAACTGCATCTTGATTAAGCATCATTTTGTGTGGTTTGGGGTAAAGTGATAGAAAAATATGACAATCTGGCAAGAAATCCGTTGAGATTTATAGCATAGTCAGAGTAGCATATAAGGGAACTTTTAGGAATAGATACCTTATGACGAAATCAAAGTCCGGTGAAAGCAAGAATACACTCTATTGTTCATTTTGTGGCAAGAGTCAGCATGAAGTAAAAAAACTCATTGCGGGGCCAACCGTATTTATCTGTGATGAATGTGTTGAGCTTTGTATGGATATTATCCGCGAGGAAAATAAAACCACCTTGACCAAAACCGGTGACGGGGTGCCCACGCCGCTTGATATTCTGCAAACCCTGAATGATTATGTGATCGGTCAGGAACAGGCTAAAAAGGTTCTGTCCGTTGCTGTTCATAATCATTACAAACGTCTTCGGCATTCTACAGAAGGCGATGATGTTGAACTGGCAAAATCAAATATTCTCCTGCTTGGCCCCACAGGGTGCGGGAAGACATTGCTGGCTCAGACTTTGGCCCGTATTCTGGATGTGCCCTTCACCATGGCCGATGCCACCACGCTGACCGAAGCCGGTTATGTGGGCGAGGATGTGGAAAACATCATCCTGAAACTGCTTCAGGCCGCCGAATATAATGTGGAAGATGCCCAGCGTGGTATCGTTTATATCGACGAAGTGGACAAAATCAGCCGCAAGTCTGACAATCCGTCCATCACCCGGGATGTATCCGGGGAAGGCGTTCAGCAGGCTCTGTTGAAAATCATGGAAGGCACTGTTGCCAGTGTGCCGCCCCAAGGCGGGCGCAAACATCCACAGCAGGAATTCCTGCAGGTGGACACCACCAATATCCTGTTCATTTGCGGCGGCGCATTTGCCGGCCTTGACAAGATTATCGCTCATCGTCTTGAGGGCAAGTCCATTGGCTTCGGTGCTAATGTGGCCCCTGATGATGATCGCAAGATCGGTGAGATTCTGTCGGATCTGGAACCGGATGATCTGTTGCATTTTGGTTTGATTCCTGAATTTGTTGGCCGCCTGCCGGTTCTGGCAACGCTAATGGATCTGGATGAGGACGCCCTTGTGGAGATTCTCAGCCGACCCAAGAACGCTCTGGTCAAGCAGTACCAGCGCCTGTTTTCCATGGAGGAGGTGGACCTTACCTTTACGGACGGCGCATTGATAGAGATTGCCAAAAAGGCGATCACCCGAAAAACCGGTGCCCGGGGATTGCGATCCATCATGGAAGATATTCTGTTGGATACCATGTTTGAGCTCCCCGGTCTTGACGGGGTTGATGAGGTTGTGGTCAATGCGGATGTGGTCAAGGGTAAAACCCAGCCGCTTTATATCTATACCAAAACCAAACAGGGTGAAGTATCTGCGCCTGCGGGTGCCTGACGCACCTTTCTTTTCCGTCACATTAATTTTGGGGGTTTTGAGGCGTAAAACTCTAGGTTGGCCTTGAACTTAGGCATTTTATGCCTAAATATATAAAAAATACAGTCAACGAATGGACGCCCTGATGAGCATTACATACCCCGTACTTCCCCTAAGAGACATTGTGGTTTTCCCGCATATGATCGTGCCGCTGTTTGTGGGCCGGGAAAAGTCGGTCAAGGCATTGGAAGATGTGATGAGCAATGACAAGAAAATTCTTCTTGTTTCGCAAAAAGATGCCAATGATGATGACCCGTCCGCAGATGATATTTATTCGGTTGGCACGGTGTCCACTATTCTGCAACTCCTGAAGCTGCCGGACGGAACGGTAAAGGTTCTGGTGGAAGGCGGCGAGCGGGCGAAAATAACCCGTTATCTGGAAAATGACGAGTTTTTTGAAGCCGAGGCCGAGATTGATCAGCCGGTGGTTGAAGAATCAAAGGAGCTGGAAGCCCTTGTTCGGTCGGTTCTCAAACAGTTTGAGCAATATATCAAGGTCAATAAAAAAATTCCTTCGGAAATACAAAGTACGGTGAGCCAGATTGAAGACCCGGCGAAACTATCCGATGTGGTGGCCTCTTATCTGTCGCTGACCATATCCTCCAAGCAGGAATTGTTGGAAAATTCCAACCTCATATCGCGTCTGGAAAAGATTTACAGTGTGATGGAAGGTGAGATCGGCGTCATGCAGGTGGAGAAGAAAATTCGCCACCGGGTGAAAAACCAGATGGAAAAAACCCAGCGGGAATATTATCTTAATGAGCAGATGAAGGCCATTCAGAAGGAACTGGGTGAAGGCGATGAGGCCAAGGACGAGATTGGCGAGTTGGAAGACAAGATCAAGGCCACGAAACTCAGCAAGGAAGCCCGTGAAAAATGCCTTGGCGAATTAAAAAAACTTAAATCCATGAGCCCCATGTCTGCCGAAGCAACGGTGGTGCGCAACTATCTTGACTGGATGCTGTCTGTGCCATGGCAGAAAAACAGCAGGACCAAGCATAACCTGGAGCAGGCGGAAAATATTCTCAATGAGGATCATTACGGCCTGGAAAAGGTCAAGGAACGTATTCTGGAATATCTGGCGGTTCAGCAGAGAACAAAGAAAATCAAAGGCCCGATCCTGTGTCTGGTGGGGCCGCCCGGTGTAGGCAAGACGTCACTGGGCAAATCCATAGCCCGGGCTACAGGCCGTAATTTTGTCCGCTTTTCCGTGGGAGGGGTGCGGGATGAGGCCGAGATTCGCGGCCATCGGCGCACCTATATTGGCTCCATGCCCGGAAAAGTAATTCAAAGCATGAAAAAAGCCGGTTCCAGCAATCCCATGTTTCTACTGGATGAGATTGACAAGATGGGCAATGATTTTAGGGGTGATCCATCGTCGGCTCTGCTGGAAGTTCTTGACCCGGAACAGAATAACAAATTCAACGATCATTATCTGGAAGTTGATTATGACCTGTCCAATGTGATGTTCGTGACCACGGCCAATACCCTGAATATGCCGCAACCGCTTCTGGACCGCATGGAGGTTATTAACCTGTCTGGTTATACGGAGGATGAGAAGGTTGAAATTGCCAAACGGCATCTGATCAACAAACAGATGAAAGATCACGGGCTGAAAGCCCACGAATGGTCAATTTCTGAAGGGGCGCTTCGGGAGGTCATCCGCAGTTATACCCGCGAGGCCGGGGTGCGGAATCTGGAACGTGAGATTGCCAAGCTGATCCGTAAGGCGGTTAAGGAAATCGTGCTGGGTAAGGTAAAATCCGTGAAAATCACCTGCCGCAATCTGGAAAAATACGGCGGCATCAAACGCTTTATCTTTGGCGAACTGGAAGACAAGGATATGGTCGGGGTTACCACCGGCCTTGCCTGGACCGAGGTCGGCGGCGTTATATTGCAGATCGAAGCCATTTCATCCCCCGGCAAGGGCAAGGTTACCATCACCGGCAAGCTGGGCGATGTGATGAAGGAATCAATTCAGGCCGCCATGAGCTATGTGCGCTCTCGGGCACTGGAATTTGGTATTCAGCCATCCCTGTTTGACAAAACGGATATTCATATCCATCTGCCCGAAGGGGCGACGCCAAAGGACGGACCGTCTGCGGGGGTTGGCATGATCACCTCCATCGTATCGGTTCTGACCAATAATCCGGTGCGGCGCGATGTGGCCATGACGGGCGAGATCAGCCTGCGCGGGCGGGTGTTGCCGATCGGCGGTCTGAAAGAAAAATTGCTGGCGGCTTTGCGCAGTGGTATCAAGACGGTTTTGATCCCGGAAGAAAATATGAAAGACCTTGCGGATATTCCCGATAATGTTATTCGAGGCCTTGATATTATGCCGATCAGCAAAGTGCATCAGGTTTTAAAAGTGGCTCTGGTGAAGTCATTGGTGCCGCTTGCTCCTGAAGATGTGGAAGCGGCGGTGTCTCTGGCCAAGGAAAAATCCGAATCTGAATTTGGCACCACGGTTCGTCATTAGAAAAGGGCGAACCGATAACTTTTCCGGGTATTCCTGTCTATAAAGCACCCTTCTGTATCAGAGGGGTGTTTTTTTTTCGGTTAAATTCACTTTGTTTTCAATGTCAAGCAAACTTTATGCAAAAAACCGCAGTTTTGTGAGGTTTTCCCTTTGACGAAATAAAAAACGGCGGCTACACTGCACTCACTTTTAACCAATTCAGTAATACTTTACATAAGGGGAAGATAGTGAATAAAAATGATCTCGTCGCCGCTGTGGCAACTGCCGCCGGCCTTTCAAAAGTTGATGCAGCTTCTGCTGTAGATGGCGTATTCTCATCCATTACCGATGCCTTGGCATCCGGCGGTGATGTGCGTCTGGTAGGCTTTGGAACTTTTAGCGTTGCCCAGCGTGCTGCCAGTGAAGGCCGCAACCCGCGTACTGGTGAAAAAATCCAGATTCCTGCGTCGAAACAGCCTAAGTTTAAAGCCGGTAAAGGCCTTAAAGACGCTGTTAACAAGTAATTTGCCTGTTTTTAAAAGACGGTTGGCGGAAAAATCGCCAACCGTCTTTTTTTAGGCTTTACATATCTTCAAACAGTCTGTAGACATGCATCCACAAGATGACGGAAGCCATGTTGTTGTTTTGAGAAATGGGGCGATTAGCTCAGTTGGTAGAGCGCTTCGTTTACACCGAAGATGTCGGGAGTTCGAGTCTCTCATCGCCCACCATTATCTTAAATATTACAATGTGTTAACCATATATTTTGTAATATAACGGATTTGATGAAAAGCCCCTTGACTGTGTCAGGTGAATGGCTTAAATCAATCCCACGCCCCGGCGGTATTTTCTGGGGGTGTAGCTCAGTTGGTTAGAGCGCTGGCCTGTCACGCCAGAGGTCGCGGGTTCGAGTCCCGTCACTCCCGCCATTTTCCCTTATCTTTCCGTCAATTGCATATTCTTCACATGTAAAGCTTTTTCCCAAAAAAAGCATTGGCATTTTATGTCACTTCGGGCTATTAAATCAGAGAGGGTTAGACGTCACGGTTGGCGTGAATTTCGCCCGTAACAATATTAAATAGAAGGGGTTGGGCACAGATGGATGGATTACTGCTCGAATATCTTCCAATTCTGATTTTCTTTTTCATTGCAATAATTATGTCTTGCATGTTCATTATGCTCCCCATGATGCTGGTTAAGCAGAAGCCGGACGCGGAAAAATTATCCGCCTATGAATGTGGGTTTGAGGCCTTTGATAGTGCCAGAAAGCCCTTTGATGTCCGCTTTTATCTGGTGGCCATATTATTCATTATCTTTGATCTTGAGGTAGCCTTCCTGTTTCCCTGGGCAATTTCCCTGGGCAAGATCGGCCTTTTCGGCTTTGTATCCATGATGATTTTCCTGGGCGTGCTGACCATCGGGTTCATCTATGAATGGAAGAAGGGGGCTTTGGAGTGGGAGTAGAAATGTCAAAAGGTGAAAATGTGGGAACCCTGCCCGCCGTGGATCAGGATGTTTACTTTAAATCCTTGTCCGATGAACTGTCCGACAAGGGCTTTGTGGTCGCGAACCTTGACGATGTTATTGCCTGGGCCAGAACCGGCTCCCTGTGGTGGATGACATTTGGTCTGGCTTGCTGCGCTGTTGAGATGATGCATTCCAGTATGCCCCGCTATGATGTGGAGCGTATGGGATTTGCCCCCCGTGCGTCCCCGCGTCAGTCCGATGTGATGATCGTGGCGGGAACCCTGACCAATAAAATGGCCCCGGCCATGCGCAAGGTCTATGACCAGATGGCCGAACCCCGTTATGTGATTTCCATGGGTAGCTGTGCCAATGGCGGCGGCTATTATCATTATTCCTATTCGGTGGTGCGCGGCTGTGACCGGATTGTACCGGTGGATATTTATGTTCCGGGTTGCCCGCCGACGGCGGAGGCACTGGTTTACGGTATTCTGCAACTTCAGAAAAAGATTCGCCGTACCGTGGCGTTGGACAGATAAGGAGAGCTATGGTGAGCAATCAGGAAACACTGAATGACATGGGCGAGGCCATCGTCCGGGCGCTGGAAAATGAAGTCCACGGTTTTGAGATCGCTTTGGGTGAGCTGACGGTTCGGGCGCGGGCGGACAAGATTGTTACGGTTCTGACCACTCTGCGGGACGAGGCTCTGTTTAAATTTGTCCAGCTCATTGATATTTGCGGCGTTGATTATCCCGAACGGGCGCGGCGTTTTGACGTTGTTTATCATCTGTTGAGTCTGAAACATAATATCCGGGTGCGCATAAAAATTCTGGCCGATGATGAAACGCCGGTGCCGTCCGTAACAGACGTCTATCCGTCGGCCAACTGGTATGAGCGCGAGGTATGGGATATGTATGGGGTCATGTTTGACGGCCATCCTGACCTGCGCCGTCTGCTCACTGACTATGGTTTTCAGGGCCACCCACAGCGCAAGGACTTCCCCCTTACCGGTTATGTTGAACTGCGCTATAGCGAGGAAGAGCGGCGGGTTGTTTATGAGCCGGTTAAATTGCAACAGGAATTCCGGGATTTTGATTTCATGAGTCCCTGGGAAGGGGCCAAATATATATTGCCCGGTGATGAAAAAGCGGACGGCACGGCTGAATCCGGCGGGCAAGAGAGTTAAGAATATGGCTGAAGTAGATATTAAAAACTATAATATAAACTTTGGGCCACAGCATCCTGCGGCTCACGGGGTTTTGCGGCTCATTCTGGAGCTTGACGGTGAAGTGGTCGAACGCGCCGACCCTCATATCGGTCTGTTGCACCGGGGGACGGAAAAGCTGATCGAGCATAAAACCTATCTTCAGGCGATCCCCTATTTCGACCGGCTGGATTATGTCTCGCCCATGAATCAGGAACATGCCTTCTGTCTGGCCATTGAAAAGCTGTTGGGCCTTGAGGTGCCGGAGCGCGGCCAGTATATCCGCGTGTTATATTGCGAAATAGGCCGGATACTTAATCATATTATGAATGTGACTGCCCATGGTATGGATGTGGGGGCCCTGACGCCTATCCTCTGGGGGTTTGAGGAGCGGGAACTGCTCATGGAATTTTATGAGCGGGTAAGCGGTGCGCGGCTTCATGCCAATTATTACCGGCCCGGCGGCGTGCATCAGGATCTGCCCGAGGGGCTGACTGATGATATTCTGCGCTGGTGTGATAATTTCCCGAAAACCATGAATGATATTGAAACACTGGTCACGGAAAACCGTATTTTCAAACAGCGTAACGTGGGTATCGGCAAGGTAACTGCAGAAGAATGTTACGCGCTGGGCTTTACCGGGGCCATGTTGCGGGGCTCCAACGTGGCGTGGGATTTGCGCAAGGCGCAGCCCTATGATGTCTATAATGAAATGGATTTTGACGTGGTTGTGGGCAAAAACGGTGATTGCTATGACCGCTTTGTCCTGCGGATTGAGGAAATGTATCAGAGTATGCGGATCATCCGCCAATGTATTGAGAAGATGCCAAAGGGTGATGTGCTGTCCACGGATCATACGGTGACACCGCCGCGCCGGGCCAATATCAAAACCTCTATGGAGGCTTTGATTCAGCATTTCAAACTCTATACCGAAGGCTTCAAAGTGCCGGAGGGCGAGGTCTATGCCGCTGTCGAAGCCCCCAAGGGCGAGTTTGGTGTCTATCTGGTTTCCGATGGCAGCAACAAGCCGTACCGCTGTAAAATCCGCGCACCGGGCTATGCCCACCTTCAGGCCATGGACCATGTAGCGCGGGGGCATATGCTGGCCGATATTCCGGCCTTGATGGGGTCTTTTGATATTGTGTTCGGAGAGGTTGACCGATGAACATCAGTGTAAGAAACGCGGAAAAATTTGAGTTTACGGCTGAGAATATGACCTGGGCCGAGGGGCAGATGGCGAAATATCCGCCGAGCCGCAAGCAAAGCGCGGTGATGCCTCTGCTGACCCGGGCGCAGGAACAGAATAACGGCTGGGTTTCAATCCCGGTGATGGAATATGTGGCCGATCTTCTGGGCATGGCTTATATCCGGGTGCAGGAAGTGGCGAGCTTCTATACCATGTATAATCTGAAACCTGTGGGCAAGCATGTGATAGAGGTCTGTACCACGACCCCCTGCTGGTTGCGGGGGTCCGACGATGTGGTTGCCGCCTGTAAGGATGAGCTGGGCATTGGTTTCGGCGAAACCACGGCGGACGGCGAGTTCACCCTGCTTGAGGTGGAATGTGCCGGGGCCTGCGTTAATGCGCCGGTGATTGCCTATAAGAAAGAATATTACGAGGATCTGGATAGTGACAGCACCCGTAAATTCATCAAGGCCATCAAAAGTGGTGACGTTCCCGTATCGGGACCGCAAACCACCGACCGTCATAAATCGGCACCGCAGGGTGGCCCGACGACCTTAAAAGAATTTTGTGCCGTGCAGGGAGGGCAGGAATAATGCTTGCAGATAAAGATCGCATCTTTACCAACCTATATGGCTATCAAAGCTATGGGCTTGAGGCCGCAAAGAAACGCGGTGATTGGGACGGGACCAAGCAGATACTGGAAAAGGGCATTGACTGGATCATTAATGAGATGAAGGCATCCGGCCTGCGTGGTCGGGGCGGGGCGGGATTTCCCACCGGCCTGAAATGGTCCTTCATGCCCAAGGAATCCGATGGGCGGCCCCAATATCTGGTGGTTAATGCGGATGAGGGCGAACCGGGCACCTGTAAGGACCGGGAGATTATGCGCCATGATCCCCATAAGCTGATCGAAGGCTGCCTTGTGGCCGGGTTCGCCATGCGGGCCTGCGCGGCCTATATCTATATTCGCGGTGAGTTTGTCCATGAGGCCGATGTGCTGGATGCGGCCATACAGGAGGCCTATGCCGACGGTCTGATTGGTGATAATGCTTGCGGGATGGGTTATAAATTTGACGTTTATGTTCACCGGGGGGCCGGGGCTTATATCTGCGGCGAGGAAACGGCGCTCATTGAAAGTCTTGAGGGCAAGAAGGGTCAGCCGCGCCTGAAGCCGCCTTTTCCGGCCAATGTGGGCCTTTATGGCTGCCCGTCCACGGTCAATAATGTGGAGTCCATCGCGGTAGCCCCGACTATTCTGCGGCGCGGCGGGGCGTGGTTTGCCGGTCTGGGCCGGGAGAATAATACCGGGACGAAACTGTTCTGTATTTCCGGCCATGTGAATAACCCGTGCAATGTGGAAGAGGAAATGGGCATCCCGCTGAAAGAGCTTATTGAAAAGCATGCGGGCGGCGTTCGCGGCGGCTGGGACAATTTGCTGGCAATTATTCCGGGGGGCTCATCGGTCCATATGCTGCCCAAAAGCATTTGTGACGCCGTCTTGATGGATTTTGACAGCCTGCGCGCTGAAGGCAGTGGCCTTGGCACGGCGGCGGTGATTGTCATGGATAAGTCAACGGACCTTGTCCGGGCCATTGCGCGCCTCAGTGCCTTTTACGCTCATGAAAGCTGCGGCCAATGTACGCCATGCCGGGAAGGCACCGGCTGGATGTCGCGGGTGATGCAGCGTATGGTCACGGGCGAGGCGGAGATGGAAGAAATTGACATGTTGCTGGATGTGACCAAGAAGGTGGAAGGCCATACCATTTGTGCCCTTGGCGATGCGGCGGCCTGGCCTATTCAGGGATTATTCCGTCATTTCCGGCCCGAAGTGGAACAGCGGATACTGAATTATAAGAAAAGCCGTAATGCGGCGTGATGAAATAAGAGAAGTGTGGAGTTTACATAATGCCAACGCTTAATATTGACGGGATAGAGGTCGAGGTCGAGAATGGGTCAACCGTTCTTCAGGCCTGTGAGGCGGCGGGAATCGAGATTCCGCGCTTTTGTTACCATGAACGCCTGTCTATTTCCGGCAATTGCCGGATGTGTCTTGTGGAGATGGAGAAGGCGCCAAAACTGATCGCCTCCTGCGCCATGCCCGCCGGTGACGGTATGGTCATCCATACCAACAGCGACAAGGTTCGGCGGGGCCGCGAGGGGGTTCTGGAATTTACCCTGATTAATCATCCGCTGGATTGTCCGGTCTGTGATCAGGGCGGGGAATGTGACCTTCAGGATCAATATCTCTATTACAGCGGCGATGATGCCCGCTATACGGAAGCCCGGCGCGTGGTGTCAAAAGAGGACTTTGGCCCGCTGGTCAAGACCATGATGACCCGCTGTATCCATTGCACGCGCTGCGTTCGTTTTTCCGAGGAAATCGCCGGCGTTCCGGCCCTTGGCGGTATCGGGCGCGGTGATCATCTGGAAATCACCACCTATATGGAACAGCCTTTCGCCTCTGAATTATCGGGCAATGTGGTTGATCTATGCCCGGTGGGAGCCTTGACCAACAAGCCTTACGCTTTTTCCGCCCGTCCGTGGGAATTGAAATCAACGGAAACCTTTGATATCCATGACGCCATGGGGTCAAGCATCCGCGCCGATGCGCGGGGCCGCGAAGTGATGCGGTTCCTGCCCCGGGTTCATGAGGATGTGAATGAGGAATGGATTTCCGACAAGACGCGTCAGGCCGTGGACGGCCTGAAATATAACCGCCTTGATACGCCTTATGTGCGCCGGGACGGCACCCTGCAACCCGCCTCATGGGATGAGGCCTTTGACGCTATCGCGGATAATATCACGGGCAAAAAGATGGCCGCTCTGGTGGGTGATCTTTGCGACCTTGAAAGCATGTATGCCCTGAAAGGTCTGATGACTGCGCTGGGCAATGAAGCTATTGACTGTCGTCAGGACGGGGCCAAATACATCTCTGATTCTGGGGGCAAACATCGGGTCGGTTATCTGTTTAACTCGGGTATTGCCGCTATTGATGAGGCTGATGCCTGTCTGTTGGTGGGCAGCAATCCGCGCAAAGAGGCACCGGTCTTGAATATCCGCCTGCGCTATCTGTCAAAACGCGGGCCAATAGCCTCCGTGGGTGATGTGGAAAACCTGACCTATCCGGTGCAGCATCTGGGCAATACGGTCAAGGCTCTGGAAAATATTCTGGCGGGCAAGGGCGACTTTGCCAAGGCCCTGAAAGCCGCCAAAAATCCCATGATCATTCTGGGGTCCGGGGCGGCAAGTCACCCGGACGGGGCCTATATTCTGAAACTGGCCCATGATATTGCCGATAAATTCGGCATGGTCCGGGACGGTTGGAACGGCTTTAATATCCTGCATCATGCGGCGAGCCGAGTCGGGGCCATGGACCTTGGTCTGGTGACGGACGGCGGTGTGGACGGTATTCTGGACGGGGCCGCGTCCGGTGAAATTGACGTGGTCTTTAATCTGGGCGCGGATGAGATTGATCTGGGTCGTCTGGAAAAAGCCTTTGTGATTTATCAGGGCAGCCACGGCGATGAGGGCGTGAAATACGCCGATGTGATTCTGCCCGGTGTGGCCTATACGGAAAAGCCGGGAACCTATGTCAATATGGAGGGCCGGGTGCAAATGGCACCTCGGGTGATCTTTGGCCCCGGCGAAGCGCGCGAGGATTGGACAATTCTCCGGGCGTTATCTGAAAGGCTGGGCCATGTGTTGCCCTATGACAATCTGGCAGAGCTCAGAGCCAAAATGATTGCGGATCATCCGGCTCTTGCGGCGGTGGATCAATTACCTGAGGAGCCTTGGGCAGACTTTGGCGTTGCGGGCAAGGCATCGGACGTGCCAATCACCAATCTGATTGCTGATTTTTATCAGACCAACCCGATCGCAAGATCGTCCAAAGTCATGGCGGAATGCAGTCAGGCTTACGAAGGCGCAAAATTTGTAGCGGAGGCAACAGGAACCGATGGCTGATTTACTCGTTCAATTTTTTCAATGGGCCTTTGGGGTAACACTTGCGCCGTGGCTGGCGACCATTTCCGGCATTGTGGTCGGGATTCTGGCCATTGTATTGCCGCTTTTGATCGCGGTTGCCATGAGCGTCTATATGGATCGCAAGGTCTGGGCCGGGATGCAGATGCGGCGCGGCCCCAATGTAGTCGGCCCGTGGGGTCTGTTGCAATCTTTTGCCGATGGCCTGAAGCTTTTCCTGAAAGAAACCATTATACCGGCCAGTGCCAACAAATTTATTTTTCTGTTGGCCCCGGCACTGACCTTCCTGCTGGCTCTTGTCGCCTGGGCGGTGATTCCCTTTGATGTGGGGGTGGTTCTGGCTGACCTGAATGTAGGTATCCTGTATCTGTTTGCCATATCATCCCTTGGGGTTTACGGCATTATCCTGTCCGGTTGGGCCAGTAATTCGCGTTATGCTTTTCTGGGCGCGCTCCGCTGTTCGGCGCAGATGGTCTCTTACGAAGTGTCCATCGGTTTTGTGCTGGTGACGGTATTGATGACCGCAGGGTCGTTGAATTTAAGCGAAATCATTATGGCGCAGAAAGATGTATTCTGGGGCGTCAATGGCTATTGGTTCACCCCGTTATTTCCCATGATGATCGTGTTTTTCATCTCGGCACTGGCGGAAACCAACCGCCCGCCGTTTGATCTGCCCGAGGCCGAGGCCGAGATTGTTGCCGGCTATCAGGTGGAATATTCCTCTATGGCTTTTGCCCTGTTCTTCCTCGGCGAATATGCCAATATTATTCTGATGTCTGCCATGACCAGCATTCTGTTTCTGGGCGGATGGTTGCCGCCGGTGGATTGGGCGCCGCTCTATATCATTCCGGGCTGGATATGGTTCTTTGGCAAGATATTTTTCGTCTTTTTCGTCTTCGCATGGGTCAAGGCCACGGTGCCGCGCTATCGTTATGATCAGCTGATGCGTCTGGGCTGGAAAGTATTTTTGCCGATTTCATTGCTTTGGGTCGTTTTAACCGGGCTGTTCTTGTTGCTCACCGACAAGATACCGGCATAAAGGAATAGTGATATGATGCTCATAAAACACGCCGCCCGAACGTTTCTGCTCAGCGAATTTGTCAAAGCTATGTGGCTGACATTCCGCTATATGTTCCGGCCTAAGGCCACCATCAACTATCCTTATGAAAAGGGACCGCTTAGCCCGCGTTTTCGGGGTGAACACGCCCTGCGCCGTTATGCCAACGGCGAAGAACGTTGTATTGCCTGCAAATTATGCGAGGCTATCTGCCCGGCGCAGGCGATCACGATTGAGGCTGCCGAGGCCCCGGACGGATCGCGCCGCACCACCCGCTATGACATTGACATGACCAAATGTATTTACTGTGGCTATTGTCAGGAAGCCTGCCCGGTGGAAGCCATCGTCGAAGGCCCCAATTTTGAATTTGCCACCGAAACCCGCGAGGAGCTGTTCTATAACAAGGACAAGCTGCTGAAAAACGGCGATATGTGGGAACAGGAAATCGCCACCAACATCAAACTTGATGCACCCTACAGGTAGAGACTATGATTTATACATTATGCTTTTATCTTTTTGCCATCGTCACGGTCTTTTCCGGGATCATGGTCATATCAAGCCGCAACCCGGTGCATTCGGTGCTGTATCTCATTCTGGCTTTCTTTAACTCTGCGGGGCTGTTCGTCCTGCTGGGCGCGGAATTTGTTGCCATGATTTTGGTGATCGTTTATGTGGGCGCGGTGGCGGTGTTGTTCATGTTTGTGGTGATGATGCTGGATATTGATTACAGCGAACTGCGCAGGGGATTTCAGAAATATCTGCCTATTGGCGCTTTGATCGGGATTGTCCTGTTGGCGGAGCTGGTGCTGGTCGGTATGGGCTGGAGCTTGCAGGGGCCGGTGATCACGGACCCCGCGACCGCTATTCCGGCTCTGGATCAGATGACCAATACGGAAGCTTTGGGCAGTCTGATCTATACCAAATATATCTTTCTGTTTCAGATGGCGGGCCTGATTCTGCTGGTGGCGATGATCGGGGCCATTGTGCTGACCCATCGCAAGCGGCCCGGTGTCAAGAAACAAAATATCAACGAACAGGTCATGCGTCGTCGCGGCGACGCCTATGAAATTGTCAAAGTGAAACCCGGTCAAGGGTTAGGGTAGGGAAATATGATGGAAATCGGACTCGTACATTATCTGACCGTAGCGGCCATGTTGTTTACCATTGGCATCTTCGGCATTTTTCTGAACCGGAAGAATGTGATTATTATCCTGATGTCAGTGGAGCTTATCCTGCTGGCGGTTAATATTAATTTCGTTGCATTTTCTTCTTACCTTCATGACATGGTGGGACAGGTCTTTACCATGTTTATCCTGACGGTTGCGGCGGGGGAGGCGGCCATTGGTCTGGCCATCCTTGTGATCTACTTTAGAAATCGCGGGTCGATCGCGGTTGAAGACATTCGTCTGATGAAAGGATAAGCCATAAAATGTATCAGATAATTGTTTTCGGACCTCTTCTTGCCGCCATTATTGCCGGCCTGTTTGGGCGGCAGCTTGGCGACAAGGGATCACAGGTCATCACCTGTGGGTCCCTGATAATTTCGGCCATCCTGTCATGGGTTGTCCTGTTTCAGATCGGCTTTGGCCATACGGTGGACCATGTAACCATCATGACATGGGTCAATTCCGGTGACCTTAATTTCAACTGGGCCTTCAAGATTGATACCCTGACGGCGGTGATGCTGGTGGTGGTTAACACAATTTCCTCGCTGGTTCATATCTACTCCGTGGGCTATATGAGCCATGATCCCCATAAGCCGCGTTTTATGGCGTATTTGAGCTTTTTCACCTTTGCCATGCTGATGCTGGTGACGGCGGATAATTTTATTCAACTGTTCTTTGGCTGGGAAGGCGTGGGGCTGGCGTCTTACCTGCTGATCGGGTTTTGGTATAAAAAGCCCTCTGCCTGTGCGGCGGCCATTAAGGCTTTCATCGTCAACCGGGTTGGTGACTTTGGTTTTGCTCTGGGGATCTTTGCCATCTTTATGGCCACAGGTTCCGTGGATTTTGATACGGTGTTCGCCATGATACCGGATTTGGTGGGACAGCAGATTCACTTCCTGTGGATGGATCTGGATTTGATCACGACCATTAGTATATTGCTGTTCATTGGGGCCATGGGCAAGTCGGCCCAGCTTGGCCTGCATACCTGGTTGCCGGATGCTATGGAGGGGCCAACCCCGGTATCGGCCCTGATCCATGCGGCGACCATGGTGACGGCGGGTGTCTTTATGGTGGCGCGGACCTCACCGATTTTTGAATATTCCCCGGATGCCTTGGCGTTTGTTGCTTTCATAGGCGCGTCAACGGCCATCTTTGCCGCAACCATCGGCACGACCCAGACGGATATTAAACGGGTAATCGCCTATTCCACCTGTTCCCAGTTGGGCTATATGTTCTTTGCCCTTGGTGTATCGGCTTATGGCGCGGCCATATTCCATCTGTTCACCCATGCTTTCTTTAAAGCGTTGCTGTTCTTAGGCTCCGGCTCTGTGATCCATGCTATGAGTGATGAGCAGGACATGCGGAAAATGGGCGGCCTGCGCAAGAAAATTCCCGGCACTTTTGTCATGATGTTGATCGGCACATTGGCCCTGACCGGTTTTCCTTTCTTCGCCGGATATTATTCCAAGGATATGATTATCGAGGCCGCCTTTGCTTCTGACTCTTCCTTTGGCGGCTATGCCTTTGCTATGGGTGTGTTGGCGGCGCTCTTGACCTCTTTCTATAGCTGGCGTTTGATTTTCATGACCTTTTTTGGTAAAAGCCGGGCCAGCCAGTCGGTACAGGATCATATCCATGAAAGTGGTAACTGGATGATGGTACCGCTTTACGCTTTGGCGGCGGGGGCTGTGGGTGCCGGATTCCTGTTCAAGGATTATTTCATCGGAATTCATTATGAGGATTTCTGGGGTCATGCCCTGTTCCTGAAGGATGCGGCCAACAATGTGCTTGAGGAAGCCCACCATATCCCCGGATGGGTTGGGACCGCACCGTTTGTCGTTATGGTGATTGGTTTTCTGGTGGCCATCTATGCCTATATCTGGAGGCCGGAAACCCCGGCCCGATTCGCAGGTACTTTCCGTTATCTTTACGCCCTGTTCTATAACAAATGGTATGTGGATGAGATTTATGACTTTTTGTTCGTTAATCCGGCCAAGCGGCTGGGTACATTCCTGTGGAAGCAGGGGGATGAGAATATCATTGACCGCTATGGTCCGGACGGGGCGGCGGCCAGCGTTATGGCCCTTGCCCGCCGGTTCCGCGCCCTGCAAAGCGGCTATGTCTATCATTACGCCTTTGCCATGCTGATGGGCGTTGCCGCCTTTGTCACATGGTTCGTCTTTATTTCCGGGGGGAGAGCAAGCTAATGGAACATTTCCCAATTCTTTCAATCATCACTTTCCTGCCCCTGTTGGGCGTGGTGTTTATCCTGTTGACCAAGGGTGAGAATGCGGACCGCAATGCCCGCAACGCGGCCCTGTGGGTGACGGTCTTTACCTTCCTTGCTTCTCTGATTCTATGGTTCAGCTTTGACAAGACCACCGCCGATTTCCAGTTCGTGGAAAAGGCAAGCTGGTTCGGCGATAACATCAATTATCACATGGGGATAGATGGTATTTCGATCCTGTTTGTGATGCTGACCACCTTTATCATGCCGATTGTCATCCTGACCGGATGGGAAACGGTGCAGAGCCGGGTTAAGGAATATCTGATTGCGTTGCTGATACTGGAAACTCTGATGATCGGGGTTTTCTGTGCGCTGGATATTGTGCTGTTTTACCTGTTCTTTGAAGGCGGACTGATTCCCATGTTCTTGATTATCGGGGTATGGGGCGGTAAGAACCGGGTTTATGCTTCTTATAAATTATTCCTCTATACCCTGCTTGGGTCTGTGCTGATGCTACTGGCCATGCTCTATATGTATTTTCAGGCCGGGACCACGGATATTCCGACCCTGATGCAATATGGCTTTGACGTGAATGCGCAAATATGGCTGTTTCTGGCTTTCTTTGCCTCCTTCGCGGTCAAGACACCTATGTGGCCGGTGCATACCTGGCTACCTGATGCCCATGTGCAGGCCCCGACCGCAGGCTCGGTCATTCTGGCGGGGATATTGCTGAAAATGGGCGGGTATGGCTTCTTAAGGTTCTCACTGCCCATGTTCCCGGTGGCGTCCGTGGAGCTTGCGTGGTTAATTTATACATTGTCGGTGATTGCCATTATCTATACCTCCCTTGTGGCTTTGATGCAGCAGGATATGAAAAAACTGATTGCCTATAGCTCGGTGGCTCATATGGGCTTTGTGACCCTTGGCATTTTTGCCTTTAATACGCAAGGAATCGAAGGCGCGATCATTGTGATGCTGGCCCATGGCTTTGTGGCCAGCGCATTGTTCCTGTGTGTCGGCGTGATCTATGACCGGTTGCACACGCGGGAGATCGAACGTTACGGCGGGTTGGTCAATGTGATGCCTAAATATGCCCTGACCTTTATGTTCTTTACTATGGCGTCGGTGGGTCTGCCGGGAACCGGGAATTTCGTTGGCGAGATTCTTGTCCTGATCGGCCTGTTCAAGGTCAGTATCTGGACCACGTTCTTCGCGGCAACCGGCTTAATCCTCGGGGCGTCCTATATGTTGTGGCTCTATCGCAAGGTGGTCTTTGGTGAATTGATCAAGGAAGACCTGAAGGCCATGATGGATATGAACAAGCGGGAGATTATCATCTTTACCCCGCTGGTCTTTTTCACCCTGTTGATGGGGATATATCCGTCCGTATTTCTGGATTTCATACATGTGTCCGTTGACAATCTTATTACGCATCATCAGGCCGCGCTCGCCGCTGTTACTGATGTCGTGGCTCATTAGGGAGAATATGAAATGATTGAAACAATGCTTCCTGATTTGGCCCCGGCATATGGTGAAATCCTCATGGCTTTGGGCGCTATGGCCTTGCTGATGCTGGGCGTATTTCGCGGGAATAGGTCAACAGGCTTTGTGTCGCTGATGGCGGCGGCACTGATGATTGTGACCCTGTTTTTCACGGTCACATGGCAAGAGGGTGCCGTCTATACCTTTGGCGATATGTTCGTGGTGGACCGCTTTACATCCTTCATGAAGATGCTGGTTCTGATTGCCTCAGCCCTTGCGGTGCTTATGTCCATGCAATATTTCCGCGATGAGCAGGAGGAACGGTTTGAATATCCGATCCTGATTTTGCTGGCGACGCTTGGCATGATGGTCATGGTGTCGGCCAATGACCTGATGTCGCTTTATATGGGCCTTGAGCTGCAATCCCTGAGCCTGTATGTGCTGGCCTCTATCCGCCGGGATAGTGAGCTTGCGACCGAAGCGGGCCTGAAATATTTTGTTCTGGGGGCCTTGTCCTCGGGCATATTGCTGTTCGGCAGTTCCCTGATTTACGGCTTTGTCGGCACCACCAATTTTACGGTAATCGGGGCTAATCTGGCCCATGCCGGAGCCCATGGCCCTGACATCGGGGTGATCATCGGGATGGTATTGGTGCTGGCGGGGCTGGCCTTTAAAATCTCTGCCGTGCCGTTTCATATGTGGACGCCGGATGTTTATCAGGGCGCGCCAACACCGGTGACAGCCTTCTTCGCAGTCGCGCCAAAAGTGGCCGCATTGGCCCTGCTGGTGCGGGTGCTGTATGTGCCTTTTGGCGAGCTGGCCCATTCATGGACTCAAGTGATCGTCTTTATGTCGCTGGCCTCTATGGTCTTGGGCGCGGTGGCCGCCGTGGTTCAGACCAATATCAAGCGTATGATGGCCTATAGCTCCATCGGCCATGTGGGCTTTGCGCTGGTCGGCCTTGCGGCGGGCAGTCAGGAAGGCGTGCGCGGACTTGTGATCTATATGACCATTTATCTGGTGATGAATGTGGGTGCTTTTGCCTGTATCCTGTCCATGCGCCGCAAGGATGGCATGGTTGAGGAAATCAACGACCTGTCTGGCCTGGCCCAAACACGGCCCGGCATGGCGGCGGCTTTGGCGATCTTTATGCTGTCTCTGGCGGGAATACCACCACTGGCGGGTTTTTGGGGAAAATGGTTTGTGTTCAAGGCGGTGATTGCCACCGCCGTGGCCGATCCCATGGCGACCAATTACGGCCTGATTACCCTGGCGGTGATCGGGGTGATTGCCAGCGTGGTCGGGGCCTATTATTATCTGAATGTGGTCAAGGTCATGTTCTTTGACAAACCGGAAGAAGAATTTATGGCGCCCAAAACCCGTAAACTGGGGGCGATCATGGGCATCGGAGCCGCGCTCCTGATTCTCTTTTCCCTGCCACAGGTAAACAGCCCGGTTCTGGATTATGCCAGAATGGCGGCGGCGGCATTGATTTCTTAACGCCATGAGTTTATCACCGTCTTTTATCATGCCCGGGGGTTACAGCCTTCGGGCATTTGACTGTCTGGACAGTACGAATGCGGAGTGCGCCCGGCTAGCCGGGGCGGGTGAGGGCGGTAATATCTGGGTCATGGCAGGCGCGCAATCTGCGGGCCGGGGGCGGCGGGGCCGCGCGTGGGTGTCCAGGTCCGGAAATCTATTTGCTTCCCTGCTTTATGCCATTGACTGTGACCTTGCGCAGGCATCACAGCTGTCCTTTGTGGCCGCGCTGGCGGTGCGGGATGTGGTGGCGGATATGTTACAGGCCAATGAGGCCGTGACCTGTAAATGGCCCAATGATATTCTGGTGGGCGGACGGAAGGTCGCCGGTATCCTGCTGGAAACAGCGGGACAGGGCGGCACCAGCCCAAGCCATGTGATCATCGGTATCGGCATAAATCTGGCCCATCATCCCGAAAATCCCCATTTCCCGGCCACCAGCCTGACAGACGAAGGCTTGCCGGATAGTGCGCCGACGGATGTTATGGAACGCCTGATTCTGTCCATGTGCCATTGGACTAATATCTGGAAGGATCACGGCTTTACCCGCATCCGTTCCGCGTGGAAAGAGCGGGCCAGCGGCCTTGGCAAAGAGATCATTGTCCGCCTGCCGGATGAGGAATTGCGGGGCCAGTTTGTCGACTTGGACAAGGACGGCGCACTAATACTTGCCCTTGAGGGCGAAAGACGACATATTACCGCTGGTGATGTATTTTTCACATAAGGAAAGCCCATGCTTCTTGCCATAGATGCCGGAAATACCAATATTGTCTTTGCCATCCATGACGGCGCGGAGCTGCGCCATAAATGGCGTATATCCAGCTCTTCCAGCCGTACGGCAGACGAATATATGGTCTGGCTCACTCAATTGATGAATCTTGAGAATATTTCACCGGATAATATTTCCGGCGCGATCATTGCAACGGTGGTGCCGCAGGCCCTGTTTCCCTTGCAGCTTTTGTGTCGGCGTTATTTCAACTGCGCGGCCCTTGTGGTGGGTGAGGATGATATTGAACTGGGGCTGAAAGTTTGTCTGGATAATCCAAAAGAGGTTGGTGCGGACCGTCTGGTCAATGCGGTGGCGGCGCACAAGAAATATGGCGGGCCCATGATCATCATTGATTTTGGCACCGCTACCACTTTTGATATCATTGACAAGGCCGGCAATTATTTTGGCGGCATTATTTCCCCCGGCGTCAATCTGTCGGTGGAGGCCCTGCATATGGCGGCGGCGAAACTGCCGCGTGTGGCGGTGGAAAGGCCGGAACAGGTGATTGGAACCGGTACGGTCAGCGCCATTCAGTCGGGGATATTCTGGGGCTATGTCGGCCTTGTGGAAGGGGTGGTCAAACGTATAAAGGTTGAATTTTCTGAGACAAATCCGGGGCAGGAGATGACGGTCATGGCCACGGGCGGCCTTGCCCCCCTGTTCCGGGATGAGGTGGTGGACATTGAAATTGTCGATCAGGAACTGACCACCTACGGCCTGTTTGAAATCTATAGCCGGAATATAGCCTCCTGATGCCCGCGCGCGCGCAAGATGACGGCCTGTATTTCCTGCCCCTTGGCGGGTCGGGCGAGATCGGCATGAATCTCAATCTCTATAAGACCGAGAGCACATGGCTGATGGTGGATTGCGGTATATCCTTTGCCGACAATTACCTGCCCGGTATTGACCTGATCATGCCCAATACCAATTATATCGAGCAACGCCGGGACAAGCTGGCGGGCCTGATTATCACCCATGCCCATGAGGATCATGTGGGGGCACTGGTGCATTTATGGCCGCGTTTTCGCTGTCCGGTTTATGCCACGCCCTTTACCATGATCCTGATTAGGCTCAAGCTGGGCGCGGCGGGGTTGCTGGATCAGGTGCCTTTGATAGAGGTCCCTCTGGAGGGCCGGGTGGAGGTGGGGCCTTTCACGGTGGATTTCCTGTCGCTCACCCATTCCATACCGGAACCGAATGCGGTGCGGATCACCACAAAGGCCGGAACCATCTTTCACACCGGCGACTGGAAACTGGACCCGGACCCGCTGGTCGGGGCAAAGACCGATACCGCCCGTATGACACAGATGGGGGATGAGGGGGTTCTGGCACTGGTGTGCGATTCGACTAATGTGTTTAACGCCACGGCTTCTGGCTCTGAAAGCAAGGTGCGGGAAAATATCACCCGCATATTGTCGGAAAAGAAGGGCAAGGTTTTTTGCGCAACCTTTTCGTCCAATGTGGCGCGGGTGGATACATTGGCACAGGCGGCGCGGCAGAACGGGCGCGAAATCTGCCTTGTGGGCCGGTCCCTTAAGCGCAATGTGGCGGCGGCGCGGGAAGCGGGATATTTAAAAAATTTCCCCAATATGGTTGATGAGCGCGATGCGGGTTATCTGCCCAACGAGAAAATTCTCTATA
>UOED01000130.1_pt1 | contig 35309 bp, 31 predicted proteins | sample 1990161 | NCBI WGS metagenome assembly UOED01 (sample SAMEA4728526, study PRJEB27164) | hydrothermal vent metagenome | biome: marine basaltic hydrothermal vent biome; feature: marine hydrothermal vent; material: mineral | place: Pacific Ocean | collected 2011-06-14/2011-07-23 | depth 1741 m | reverse complement strand
TAAAATCGGAACTTCCGCTAGACCTGTTTTCAATAGATTTCGGGCCACCATAAACATCCACGTCCGAACTGCCGCTGGTTCTGACCTTGATTTCATCACTGGCATAAACCGTGACATCACCGGAACCGCTGATTCGCGCTTTAACCTTTGAACAGGTCAGGCCACGACCGGAGAAATCCCCGGACCCACTGATAGATATTTTGAGGTTATCACATTTACCCGCCAGACTAATATCACCAGAGCCATTGATTTCCGCAGAAACCTGCCGAGCATCAAAGCTTTTACTGGCCACATTACCTGAGCCGTTGATTTCCACCTCCAGTTCCGCGCTCTTGCCGCCAAATACTACATTGCCTGAGCCATTGATGGCCAGCTTGAATTCTTTGCTGTCCACATTCCGAATTTTTGCATCCGAGGAACCGTTGATAATAAATTTTGTCAAATCCGCCAGCGCAACCGTGATTTTAACCTTCTTGATTCTACCGGAATGTTTTCGTTTTTTGATGATCAGACTATTGTCCCGAACCTCAATGACAAGCTTGGCCAGATCCTCTGACCGGCCCTCCATACTGAAAGACTGTTTCTTGCCCACCGCCACATCAACGTCGACGGGGGCATAGACCTTTATTTTGGAGAAATCATTTAATGTCATGTCTTTGCTATCCGCAACCGCAGGGGCGGTCAAGCCAACCGTGGCCATTACGGCCCATAAGGAAAGAGATGTCTTTTTCATGGTTTTATCCTTTTGCTAAATTCTATGCAGGCTTATTTATGCATGGTGATATTACTGAACCAGCCCTTGTCTTTATCGACCTCTTTCGGATTGCCGTAAAAGTCAATATTGCCCATGCCATTAATGGTCAGATCAGCAGACTGCGCGCCGAATGCTTCCACATTGCCAACGCCGTTAATCTGAACGGTAACATCTTCGCATTTCAATTTTCTGCCTTCAAAATTGCTAGCCCCGTTCAAGGTAATGTCAAGTCTGTTGCATTTCCCGGATACTTTGATATTGCTGGCTCCATTGATTTTAAAATCAATTTTCTGACCTTCAATGCCGGACAGATTTGCATCCACAGCTCCGTTGACGGTAAGGGCCGAGAATTCCGGCATGGTCACAATCACCCGGTTATCCGAAGAAATTTGCCTTGCGGTATTGCTCTTGTCTTTGCGCTCGATTATGAGGGTGTCGCCGTCAACTGTTGTGAAGACTTTTTTGGACCATTTTTCCCCTCCCTTCAGGGTAACAGAAAAATTCTCGCCCACCCTCACATCAAGGCCGACGCCCATATTATCAATGGTAATTTTATCAAATGCGGAAAGATCACGGCTTTCGGTGATATCTCCGGCTTGTGCAATGGCCACGCCCATCAGGCTAATCCCGGCAGCAATTGCAAAAATTGAACGTATTTTTTTCATATTCTCATTCCTTCTTTGCTATAGCTATTATAAGAGGTCTACCCGTGCCCGCACAAGACGGCCCGGCGCGGCTCATCTCAAAATCACCGTCACTGATCGCATTTCACAGCAAAAAAATGGATAATATGGCGAAAAGTTCAGAATTTTACACTTAAAAATACATATGTTGTATAACCGCCAAAGACTCGAATAAAACAAAGACATGAAATATGACCAGCTGGAAGATTGAACTGAAACTTGATCAGGATTTAATCCCCCTCATACAGGACATTATATACGGCCTTGATGAAAATGATTTTCCAACCCTGTCAGATTTTGAAATCATAGAGGGTGATACCGTTCGCCTGCTGGAGATCTTTTTCACCCGAAAACCGGACCTTGGATTATTTCAGGGCAGACTGAAAATCAACCTTCCCGATTTTGACATTGCCGCCAGTGACCTGCGCTTAACCGAGGTTGCTGACAAAGACTGGGTATCGGAATCCCAGAAATTATTGCACCCCGTTGATGCCGGTTTATTCTTTGTTTACGGTAGCCATGACGCCCATAAAGTCCCCGCCGATCGCATCAGCCTTTTGGTAGAGGCGGGACAGGCCTTTGGCACCGGTCAGCATGAAACCACCCACGGCTGCCTGCTGGCCATCGGCGAACTGGCGGCTGAATTAAGCGGGGACAAGGCCCCGAAAACGGCTCTTGATCTGGGTTGTGGGTCGGGCCTTCTGGCCCTCGCCATGAGCCGCATCTGGCCCATCACCATCGCCGCCAGCGATATAGACCCCATCGCCACCGAAACCACCATACTGAATGCCGCCGCCAACAATATACCTGTGACAAATTTGTCGTCAGGCACGGCGGGAATCGCCGCCCTGACCAGTGACGGCTTTGGCGACAATGCTCTCAGTGCCGCCGGACCCTATGACGTAATTGTGGCTAATATCCTTGCCAAACCCTTACAGGATATGGCGTCAATCATTGCGGTAAATTTATCACAGGATGGTGTTTTGATCCTGTCCGGTCTGCTCGGCATACAGGAAGCCGCTGTTCTCGCCGCCTATGAAAAGACGGGGATGATATTGGTCAAACGTTATGTGCGCGGGGAATGGAACAGCCTGATGTTACGGCACAGGATGTAGAAAACCCGTGACGATTCAGAAAATCATCACGGGTTACTTTACTAAGAAATGGGTGTAATTACGCAACCCGTACTGTCAAATCATTGTCATTACTGTGGACCGGAACGAAGCCCTTGTCATGGAGCAGGTCCATGAAATCATGCTGCTCAACAGGCATCCCAATTTTCCAGTCAACCTTGCCAAACAGGGCGGCAAAGTCAATTGATGACCGTTCGTTGTCATTGACAGGAACCGGAATAAATCCGTTGTCCCGCATGAGGTCCATAAAGTCATACTGAACCATTGAGCGCTCAATCTTCGAAGACAGCTCGGCTACCAGTCCCTTGAAAAAGGAAACCATATTGTTTGAATTCGCATCTGTCTGAGGAGCAATACCCTTGTCCTTCAACAGATCCATGAAATTGTATCCTGATACAAAATTTGTCATTGATCTAAACCTTTATAATAAAAATCTGTTGAATATTAAATTCTCTGTTTCACCGTTATGACCTTCTCTGGCCTTTCGATGATCTATATTTAAGATTTTTAACTATAAATGAGTAGAGGTTTTTTTTGCATTACAGGCATGTGCTGGACGCATGGCCTTGGTTAAGCTCTGGTTAATTTACGCATATCACCTGATTAACGCAAGCCATTCATCTTCGCTCAGGGTTTTAACGCCAAGGTCCACGGCCTTTTTGAGTTTTGATCCGGCACCGGGGCCGGCGATGACCATGTCGGTTTTTTTGGATACGGAGCCGGAAACCTTGGCCCCCAGCTTTTCGGCAGAGGCCTTTGCTTCCTGCCGGGTCATTTTTTCAAGGCTGCCGGTAAAGACCACCGTTTTGCCCGCCACCGGGGAACTGCCCATGTCCGGGGCCTTGAAATCCTCTACCCTGACCTGTTGCAACAGCCGTTTCACCACATCCCGGTTATGGGGTTCAGCGAAGAAATTGATCACCGTATCGGCCACCTTCGGCCCGATACCGTCAATATTGAGCAATTCGGCGTAGGCCTCGCTACCTGGGTCCTGTGCCGCCTCAACCGCCGCGATAAAGCGATCTATGGTCAGATAATTTAAGCAGAACAGGCGGGCGTTTTGCTGTCCCACATGATGAATGCCCAGCGCGAACAGAAAGCGGTCCATGGAAATCACCCGCCGCTGGTCGATGGCGGCCCACAGGTTTTTCACCGACAAATCACCCCAGCCATCCCGGTTTTTAAGCCGGGTCAGCCCCTCGGCATCCCTTTCCTCCAGGGTGAAAATATCCGCCGGGCTTTCAATCAATCCCTCATTAAAGAAAAATTCGATCTGTTTCTTACCCAGCCCGTCAATATCAAAGGCATTGCGGGAGACAAAATGCCGTAGCCGCTCCACCCGCTGGGCCGGGCAGATCAGCCCCCCGGAACAGCGCCAGGCCACCTCGCCCTCATCTCTCTCCAGCTGGCTACCGCAGGACGGGCATATGGTGGGAAAGACAATGGGTTGACTGCTGCCTGTTGTTTTAGCCACCGCAACCACCTGCGGGATCACGTCCCCGGCCCGCTGGATGATCACTTCATCCCCTATTTTCAGGCCCAATCGAACGATCTCATCGGCATTATGCAGGGTGGCGTTAGACACCACCACCCCGCCAACGGTGATGGGAACCAGCCGGGCCACCGGCGTGATCACCCCGGTTCGGCCCACCTGATAATCCACATCTTTCAGCGTAGTACGGGCCTTTTCCGCCGGAAACTTATGGGCAATGGCCCAGCGCGGCGCCCGCGCCACCATACCCAGCCGTTCCTGCCAGTCCAGCCGGTTTACCTTATATACCACCCCGTCAATGTCATAGGGCAGTTTCGCCCGCTGTTCGGCAATCAGATCATAATGGGCGATGGCCGCCGCCGCACCGTCACACAGGCCGGCCAGATCATTGACCACAAAGCCCCAGCCCTGCATCTTTTGAAAACAGCCATCCTGCGTACCCCCGAATTCTGCGGAAACCTCACCCCAGCCATAGGCGAAGAAATGTAAGTTTCGCCGCGCCGTAATCCCGCTATCCAATTGGCGAAGCGATCCCGCCGCCGCATTGCGTGGATTGGCAAAGGGCGGCTTTCCGGCTTCCTCCTGACGGGCGTTAAGGGCGAAAAAATCTTCTTTGGCCATATAGACCTCGCCCCGGATTTCCAGCACATCGGGCCAGCCCGTACCAGACAGCCTCTTGGGAATATCCGTGATAGTTTTCAGATTTTCGGTAATATCCTCCCCGACTTTACCGTCACCCCGGGTCAATCCCTGAACGAAAATACCCTTCTCATAGCGAAGCGATGCGGACAGGCCGTCAATCTTTGGCTCCGCCATCAATGAAATCGCCTCATCAGGCAAATTCAGGAATCGTTTCACCCGCGCAACGAATTCAAATACGTCTTCCGGGCTGAAGGCATTGTCCAGAGACAGCATCGGGCGGCGGTGCGATACTTTCTGAAATCCACTTGATTGGGGCAGCGGACTGCCCACCCTTTTGTCCGGACTGTCACCGCGAATCAGATAGGGGAAACGGGCCTCTATTTCTTTGTTACGCTTTCGTAACGCATCATAGTCAGCGTCACTTATAGCCGGATTATCCTGCCCATGATACAGCGCATCATGACGGGCAATTTCATCGGACAGATAGGCCAATTCCTTACGCGCCTGTGCTTCACTTAAGTTTGTTACGGTTATGGAATGAATGTCACTCATGGCTATCCCCGGATCAGGCTGGCGGCAGCGGCCCGCGCCGCATCAGTGATTTTGGCCCCGGCCAGCATACGGGCGATTTCCTCCTGCCGCCGGTCCTGATCCAGTGAAATAATATTGGTAAAGACATCGCCGCCCGCCTGTTTTTCCGCCTTTTCAATCAGCCAGTGATTGACCGCCCGCGCCGCCACCTGCGGGGAATGGGTAATCACCAGAATCTGGGCCTCATCCGCGAGCCGTTTAAGCCGTTCGCCCACCGCATCAGCCACCGCCCCGCCGACACCCCGGTCGATCTCGTCAAAAACCAGTGTGGGCACGGTGGTTTTGCGCGCCAGAACCACCTTCAGGGCTAGAATAAAGCGGGAAAGCTCGCCGCCGGACGCCACCTTGATCAAACCGCCAAAAGGCGCACCGGGATTGGTGGAAATCTGAAATTCAATGCGCTCACCGCCATCACTGCCCCATTCGTCCCGGTCCAGCGGCACCAATTGCGTGCGAAAACGGGCCTTTTCCATCTTTAACGGCGGCAATTCCCCGTTCACCAGTTGATCCAATGCCTCTGCCGCCTCTGCGCGCGCGGCGGATAAATCCATGACAGCCTGATCAAAACCCGCACGGGCAACGGTGATTTCCGCCTTGAGCCTATGCACTTCACCGTCCCCGAACTCAAGGGCGCGGAGCTGCTGCTCAAAATCCGTTAACAGCCGGGCCAGATCATCCACAAGACAATTATGCTTACGCGCCGCCGCCCGAAGCGCAAAAAGCCGTTCCTCGGTATTTTCCAGCTCATGAGGGTTAAATTCCAGATTACGCAAAATTTCCTCAAGCCCCGCAATGGCTTCTGACGTTTCATTGGCCGCCCGATCCAGCGAATTAACCACCGGGTCCAGAATACCCTTATCCTGTCCCGCCATGCGCGAAAGCCGCCGGAGAAGCGAGCGCAGGGCCGCATCAATGCCGTTTTTATTCAAAAGCCCGGACAGAATATCCTGCAAGCCATCGGACATCTGTTCCCCCTGCATCATACGGCTGCGTTCATCGGCCAGCTGACTTTCTTCACCGGGCACGGGGGACAGGACCTCAAGCTCCTGCAGGTTATGACGGATATAATCCTCATCCGCTTTCACCTTTGCCAGTTTGGCTTCTTCTTCGGCCAGTTGTTCTTCGAGACTGATCAAAGTTTGATGGCTTTGGCGAACCGCTATCCGTAATTCATCATAATGGCCATAATCATCCAGTATTTTCCGGTGGCCAGCGGCATTGAGCAGGCCGCGTTCATCATGCTGGCCATGAATTTCAACCAACATATCCCCCACCTCCCGCAACAGGGTAATACTGACCGGTTGATCATTAATATAGGCCCGGCTGCGCCCGTCACGGGTCAGGGTACGACGCAGGATAACCTGCCCACTTTCATGGGACAGGCTTTGTTCGTCAAGAAAAGACCAGACCATATGGCTGTCTTGCAGATAAAAATCGGCAGTGACGCTGGCCTGATCGGCACCGTGGCGGACAAGGTCACGGCCACCGCGCCCGCCCATGGCCAGCCCCAGACTATCCATCAGGATTGATTTTCCCGCCCCGGTCTCGCCGCTCAATACACATAACCCGTCTTCAAAATCAATATGAAGCCGGTCGATAAGAACAATATTATGTATTGTCAGACTATTGAGCATATGGGACCGATGAATCCCCGTTCATTAAGGTTTTTGCACGTTATATTTCTGCATCAGATCATAACTGAATTTATACCATTCTGAATCAGGATAATTCTCCCCCAGAACCGCCGCCGTTTTATAGGCCTCCGGCAGAATACCAAGTGCCATATAAACCTCGGTCAACCGGTGCAGGGCCTCCGGCACATGGCTGGTGGTCTGATATTTCCGGATTACATTGGTAAAGCGCCCAATGGCAGCAAAATACTCATCATTTTTCTGATAAAAACGGCCAATTCGCATTTCCTTACCCGCCAGATGGTCCCGGGTCAGGTCAATCTTCAGCTTGGCATCGGCGGCATATTTGGAAAAGGGATAACGGCGCACCACCTCGCTGAGGGCCGCCATGGCCAGTTCGGTTTCCTTCTGGTCCCGGCGAATATCAGCGATCTGCATATAATGGCAAATCCCGATCAGGTAATAGGCATAGGCCGCATCTTTATTGCCCGGATGAAGCGATACAAAGCGTTCCGCCGCCAAAATGGCCTCATCCAGCTTGTTGGCCTTGTAATAGGAATAGGCCGACATCAATTGCGAGCGCCGCGCCCAGGATGAATAGGGATGCTGACGCTCCACCTCATCAAAAGCCACCGCAGAGAATTTAAATTGCCCCTTGTTAAGATACCCAAGGGCATTGTCATAGAGTTCCGTCACACTGCTTTCCTGGTATTTCAGCCGGTCCGTACCTGAACAGGCACTAAGCAGGCCCACAGCCACAACAGAAAACAGCAACGGTTTCAAAAATTTTACCGTTTTAAATATACTTTGTCTCAAAACCATTCTTGTCTCATATAATAGGTATTTTTGAGGTCGCAGACCCGAATCTGGCGGACTATAGCACGCCAAACCCGCAAAGGGCCAACCCAATTATTGAAATTAAGAATTATTGTGGCAAAAAACAGGCATTGCCGATATTCCTTGACACGGCACCATCCACGCCCCACATATGTTATGTTATTACGGCAACCCCTGAATGATGGTTATGTTAAAGAATATGGGTAAAATATTTATACTGGTTTTTCTGGCGGGTGGCCTGCTTGTCCCTCTGTCTGTGGCACAGGCAAAATCTTTGAAAGTTATCGCCACAATCAAACCACTATATTCGCTGGTGGCCAATGTTATGGGAGATACGGGTCAGCTTGATTTGATGGTATCGGGCGGACTGAATCCCCATATTTATCGGTTAAAGCCGTCCAATATCCGCCAGATCCATAATTCGGACGTTGTCTTTTACATCGACCCAAATCTGGAAGTTTTCCTGAAAAGGATATTCAAACGTAAATATAACAATTTCAAAGCGGTCCCGCTGGCCCAGGCAAAGGGCATGCATTTGATCCCTTATCGTACCAGTAAAATTTGGTATCAGGACGCAGAAAGCCCAACAAAAGCGCAGGAAAACAGCCCGCAGGACCTTCATATCTGGCTTGACCCGGCAAATGCCCGGCGCATGGTGCGGGTCATTGAGGAAACCCTGTCAGAACTGGACCCGGCCAACAGCCTGACCTATATCCGCAATGCCCAGAAAACCATTGCCCGGCTTTATCGGATGGAAGAAGATATCCGCGAGCAACTGCGTCCATTTCGCAAAAAGACCATGATCGTCTATCATGATGCCTTCCAATATTTTGAAAAGGCTTTCGGCCTTAAAAGTGTCGGCGCGATTATCCTGAAATCGGACCAGACCCCGAGCGTCAAACATATCAGGGCCCTGAAAAGACTGGCCAGAACAAAAAATGTCACCTGCGTCCTTGGGGCTCCCGGTGCCAATCCGCGTATAGCCACCGTGGTCATGAGCGACACAGATGCCGGGTTCAGTGTTGTCGACCCGCTGGGCCTCTATCTGGACAAATCACCGGACCTGTATTTCGACATGATGCATGAGATGGCCCAAAGCATTGTTGATTGTCAGGATGATGACAGCCTGTCAGAAGATTTGAATGCCCTGAGAAATCTGCCTAAAAAGCATAATCCTTAAAGGCACGATCAATATTTCCGCCCCATCCGCCGTCACTTTCGGGCTTATGGTATTTTTCCAGCATTTCCTCGGCAATGGTCTGATTTCTCTCCAGAATGGCCATGAGTGGGTTGAGGAAAATACGTTCGTCCTCGCCAGTACTATTCAGTCTGGCGCGCCGTTTCAGGCCATCCGATGACAGGGCGACCATCTGCTGTGCCACATCCCGCACCGTACCGTTTCGAAATGATGTTGCCAGAGCCTGAGCCGGTACTTTGGCCCGCAGATATTCATGTTCCTCATGGGTCCAGTCCTTGATCATATCCCATGCGGCGTCCAGACTTTCCTGATCATAAAACAGCCCGGTCCACAAAGCAGGCAGCGCGCAAATCCGGTTCCATGTGCCGCCATCAGCCCCGCGCACCTCAAGAAATTTCTTCAGCCGCACTTCGGGGAACAGGGTGCTCATATGGTCTTCCCAATCCTGCATGATCGGTTTATGTCCCGGATAGCCCGGTAATTCCCCGCGCAGGAAATCCCGGAAAGACTGGCCCGCCACATCAATATATTTGCCGTCCCGATAGACAAAATACATAGGCACATCCAGCACATGATCCACATAAGCCTCAAAGCCCATACCCTCCTCAAACACAAAGGGCAGAATGCCGCAACGGTCCGGGTCCGTATCGGTCCAGATATGACTGCGGTAGCTCAAATAACCATTGGGTTTTCCCTCGGTAAAGGGAGAAGCGGCAAACAGCGCGGTCGCAATGGGTTGCAAGGCCAGCGATACGCGGAATTTCTTGACCATATCCGCCTCACTGGCGTAATCCAGATTGACCTGAATGGTCGATGTGCGCAACATCATATCAAGGCCCAGATTGCCCTTTTTCGGCATATAATTGAGCATAATACCGTACCGCCCCTTGGGCATGATCGGCACATCTTCGCGGGCCATATTCGGGTTGAATCCCATGCCCAGAAACCCGATGCCCAGCTTGCCACTGACCGCCTTGGCCAGTTTCAGATGGCTCGCCACCTCTGCGCAGGTTTCATGCAAGGTCTTGCGCATGGCCCCGGAAAGCTCCAGCTGTCCCCCCGGCTCCAGCGTCACCGACTGGCCGTCCTTGAGCAGGCCGATAAGCGTATCCCCCTCCATCATGGGGGCCCAGCCAAATTCCTGCATGGCGGTCAGTATGGCGTATATACTGCGCGCGCCCGCATAGGGAACCGGGCGCAGGCTATCGACACAAAAGCCGAATTTTTCATGCTCGGTCCCGATAGACCACGCGCTTTTCGGCTTGGAACCGGCGGCAATATAGTCGATGAGCTGTTGCTTGTTTTCGATGGGCTGTGCGTTTTTATCTGACATATTTATATTCACTGTTTTTTTTACTGCAAGTGGGACATGTGGGGGATTACGGATATAATGTCAATACACCGCCTGAAACTTTATACCCGGTGAGTTTTTCAAGAAAGCTCATGCCCAGCAGGGAATAGTCCAGCCCCTTTGGCAGGACGGAGCCATTGACATTATGCTGTCTGATCGGTCCAAGCTCTATGGTTGACAGGCTCACCCGCGCGCCGTAGGCCACGCCGTTCGCGGTGCTATAGGGCATGTCATAGCTCAGGCTGTCAACGGGCAGGCCGATGGCCCGGGCGTCTTTACGGGTCAGGGCCACATCGGTCGCCCCCGTATCCACCATAAAGACCACATCCGCCCCGTTTACTTTGGCCCGGACAAAATAATGACCGCTCATATCCGCCCGGTAGCTGATGCTGCCGCCGTCATTAATGCCCTTTGCCGTGTCCAGTTCACCGCCAAGGCGGCCACCCCCCGACCAGACACTATAGCCCAGCGCCAGCACCCCGAATATAATCACCCATGTGGCCATATGACGCAGGGCAAGGCCCGGCGAACTGCTCACATGGGCCCAAAGCCCGGCCCCGACAAAGGCCAGCAACAGCCCGTCATAGAGTAACCCGCCCGTATTATCCCCGATGCTCCGCCCCGCCGGTATCAGCCAGACCACAAGGATCAAGACAAACAAAACGGCGATCATGCCAATCAGAAATATTGAGAAACGCGATTTTCTGCCCGGGGGCTGATGAGGTTGTTGGTCATCGGGGAGGCGGTTGTCTGGACGTGGTCCCCATGGGGATGGTGGTTCATGATCATTCATATACAATAGTATAGAGACTAAATTGATTGATAAAAGACCTGAAATTAATCTTTTATTGGTATAGAAGATTAGATATGGATCGTTTAAACCAATTATGCAGACAGAAAGTATGAAGCAATTATTTGTATTTTTTGCCGTGATCTGGGCGGCCCTGTTGGCCCTTCCGGCACAGGCAGCGCCCTGCCCCAATCCACCGGGATGGGTGCCGGACAATCTGGCTGAATTGCTGTTTGAGCATCATCTCTGGGCCACGGAAGTCCTGCCGCCCGACCCCAATGACCCCAGACGGCTTAACCTGTGTCACGCGGATTTATCCGGCATGGACTTGTCACAGGTGGACCTGTCTTTTGCCGATTTAAGGGTCACCCGTATGGTCAAAACCAATTTTCAGGGGGCCAATCTTGACGGGGTGCGTTTTGACGGGGCCTATATTGATGACAGTAATTTCGAAGCGGCCCGAATGTCCCGGACAAGCTTTCACAAAGTAGAGATCACCAACAGCCGCTTTAGCCATGCCGTCATGGACCATGCGTTATTTTCGAATACAAAAATCTTTGCCAGCGACCTGACCGCCGCGCGCCTTGAACGCGCCAAATTTCACCGGACAACGCTCACTGTCCTGACACTACTGAATAGTGACCTGATCCGGGCAGAATTTATCGAAAGCCCCCTGAGAGATATTGACTTCTCCGGCGCAGCACTGGGCCAGACCGTCTTTGTCAGAAGCGACCTGTCACAGGTGAATTTTACCTTTGCCGACCTGTCCAGGGCCAATCTTGGCCGGGCCAGACTACGCGAAGTACATTTCAAGGACAGCCTGCTGTATCTGACCAATCTGAAACGAATCAATATCGGTAAAGAGCAGCGCGACCTGATCGCACAGTTTTGTGCCAACCTCACCAGCGCCCGCGACTGGCAATATAGTTACCGCAAGCAGAAATTCCTCTGCGGCGCCAAAGAACTCCCCGGAAAATATACGCTGGAATAGGGGCTACCAGTCCCCGGCGAAGGATTGCCAGAGGGTGATGGCGGCTACTGCCGCTGTGTCGGCCCGTAAGATGCGCGGGCCAAGGGTTACCGGCACCACATTGGCCTGCTGGCGAATCAGGGTGCGCTCCGCCGGGCTGAAGCCGCCCTCCGGCCCGATCAGGATAGCCCATTTGCGGGGGCGTTCCTGCCAGGCGTTCACTTCGTCAATGGCTTTGCCCACGGAGAAACAGTTGGGGTCCTGATCGCCCTCCTCATCGCAAAACATAATCAAACGGTCCTCGGGCCAATCCATGAGCAGCTTGTCCAGCTTGATCATAGGCTCCACGGTCGGCACCGTAAAACGCTCGCATTGTTCGGCGGCCTCAATGGCATGAGCGCGGATTTTATCTTCTTTCAAATGGTCAAGGTTGGTGCGCTCCGTCAGCACCGGGCGAATCAGGGACACGCCAAGCTCCGTGGCCTTTTCCACCATATAATCCAGCCGCGCTTTCTTGATCGGGGCGAACAGATACCAGAGGTCCGGTTCCGCCCGCTGGGCCATGATATTGTCCCGCACCACAATGGTCGCCTTGCCCTTGCCAACTTTGACGATTTCCACCAGCCATTCCCCGTCCCGGCCATTGAACAGCAGGATATTGGCCCCGGCCTTGAGCCGCATCACATTGACCAGATAATGCCCCTGATTGCCGTTGAGCAAAAATTCTGCCCCCGCGCAAAGGTCATTTTCCACATAAAGCCGGGCTTTTATACTTTTAGACATGACATCCTTTTTCATAGCGTTTATGGCTATGATAATGGGTTAACACGATCAAGACAAATGACAAAAACCGAAAACAGAATAAAACATGCGCCGAAAGACACGGTGAAACAGGGATGGGTCAACCGCCTGTCACCGGATTTCGCCTGGCCGTATCTGCAATTGATGCGCGCGGACCGGCCCATTGGCACATGGCTGTTGCTGTGGCCCGGCCTGTGGTCTATAGCCCTCGCCCGGTCTGTGTATGGCACGGATTGGCTGGCGGCCCTTGGGCTGATGGTTTTATTTGCGGTCGGGGCCTTTGTCATGCGCGGCGCGGGATGCGTGGTCAATGATCTGGCCGACCGGAAATATGATGCCATGGTGGCGCGCACCAAAGGCCGTCCCCTGCCCAGTGGCCGGGTCAGCGCGGCGCAGGCCTTCATCTTTCTGGGCGGTCTATGCCTGATTGGCCTCGGCATATTATTGCAGCTCAATGAGCTGACCATCAAGCTCGGGGCCTTGTCGCTCATTCTGGTGGTGATTTATCCCTTTATGAAACGCTTTACCTATTGGCCGCAGGTCATGCTGGGGCTGACCTTTAACTGGGGGGCGCTCATGGGATGGACGGCTGTAGGCGGCGAGATTGGCTGGCCCGCCATTCTGTTATATATGGGCGGGCTTTTCTGGACTTTGGGCTATGACACCATCTATGCCCATCAGGACAAAGAGGATGACGCGCTGATCGGCGTTAAATCCACCGCCCTGCGGCTTATGGAAAGCACACCGAAATGGTTGATCGTCTTCTATGGTCTGATGCTGGGGCTATTTGCCGGGGCGGGATATCTGGCTGGAATCGGACTCGGCTATTATCTGGGACTTGGCCTTGTCCTGCTGCATTTTATCTGGCAGATCAGGACGCTGGATATGAATGACAGCGCGCGGTGCCTGAAATTATTTAAGTCCAACCACCATTTGGGTTTTATAATGTTCCTTGGCATCCTCGCCGGTCAAATATTTTAAAGCTAAAGTAAAAACCACAATCCGCTCTTGATTTCCCGACCATAATTGTGCAGGGTCTTCACACAAAATACGGTGTGTAAAGAATATCCAACCAAAATATAGAGGGAAGTATGACTAATATTTATCTGATGATTGTGGGGAGCGGCGTGTTAGCGCTGATTTATGGCATTTATGCCACGCGTAAAGTTCTGGCCTTTGATACGGGGAATGAACGGATGGAGGAAATAGCCTCTGCCATCCGGGAAGGGGCGGCGGCCTATCTGGACCGTCAATATAAAGCCATTGGTATGGTCGGCGTCGTTGTCGCCATCGTGCTATTTTTCCTGCTGGGCCTGCATGTGGCCGTGGGCTTTGTCGCCGGGGCTGTTCTGTCGGGTCTGGCCGGTTATGTGGGCATGAATGTATCCGTTCGCGCCAACGTACGGACCACTCAGGCCGCGTCAGAAAGCATCAACAAGGCTCTTGACGTATCCTTTACCTCCGGCGCTGTGACCGGTATGCTGGTGGTGGGTTTTGGCCTGCTGGGCGTTGCAGGTTATTATATTTATATGATCAATGCAGGCATGGATGTGCGCACCACACTGGAAGGTCTGATCGGCCTCGGGTTTGGCGCATCGCTGATTTCCATCTTTGCCCGTCTTGGCGGCGGCATCTTTACCAAAGGTGCTGACGTGGGCGGCGATATGGTGGGCAAGGTTGAGGCCGGCATCCCCGAGGATGACCCCCGCAACCCGGCCACCATCGCCGATAATGTGGGTGATAATGTGGGTGACTGCGCCGGTATGGCTGCAGATTTGTTTGAGACATATGCGGTAACCATCGTGGCCACCATGTTGATCGCCTCCAGCGCCTTTGCGGCGGCCTCTGTTGAAAAAATGATGTTATTGCCCCTTATGATCGGTGCCTTGAGCATCATCGGCTCTATCGGCGGAACCTTCTTCGTCCGTATGAAAAAAGGCTCCGAGAATATCATGGGCGCGCTGTATAAAGGCCTGATCTGGAGCGCGGTCATCTCTGCGGCCCTGATCTATGGCATGCTGACACAATATAGTTTCTTTTCCGGAATTCAGACCGCCGACGGTGGTGTGCTGACGGAAATGAGCATTTTCTGGTGCGTTCTGACCGGCCTTGGCGTTACCGCCCTTGTGGTCTGGATCACGGAATATTATACCAGCACGGAATATCGTCCGGTGCGCGTGATTGCCAAGGCCTCTGAAACGGGTCACGGCACCAACGTCATTCAGGGTCTGGCAATATCTATGGAATCAGCCGCCCTGCCGGTAATTGTGATTTGCGCGGGCATCTTTGTTGCCTTTAATCAAGCCGGTCTGTTTGGTATCGCCATTGCGGCAACCGCCATGCTGTCACTTGCGGGGATGGTTGTGGCACTGGATGCTTACGGCCCCGTAACTGATAATGCCGGTGGTATCGCCGAAATGGCCAGCTTGCCCGAAGATGTGCGGGTCACAACCGATAAGCTGGACGCGGTGGGCAACACCACCAAGGCCGTGACCAAAGGCTATGCCATAGGCTCTGCGGGTCTGGCGGCATTGGTGCTTTTCGCGGCCTTTACCGAGGAAATAACCCATTATATGCCGGGCTTAGGCAATATTGAGTTTTCCCTGCAAAATCCCTTCATTGTGATCGGTCTGTTCATCGGTGGCATGTTGCCTTATCTGTTTGCCTCCATGTCCATGATGGCCGTGGGCCGGGCCGCCGCCAGCGTGGTGGTTGAGGTTCGCCGTCAGTTCCGGGAAATCAAAGGCATCATGGAAGGCACCGCCAAGCCGGAATATGGCAAGGCTGTTGACCTGCTGACCAAAGCCGCGATCAAGGAAATGATCCTGCCGTCCCTGCTGCCTATTCTGGCACCGGTGGTCCTGTTCTATGTGATCTATTTTGTGACCGGTGATATGACATCCGCCTTCCAGACATTGGGCGCCATGCTGATGGGAACCATCATTACCGGAATATTCATTGCCATTTCCATGACCTCCGGTGGCGGTGCGTGGGATAATGCCAAGAAATATATCGAAGACGGCAACCACGGCGGCAAAGGCTCCGATGCCCATAAAGCAGCGGTGACCGGCGATACGGTTGGTGACCCCTATAAGGACACGGCTGGCCCGGCGGTGAACCCACTGATCAAGATCGTCAATATCGTGGCGATTCTGCTGGTGGCGATTGTGGCCAAAACCATGTAGGTTCAATCCTGTAATAAAATCTTGAGAAAAGCCCTGCAATTTGCGGGGCTTTTTTTTTGACATCGGGTTCCTTTTGGTTATATTGCACCGCAACAGAACCCATAGCCAAACAGGGAAAGCCCTATTATGCCCCTCGTCAGTAAAATCAGCGCCGGACTGAACCCGCCGGAAGAAATCAACGTCATCATCGAAGTCCCCGCCGGCGGCGAGCCGGTCAAATATGAAATGCATAAACGTAGCGGCGCCATCCTTGTGGACCGAATTTTACATACGCCCATGCGCTATCCCACCAATTATGGTTATATGCCCCATACATTATCCGATGATGGTGACCCGTGCGATGTAATGGTAGTGGTTGGCGTATCACTGGTGCCGGGCTGTGTGATCCGCGCCCGTCCGGTCGGCGTATTGCTTATGGAAGACGAAGCCGGGGGCGATGAAAAAATCCTTGCGGTGCCTGACCTGAAAACTGATCCCACGTACAAAGACATCAAGACCTATACCGATCTGCCGGAAATTTTAATCCAGCAAATTGAGCATTTCTTTAAACATTACAAAGACCTTGAAAAAGGAAAATGGGTCAAGATCACCGGATGGAAAGGCCCGGAAGTGGCCAGACAGAAAATCCTCGAGGGCATTAAACGGGCGCAAAACACCCCCGAGGAAGATTAGGCAATACACTGCCTAAATTATATTACGCCGCACGCACATCTGACAGGAACTGCTCAATATCCTGTTTCAGGTTTTCTGAAATCCGGCCAAGCTCGTCGGCAACCGTAAGCACCTGATCCCCGGCTGACCCGGTTTCCTCTGCACCTGTTGCCACACGGGTGATATTGCTGGATACCTCACTGCTGCCCGTGGCGACCTGTTGAATATTCTGGGAAATCTCATTGGTTGCTGAACTTTGCTGTTCAACCGCCGCCTGAATACTGACCGTAACCTCGTTGGATTTGTTGTTAACATCAACAATCGTCTGAATGCTATTCACTGCCTTTTGCGTCAGGTTTTGCATTTCCTTGATCTGAGTGGCAATCTCATCCGTGGCACTGCTGGTCTGACCGGCGAGGGCCTTAACCTCTGTGGCCACAACCGCAAAGCCTTTCCCGGCTTCCCCGGCCCGTGCCGATTCGATGGTCGCATTAAGGGCCAAGAGGTTAGTCTGTTCCGCAATGTCACTGATAATCCCGATAACATCATTGATTTTCTCCGAAGCATCCGCCAGGGCCGATATGGCAACCTCACTTTGCTTGGCTTCCTCAACGGCTTCCATGGAAATATCGCTGGCTTTTGTCACCTGACGGCTGATTTCCTGAACGGAACTTGTCAGTTCCTCCGCCGCAGACGCCACCATATTGACATTGCTGGCTGTTTCATCAGACGCAGAAGCAACCACAGAGGAGCGTTCCTTGGTATCCGTAGATGTTGCCACCAATTGCTTGGCCGTTGCGCTCATCTCCGTTGATGAGGCCGCCATGACTTCCATCATTTCGGTAACCTTTTTCTCAAAAGCCGTAATAAGAGAATCAACCCGACTGGCCCGTGCCTCCCGTTCGGCAACCTCGGCCCGTTCCCGTTCAACCTCGGCCTTTTCACGGGCGGCTTTCGCTTCTCTTTCGGCTTCAACCCGTTTCAGCTCTGCCTGTTCGGCTTCCTTTGTTTCTCCTTCAAGGCGCAACCGTTCAATAGCATTCACTTTAAAGACATTCACCGACAGCGCCATCTGCCCGATCTCATCCTTACGGTCAAGGCCCGGAACCTCTATGGAGGTATCGCCTTCTGCCAGACTTGCCATGGCATTGGTCATGGCGCCAACCGGTTTGGTGATCGACCCCGCCACCAACAGAACAATACCAACACCCATAGCCAGCCCAACCACAAGCAAAACCCATAATAATGTTATCAACTCATTGGAGGTGGACAGAGAATATGCCACATCTTCAGACAGCAAATTACGTTGATTGGCAACCATACCGCCTTTACCATCCGCACCCACCAGCGTTTCAAGCAAGCTCACAGCCCGGGGAGCTGCTTCTTTCACCAAAAGATAATTAGCCATGTTCCATTTTTCAGACCCGCGTACCGCAAACATTTGAGCCGGCAAGGGGTTGAATTCAGCCCGTTGCGCAACAAATTCCTCAAAAGCCGCAGATTGTTTTGGGCCGAGGAGATTTGATGCTTTTTTCAAATCCTGGAAACGACGCTCATTCTTGGCCCATAACTGCTCAAACTTGTCCTTAAAGGCCATATCACCGGTCAAAAGAAAGGCGCGGATATTAGCCAGACCAAGCCCAAGCGTCCCGCGCACATCAGCCATAATACCCAAAAGCCTTTTGCGCTCAACAGTTGCTGGCATCTGTGCTTCCAGATCAATCAGGGCCGTAATTTGCTTAAATAGAACCGCCGCATGGGGCATGGCTTCATTGACCAGAATGATATTGGCCGGATATTGTTCCGGCGTGTTGGCAATTGTCTCAACTGTTGCCTGTGCCGTGCGAAATTCCTGTAGGGTAACCTTGAAATCAGTCCATTTTTTCACATTATCCGGGTTGGTCCAGTTACCAGACAGGACATCCATATTGGTTTTTACCTGCTCAATATCAGCCCAGACAGCCGCGCGTTTCTCTTTGAAACTACCCTTTCCGGTAAGCATATAGCCACGCAAATGTGCAAGAGAGGCGTAGATATCCTTGACCAGCGCAGAACTTGCCGCAGATGTCGGAACACGCAAATCGCTAATTCGAACAATCTGACTGTCAATATATTTTACCTGATATATGGTAATGCCAATAACAATAGCCAATATCGTGACCATTGTACCAAAACCCATAAACAGACGGTTCTTGATATTAAAGTCCCTGATAGTACTTATTATATTTAGTTTTATACCCATGATGCCCACCTGATTTTTCTATATTAATTTTATATTTAGCATTCAGAAAACAACTGAAACAACATATAAGAATGCCGCGATGTTCTTATATATACGCTATTGGTTCTTAATATTGGGTAAATTGTTTTATGTATAAAATGGCCTAAGCCATAAAACTGTAAAGGTATATAACCTATAGGAAAAACGGGCTAGCTGCGCCGCGCGCACATCTGACAGGAACTGTTCCTCTGTGGCACTGCCGGTTTGTCCGGCCAGAGCCTTTACTTCTGCCGCAACTACCGCAAAGACTGTCCAGAATTGCGGCCTGAATTTAAATTACATTATCTTACTTTGCGCGAATTTCTGTCAAAAATTCGTCAACAGCCACTTTAAGCGTTGTCGCCTGTCCCGATAATTCATTGGAGGCACTAAGCACATCAGAAGCCGCATTACCGGTTTCTTCGGCCATCTGGCTGACATTTCCAACATTCTCACTTGCTGTTTCCGTACCGGTTGCGGCGCTTAGCGAGTTACGGCTGATTTCCTGCATGGCGCTGGCCTGCTCCTCTACTGCGGCGGCAATGGAAGATGATATTTCATCCAGTTCGCCAATGGTTACAGAAATTTCCTGAACCGCAGATACCGTATCACTTGTTGTGGTTTGCATCTCGTTAATCTGCGCCCTGATTTCTTCCGTTGCCGAAGCCGTTTGACCGGCCAGGTTTTTCACCTCGGAGGCAACAACCGCGAACCCTCTGCCAGCTTCACCGGCACGGGCCGCTTCAATTGTGGCGTTGAGAGCGAGCAGGTTTGTCTGTTCGGCAATATCATTAATCAGCAAAATAACCTCGCTGATTTTTTCCGAACTATCCGCCATCTGGCTAACCTGCGCGGAGGCACTATTCACAGAATCCAGCGCCTTTTTCGAAGCCGCAGAGGCATTATTGATCTGGCCCGAGATATCCTGAACCGATACGGTCATTTCTTCTGAGGCACTGGCTACAAGCTGAACATTTTCACCGGCCTGGGTTGTTGCTGCCGCTGCAGAAAGGGATTCATCCTTCATTCTATTTGCAGACTGGCTCATTGACTCCGAAGTCGCATTCAGCTCCGTAGCAGCACTGGAAACCGTTTCCAGAACACCGCCAATGCGGTCCTCAAATTTTCTGGCCATTTCCAGACGATCTGCCAAACTCTTTGCTCTGGCTTCCTGTTCAAGCTTTTTGTCTTCTGCAATTTTTCTTTCCACCGCTGCCACTTCCTCAGCGGCAACCTGTTTGTCTATTTCTGACTGTGCGGCCCGTGTTTCTTCCGCCTCTTTTTCCATCTGTAATCGTTCAATAGCATTCACCTTGAATATATTCACCGCATCTGCCATTGCCCCGATTTCATCAGTCCGGCCAACGCCGGGTACATCAATATCCATACTCCCTCCAGATATCCTTTTCATGGTATCCGTCATGGACAGCAAAGGAGACGCCACAGAATTGCTGGCGTAAAAAATAATGGCGGATAATATTATGCCAAGCAGGATCAGACTCAGGATCAGATTCCGGGTCGTCTTTGCCTGAACGGCAAGTTGTTTATCTATATTAACATCAACCTCCAAAACCCCCCTGACATCATTTATTTTCCAATCATCTTTAGGTGTGTCCGCGCGGGAGTTATGACAATTGACACATCCCTGCGCCGTCATCCGGTCTGGAATGGCCACTCTAACTGATGATTTTCCATTCTTTTCCACCGTTTCAGTATAAATTTCTCCTTTTCCTGTGGACAAGAAATTCCACGCTGTTTCCTGAAATTTATCCAGTTTCCGGTCCTTGCGATTTGGAAACGGAAATTCACTGAAAAGTTTTAGCGACGTACTTTCCCTGCTCATGGCACGGCTCAAATCATGGATCATAGTTGCCGGAAGGGGAATAGCCTTGGCATCATCTTTGTGATTTATTGCGGGGTGGAGATTACCGTCTTTAACCACTTTTGAAATTATATTCTTCGTATAATATGATCTGATTAATTTAAACTGCTTTACCGTCTGCTCAGCACTTCTGACACTATTCTCCCTGACTTTATCCTCCATATATCCCGGCAATATGGTCCAGACCAGAATTACAGCAAAAAGCATTAAAATGGGTGTAGGCAGAATAAGTTTCCATTTTATCGAAGTATTTAATGTGGTCAAAAAATGCATGTCGCACTCCTGTAATCTAAAAAAATAACCCCCAATATAAATATGATTCCCACTAGCCTTATTACCTCAGTTCTCAACACATCTTCCAATTTAATCTATGGAAAGTTAGTGCTTAATAAAGTTACACCATACTTATATGATATCAATTCTTAAAATTAGGTTACAATTAAATATATTAAATATGCGGGGCATGTGGCAACATATTTCAGGCCTCCGATATATTCGCCCTGTTGGTAAAAATAACCCATAGCAAGGAAATACCTTTTTCTCCCAGACACAATCACTTATAAGGAATCTATGGCTGATACATCAGAAAAATTCAGGTCACTACGGGACTTCATTGATCATCTGGAAAAACAGGGCCGCCTTGTGCGGGTGACGGAAGATGTCTGTGCAGATCTTGAGATGACCGAAATTCAAACCCGCGTTCTGGCCGAGGGTGGCCCGGCGATATTATTTGAAAATGTCATAAAGTCTGACGGGACAAAATCCGGCATGCCGGTTCTGGTTAATCTGTTCGGTACGGTCGAGCGGGTGGCATGGGGCATGGGGCGGGAACCGTCGGAATTGCGGGAGCTGGGCGAAACCATGGCTTTTCTGCGCCAGCCCGAACCGCCTAGCGGGTTCAAAGACGCGGTTCGAATGCTGCCCCTTCTGAAGCAGGCCATGAATGCCCGGCCCAAGACGGTCAAAAAAGCCCCGGTCCATGAGGTGGTCCTCACCGGGGATGATATTGACCTGAACCAGTTTCCTGTGCAGGGCTGTTGGCCGGGGGAGCCGGCACCGCTGATCACCTGGCCGCTTGTGGTCACGAAAGGCCCCGGCAAAGCCCGCGAGGATGATTATAATCTGGGCATATACCGGATGCAGGTTTTGAATAAAAACCAGACCCTGATGCGCTGGTTAAAACATCGGGGCGGCGCGCAGCATTTCCGCCGCTGGAAACAACAGAAATCAGAACCCCTGCCCGTGGCCGTTGTTCTGGGCGCGGACCCGGCCACCATACTGGCCGCTGTAACGCCGGTTCCAGACACGCTGTCAGAATATCAGTTTGCCGGACTGATGCGCGGCAAAAAAACCGAACTTGTGGAGTGTAAAACCATACCGCTCAAAGTGCCCGCCACAGCGGAAATCGTGCTGGAGGGCCATATATCACTGGATGACCAGCGGGACGAAGGCCCCTACGGCGACCATACCGGCTATTACAACAGTGTGGAGAAATTCCCGGTTTTCACCGTCTCCGCCATCACCATGCGCCGTGACCCTATTTACCTCAGCACCTATACCGGGCGGCCCCCTGATGAGCCATCCATATTGGGCGAGGCCTTGAATGAGGTTTTCATTCCGCTTCTGCAACAACAATTTCCTGAGATTATCGATTTCTGGCTGCCGCCGGAGGGATGTTCTTACCGCATAGCAGTAATTTCCATCAAAAAAGGCTACGCCGGTCATGCCAAGCGGGTGATGATGGCCACATGGTCCTATCTGCGCCAATTCATGTATACCAAATTTATCATTGTGGTCGATGATGACATCAATTGCCGGGACTGGAAAGAGGTCATGTGGGCCATGTCCACCCGCATGGACCCGGTGCGCGACACCACACTTGTGGAAAACACGCCCATAGATTATCTTGACTTTGCCTCGCCGGTATCGGGACTTGGCGGCAAGATCGGGCTGGACGCCACCCATAAGTTCCCCGGCGAGAGCGACCGGGAATGGGGCACAGAAATCGCTATGGATCAGGATATAATCGACCGGGTAACAGAAAAATGGCAAAAGCTGAACCTGCCCGGTTCCGGCAAGCCCATATGGAAAAATCAGCAAGATGACCAATGAAATAGCGTTACATGAACAATTTCTGGACAAGCTGGATTATCTGATCCGGGCCGCCAAAAAAGCCGGCGCTGATGCCAGTGATGCCATTATCTATTCCGGCCAATCGGAAAGTATTTCATGGCGTCTGGGCAAGCTGGAGGATGTGGAACGGTCCGAAAGTGCTGATCTGGGACTCAGGGTTTTTATCGGCAAGAAACAGGCCATTGTTTCCTCCAGCGACATCAGCAGTGCCACCCTTGACGTTCTGGTCGAGCGCGCCATGGATATGGCGCGAAACGCGCCGGAAGACCCGTTCGCCGGATTGGCTGATCCGGATTTGCTGGCCCTGTCGCCTGCTGATATTCCGGAACTTGACCTTTATGACGATACCGAAAAATCTGCCGAGGAACTGAAAGAGCTTGCCCGGACCATAGAGGAAACCGCACTGGGCGTCAGCGGCATCACCAATTCCGAAGGGGCCAGCGCCAGCAGCAGTCGCGGATTAATCGCCGTTGCCAATTCAAACCATTTTGCCCAGAGCTATCAGTCCAGCAATTTCTCCCTCAGCATCTCGGTCATCGCCGGGGAAGATGCCACTATGGAGCGGGACTATGCCTATTCCTCAAAAAGGCATTTCTCCGATCTGAGGAACCCTGTTGAAATCGGACAGGAGGCCGCCGAAAAAACCCTGCGCCGCCTTGGCCCGCGAAAGGCAAAGACCTGTCAGGTGCCGATCATATTTGACCCGCGCGTATCGCGCACGCTTTTGGGTCATCTGGCCGGGGCCATCAACGGGCAGGCCGTGGCCCGGGGCACCAGTTTTCTAAAAGACCGCATGGGCGATACGGTTTTCAGTAACGGCATTTCAGTCATAGACAACCCCCATATCCCGCGCGGCCCGGCGTCCAAGCCCTTTGACGGCGAAGGCTGCCGCAACGGCGCGCTGAACATCATTGAAAACGGCATCTTAAACAGTTGGACGCTGGATAGTGCCAGTGCGCGGCAGCTAGGCCTTTTATCCAATGGCCGGGCCAGTCGCGGCACCTCTGGCCCGCCCTCGCCCTCCTCCACCAACCTGTATCTTGCGGCGGGTGACCTCTCGCCGCAAGATCTGATGGCTGATATAAAATCCGGCTTTTATATCACCGACCTGATTGGCATGGGGGTCAATGGGATCACCGGAGATTACAGCCGGGGCGCGGGCGGCTTCTGGATTGAGGACGGCAAAATCACCTATCCTGTCAACGAGGTGACCATCGCCGGAAATCTGAAGGATATGTTCCTGAATATGACCGCCGCTGATGATCTGGTGATAAAATACGGCACCGACGCTCCTACCCTGCGCATAGATGGTATGATAATCGCCGGAGAATAAAGAAAAGCCGCCCAGTCATATGAGCGGCTTTTCAGAAATTATGCTGTTTTAGAAGCTTTTGCCAACGCTGAAGACAACCCGGCCATCGGAATTATCACCTGTCACATTGGTATCAATATAGGATACGCTGAAATCCATTCCCTGATAGCTAAGCGTTGTTCCAATGAGCCAATCCCATTTCTTATTACCAAAAGCCCCATCTTCAAAACCCAGACGCAGATTAAGAAACAGTGGTGTATTGGGAATGGCGACTTCGCCGTCTGTATAGATATAGATGTTATCCTGATTACCAAGATTGTCATTACTGAACGCATAATTCGCCCCAACCGTAACGGATGCAAAGCCAAGGTCAATGCCGGTTGAACCATAAAGCTCAAAATAATCGGTATTCGTACCGCCCGGATAACTATACAGCAAGCCGCCAATATCAAAGCTGATCCCGTTTACTTCTCCAGCATAACCGCCGTAATAATCTGTCTCAACGCTTGAGCCATTAAAGTCCGAGATATTGGACGCCCATGTTCCCACATAAAAACCGCTTTCACTGGCCCAGTCAAAGCCGCCCTGAAGCGCAAAGCCCTCATCATTCAGTGATACACCGCGAAACCGGTAATCATTGAGCATGGAAATATTGGCGGTGATTTCCCCGCCCAGAAAATTGCCTTCTTCGGCCCAAGCGGGCATGGCGGCACTCAAAGTTCCGGCGAATAGTAATGTTGTAAATAATGCCCTTGTCCGTATGGTCACGTTTCTCTCCTTTTATTAGTTACCAGACAGGTATCTTCCTGTCAGGGTAGCGTAATTCACAAACTATGCCAATTTCAGGGAAAAGTATCAATATTTTTACATTACCCTGAAATAACAATATGTTAGTGGATTTTTTTATTCGGAAAACACTTTAACCAGACAATCTGTCAAGACTATGGCATGCGAACTTATGTGGCAGGCCGCACCCCCAAAGCTTAAATTTCAGGCACAGGTAGTTGCCCTACTCCCCCAACACAAGGGCCGGGTTGAGGCGTTCTTTGTACCAGTTGAGGCCCCAGTGGAGATGAGGGCCGGTGGCGCGGCCCGTGGCGCCAACGGTGCCAATCTGGTCCCCCTGCATCAGATGTTGGCCCGTTTTCACCAAGGCCTTGCCCAGATGGGCAAAGACGGTGCTGACCCCATATCCGTGATCAATGATCACCGTATTTCCCGTATAATAAAGATCCGAGACCATAGTCACAACGCCGCCAAGCGGGGCCTTGACCGGGGTGCCTTTGGGGGCCGCAATATCCATGCCTGTGTGGGGGCTTTTGGGCTTGCCATTCAGGATACGGTGGTTGCCGAAATTACCGCTGATCCGGCCCCGCACCGGCCAGATAAAATGGCCCCGAAAGTCCTGCCGGGGGCTATTCGTAGTCCGGGCCTTTTTCACCCGCGCCGAATCCGCCGCAATTCTGGCCAGCACCTCTTTGGGCGGCGTGACCATCTTTTTGGGCAGGCCATCGATATGCTGGACATCATATTTTTGTTTGATCACCTGTAACCGCTGGGGATATTCCGCGCCCGCCGGGTCCATAAGGCGGAATTTGACCATGCCGTCCTGTTGCCAGTTTACCCCAAAGGCAAAATAGCCCTCCGGCGTCAGTTTCAGCTTTGTTTTGCCCAGCCACAGGGTACTGCCCGGCGTAACCTTGCCCACGTAAAAACCACCCTGCGTCACCTGATCCGGCAGGCCAAGGCGATTGCCCGCCGCCGCCGACAGGGTCATCAACAGGCCAAAAATAAAACAGGCAATCAATTTCATAACAGGCTCCCCTGACGATCATCTTTGTTTTTGGGGCGCGGTTTTTTCTTGAGCGTGCCGCCGGTGGCCACCGCCGCCACATGACCGTCGCTGAATTCCATATCCAGCCCGTCGCCGGATGAAATCCCCGCCGCCAGCGTAACCGCCCGGCCCTTGCCATCGCGCACCACCGCAAAGCCCCGGTCCAGAACCCGCTTGTAATTCAAGCTGTCAAACAGGCGGCTGACCGCCTGAAATCTGTCGGACTGACGGCGTAAATTCTGGCCAAAAGCCCGGTCCATGCGGGCCGAAATCTGGTGGCTGTTTTCCCGGCCCCGCTCAATTTCCCGAATCAATATATCAGGCCGCAACATCCGGCTAACCCCGTCCAGCGTCATCTGTCGCCGTTCGGCCAGCAACGTCAATGCCCGGGGCAGCCGTTCCGATACATCGTCCAGCCGTTGGCGGCTCAGCGCCAGAATATCCGATGGTTTCGGCAGGCCCCGGCCCAGCCCCTCCAGCCGTTGGGCCTTATCGGCCAAAAGGCGGCGCAGGGACAGATTAAGGCGGCTGTCTAAGTCTTGCACCGTATAGATCAGGTCGGCACGCACTGGCACCGCCTGTTCCGCCGCCGCCGTTGGGGTCGGCACGCGCAGGTCAGAGGCATAATCAATCAAAGTGGTGTCCGTTTCATGGCCGACGGCGGAAATCAGCGGAATGTCGCTGTCGGCCACGGCGCGGATGACGGCTTCCTCATTAAAGGACCACAGGTCTTCCAGACTGCCGCCGCCCCGGGCGACAATCAACAGGTCGGGCCTTGGCAACGCGCCGCACCCGTCCAAAGCATTAAAGCCCCGTATGGCCCCGGCAATCTGTTCGGCAGCCCCGTCCCCCTGCACCAATACCGGCCAGACCAGCACCCGGCGCGGAAAACGGTCGGACAGGCGATGCAATATATCCCGAATCACTGCCCCGGTGGGCGAAGTTATGACGCCAATCACCTGCGGCAGATAGGGAATGGCTTTTTTCCGGCGCGCCTCAAATAGACCCTCTGCGGCCAGTTTTTTCTTGCGTTCCTCCAGCAAGGCCATGAGCGCCCCGGCCCCGGCCACCTCCATTCGCTCAATCACGATCTGATATTTGGACCGGCCCGGATAGGTGGTCAGCTTACCGGTGCAGATAACCTCCAGCCCGTCCTCCGGCTGGAAACTGAGCCTGCCCGCGACCCCCTTCCACATGATGCCGTCCAGCACCGCCTTGTCATCCTTCAGGGTCAAATAGACATGGCCGGACGCCGCCCGTTTGAGGCCGGAAATCTCCCCGCGCAGGCGCACATAACCGAATGTATCCTCCACCGTGCGCTTCAGGGCCATGCTCAATTCTGTGACGCTATATTCCGGCGTATTATCATGGTGGTTTTTATTTGTTTCCATAGGTTCCTATGCTACAAGGAAGCCGACAAATTTCAAAGGATTAATGACGATGAATATTCTGGTGATTGGTGGAGGCGGGCGTGAACATGCGCTTGTCTGGAAAATAGCCCAAAGTCCGCTGGTAGGCCGTATTTTTGTTGCGCCGGGCAATGGGGGCATCGGGGACCTGGCCACCTGCACTACCCTCAATTCATCGGACCATGATGCGGTGGTTGATTTCTGTACCAAAGAGGATATCGGCCTTGTGGTGGTTGGCCCCGAAGGCCCGCTGGTGGAGGGGCTTGTGGACCGCCTGGAGGCCGAGAACATCACCGCCTTTGGCCCCACCGCCGCCGCCGCCCGGCTGGAAGGCTCCAAGGGTTTTACCAAAGACCTCTGCGCCAAATATAATATTCCCACCGCCGCCTATGGCCGCTTTAGCGATACCGCAAAGGCCCGTGATTTCGCCAGCAAAATGGGCGCGCCCATTGTTATCAAGGCCGACGGTCTGGCCGCAGGCAAGGGCGTGATCATTGCCGAAACCATGGCCGAGGCCCATAGCGCCATTGAGGATATTCTGGGCGGCCAGTTCGGGGACGCCGGCGCGGAATTGGTGGTTGAAGAATTTCTGACCGGGGAGGAAGCAAGCTTCTTTGCCCTGTGTGACGGGGAGACAATTCTACCCCTTGCCACGGCACAGGACCATAAACGGGTCGGCGAAGGTGATGTCGGTCCCAACACGGGCGGCATGGGGGCCTATAGCCCGGCACCGGTCATGACAGATGAAATGACGAACCGCACCATTGAGGAAATTATCCTGCCCACCATGCGCGGGATGAAGGCCGATGGCCATCCCTTCAAGGGGATATTTTTCGCCGGGCTGATGATCACGGACAAGGGGCCGGAACTGATCGAATATAATGTGCGTTTCGGCGATCCGGAATGTCAGGTTCTGATGATGCGCATGAAATCCGATATCGTGCCCGCTCTGATCGCCTGTGCCAAGGGCGGGGTGGACAGGGCCGAAATGGACTGGCATGACAAGGCCGCCCTGACGGTGGTTATGGCGGCAAAAGGCTATCCCGGCAGCTATGACAAAAACACAGAGATTCGGAATCTGGATCAGGCCGCAGAGGGTGAAAATATGATGATCTTCCATGCGGGAACCAAAAAAGAGGCGGACAAAATTTATGCCGTCGGAGGACGGGTTCTGAATGTAACCGCCATGGATAATGGGGTCGCCGGGGCCAAAGACCGGGCCTATGCCGCCGTTGACCGCATTGATTGGCCGGAGGGCTTCTGCCGCCGGGACATTGGCTGGCGCGCAGTGGCCCGCGATACCAAATAAAGCCTAAATCTAAATGTGATAGTTTTGTTGCAATTTCATGACAATGATGGAATTATGCTGGCTGATAAAAAATAAAAGATTCCGGGTAGGATAAAATGACCAATATTTCGGCCTCGACAACAAACGACAATATAGCTGTGCGCATTGTACAATGGCTGCTGGTTTTGTTCCTGATCTATATGTTAATTACCGCCGTCGGTATGATCGGAAGCGGTTTTAAAGGGGCGACAAAGGGTCAGGCGATGGAGCTGTTCGCCTTTGCCACCAATCCTTTTATGGGGCTTATCGTCGGGGTGATTGCCACCGCCATGATACAATCATCCTCCACCGTGACCTCGATCATTGTCGGACTGGTGGCTGGGGGGTTGCCCGTTGAAATGGCCGTTCCCATGGTCATGGGGGCCAATATCGGCACCACCATCACCAACACCATTGTCAGCCTGGGCCATATTGGCAAGAAAAAAGAATTCCGCCGGGCCTTTGCCGCCGCCACCGTTCATGATTTCTTCAATGTGATGGCCGTCGCCATCTTCCTGCCCATTGAAATTATTTTTCATCCCCTGCAAAAGGTCGCCGGCTTCTTTGCCGCCCATCTGGTCGGCGGCGAGAATTTAAGCGTCAAGGGGCTGAATTTCATCAAACCCATGACCAAGCCGGTCATCACAGAATTCAGGAATCTGGCCGAGCTTATTTCACAGCCGGGCGCCCATGTCATCCTGATTGTGTTCGGTATATTTGTCATATTTTTTGCCATTATATTCATCGGCAAGCTGTTGAAAAAACTGATGGTGGGCCGGGCAAAAGCGATCATGCATGCCTCCGTTGGCCGGGGGCCTATTTCCGGTATCACATCCGGCACCATTGTCACGGTTCTGGTGCAATCCTCATCGACCACCACCAGCCTGATGGTGCCGCTGGCCGGGGCCGGGATATTTAAATTAAAACAGATTTACCCCTTCACATTGGGCGCAAATATTGGCACTACCATTACGGCACTATTGGCGGCAACGGCCATTTCCGGACCGGCGGCCATACTCGCGCTTCAGATTGCGCTGGTGCATTTTATATACAACACCACAGCAGTAGCCCTGATCTACAGCATCAAATTCCTGCGTAAAATACCCCTGCGCGGGGCGTTGTGGATGGCCCGGGTTGCATCTGAGAAAAAAATATATGCCCTGCTCTATATGATCGGGGTATTCTTTGTAATTCCGGGCCTGATGGTCTTTTTATATCAACTTATGGCATGATGGAGGTTTTAATGGAAAGCGACGATTTATCATCCCTGTCTGAAAAGAAACTGAAAAAACTGATCAACGAAACCCAGGATGTATTGGATCAGCTCACAGCGGAGCTGAAACAACGCAAACTTGACCGGCAACATAACGAAATCGACCATATGGAAGATTATTTTGAAGATGCCGAACATAACCTGAGCAACCTGAAGTTATTCATCAAGAAAGTCTTTTCAGAAATACGTAAAAGTTAAGGTTTCGGTTCTGAGACAATATGAATATCCCGCTGGGGATAAGGAAATTCAACGCCTTTTTCGTTGAATTTCTGCCATATCTTATAATTGACCTCACTGGCCACATTTGAAACCCCGTTCTTGGCATCCCGTATCCACATGCGCAGTTCCAGATTAATGGCGCTATCACCAAAACCCTTGATCAACACGCGCGGGGCGGGATCTGTCAGAATGCGCGGCACTTCGTCTGCGGCCTCAATCATCAGGGCTATAGCAAGGTCAACATCGCTTTTATAGGAGATACCCACCGGCAGATGGCGGCGCACCATACGGTGGGAAAAGGTCCAGTTGATAACGGTCTGGGTCACCATGTCCTCATTGGGAATCAGATGCTCGCGCCCGTCACGTGATATGACCGAGGTATAGCGCCCGGCCAGCTTGTTTATCCTGCCGTAAGTGCCGGAGATTTCCACCACATCCCCCGGCTTGATGGATCGGTCCATAAGCAGGATGACGCCGCTGACAAAGTTGGACACCACCTTTTGCAACCCAAAACCAAGCCCCACACCGATAGCCCCGCCAAAGACCGCAAAGACCGTCAGGTCGATGCCCACACTGGACACCGCAAACAAAAAGGCCGACGAAATCAGAACGATACGGGCAATTTTGGACAATAGCACCCGCGCTGACGGATTAACCGCCGGAACTTTACGAAGCCAGTTCTCCAACAACCCGGTCACCACCAAAGCCAGCCAGACCAGAGCAAACATGGTCAGGATACCGGTTAAGACCCCAAAAATGCTAACCTCCCCCTGTCCCAGAGAGAAGGTTATCCCCTCCAGAAAGTGAATCAAAGGCATTAGCCAGCCGACAATATTCAACGCTGCTATGACCCAGGCAAAGGACCGGATCAGGCGGGCGATTTCCCGGCTTTCAATCAAATCCGTGGCCAGCCGGATGACGATCCACGCCAGAATCAGACTGGCGGCAATATTAAAGGCATATGTGGGGATGGCCTGCTGATCGGCCACGGTTTTAACCATCAGGATCAGAATGACCCACAGGCTTAAATCATACAGGGGCGAAAGATAGGGCCGTAGTCGCTGATAAATCTCGGATTTTTCAAGCGGGTGCGGAATTAAAAACCGGATTAACCGGACCACGCCGAGGCTAAGTCCCCACAGGAGAGCAATAATCCCCAACTGGGCCAATGTCTGGTAGGACAGGAGGGTGTCATCAAACCAATGCCATATGGTCTGTATCCATTCCTGTGCTTTTAAGGTGAGGTCATTCATAATCTGATCTTACCCAAAAATAGCGCAATAGCCAACAGTCAATACTTTACCGCCGGGAGCGAAAAAAATCTTTCAGCATTTCAGAGGCCGCCCGTTCGCCGATACCGCCATATATTTCCGGCCTGTGGTGACAGCTTGTGGCATGAAAAATGCGCGGCCCGTTATCCACCCCGCCGCCCTTTTCATCATAGGCGGCAAAATACAGCCGCCTGATCCGGGCAAAGGAAATCACCTGCGCGCACATTGGGCATGGCTCCAAAGTCACATAGAGATCACAGTCCGGCAGGCGTTCACTGTCCCGCATCTCACAGGCCGCCCGGATGGCCAGAAGTTCTGCGTGAGCGGACGGGTCGCGATGTTCAACCACCCGGTTTCCGGCCCTTGCAATGACCTCGCCAGAGGGGCCGTGAACGATAACCGCCCCCACCGGAACCTCACCCCGATCGGCGGCGGAGGAGGCTTCTTCTAGGGCAATGGCCATATAATCATTGGAAATTGTCATAATTTCTTGTATTGCATCATATTTAGCCCATTACAATAGAATTGCACCGATGACCAATGATATAGAACAGCCCCGAAAGGGTGAACGCATAGCCAAGATGCTGGCCCGGGCCGGTGTCGGCTCCCGCCGCGCCGTAGAGCGCATGATTGCCGCCGGCATGGTCAAGATAAATGACGAGGTCATCACCACCCCGGCAACCCTGATCACTTCGGTCGAGGGCATCACCGTGGACGGTATGGTGATCCAGCCCCCCGCCCCCACCAAAATATGGAAATACCATAAACCCGCCGGGCGCATGACCACCTATTATGATCCGGAGGGACGGCCCACGGTCTTTGAGGCCATGCCGTCAAATATGCCCCGTGTCCTGTCCGTTGGTCGCCTTGACCTGAATACGGAGGGTCTGTTGCTCATGACCAATGACGGGGAGCTGGCCCGGTGGCTGGAACTGCCCTCAACCGGCTGGCTCAGAACCTATAAAGTGCGTTGCCACGGTTATTTCGACCGGGAAAAGGTGGCGGAAATCCGGCGCGGCGTTACCATAGAGGATGTGAAATACCGGGGGGTGAAGATCAATATCAATGAAAATCGGGAAAAATCCAATATCTGGCTGACCATTGGCATCAAGGAAGGCAAGAACCGCGAGGTACGCAAGCTTCTGGACTATATCGGCCTGCAGGTGACGCGGCTGATCCGCCTGTCCTATGGCCCCTTTGAGCTGGGCGAAATTGAGCGCGGCGGCCTGCTGGAAGTGACCGTCAAAGATATGCATCTTCATTGCGCCGATTATTTCAAGGACAGGGGCATTTCAGAGGAAGCTTCCGAAACCAAAAAACCGGCCCCTAAATCACGGGCAGGTTGGGCCAAAGCCAAACCCAAAGCAAACCAGCGGCGCATAAGCAAGAAAAGAAAAGACCCTAAACGGCGCGCAGAACAGGCTAAAAAACCAACCGGTCCCCGCAGGACATCCGGCAAAAAATGAGGATCATCGGCGGCGAATATGGCGGGCGCAAATTAACCCCGCTTTTGGGCCGGGACATACGCCCCACCACCGACCGGATGCGGGAAACCATCTTTAATATCCTCAGACATTCCTCCATAGACCTTGAAGGAGCAACGATATTGGATGTTTTTGCCGGAACCGGTGCCATGGGGCTGGAGGCTCTGTCTCACGGCGCGGCCCATGCCACTTTCTTTGACAATGACCCCAAATCCCGTCAAATTTTAAAAAAAAATATTTCCTTGCTGGGCGTTAGAAATAAAGTATCCGTCAAAAATGTATCTGCCCCGACATTGCCAGCCACAGATAAACAATATGATATTGTCTTTCTGGACCCTCCCTATCACCTTGATGTCATTAATAGCACTCTCTCAGCCTTAAGAGAAAAGAGATATCTCGCCAACAATTGTATAATCATCGCTGAACATTCTTCAGTAAATACCTTGGCATATCCAGATTATTTTATTGCCACAAAAGAAAAAACCTATGGCGATGCCCGTGTTATATTTTTGGAAAAAATTTTTTAGGTAACCATTAACCAGTCATATTTTCTGCTTCCGCATCTGTTTGATGTGTCTACCCTATTCCGGACAAGTAAGTTAAAAGAAATCTTGCCTCTAAGGAATAGAAAAATATGTCGAAACGAAAAGTTACCAAATATACGTCTGAATTCAGAGGAAACGCTATTAAGTTAGCGCTTGAATCAGATCAACCTGTTTCTCAAACAGCCAATAATTTAGGTATCAATCACAATACTCTACATACCTGGATTAGCAAATACGGACCTCCATCAGAAAACCAACACTCTCTTAATGAACATCATTTTGATGTGTCAACATTTTTCCGGACAGTTTGTTAAGCGGCTTTTGTGATATTTTCATATTCTACAGGTGATAAGTAATTATTTGCAGAATGCATTCTGTTTTGATTATAAAATACTTCAATATATTCAAATATAGCTTTTTTAGCCTCCTCCTGATTTTCAAATTTATGATGATGGACCAATTCTGTTTTCAGGGTATGAAAGAAACTTTCCGCCACAGCGTTGTCCCAACAATTTCCCTTCCTGCTCATGCTTTGAATAACCTCATGATCCTTCAGAATAGCCCGATGACTGTCTGAGGCGTATTGGCTACCACGATCCGTGTGCCAAATGAGGCCTGCTTCAGGTTTTCGCTGCCAAATGGCCATCAGCAATGCATCATTGACCAACTGGACCCGCATATGATTGGCCATAGACCATCCGACGACATTTCGGGAATAAAGGTCAATTACCGTCGCCAGATACAGCCAACCTTTTTTGGTGGCCACATAAGTAATATCCCCCACCCAATATTGGTTAATATGATCCACATCGAACCGTCTTTCCAATAGGTTCGGCGAGATTTCTTTTGTATGTTTGGAATAGGTCGTCACTTTGAATTTCCTTTTTGTTTTGCACTGTAGATCAGCCTCCCTCATTAACCGACCAACGCGCCGACGGCTAACAATCATTCCCTGCAAAGCCAATTTTTTCTTAATCCGTCGTGTGCCATACGTCTGGCGGCTCTCGACAAAAATATGGCGAATATCTTCCTTCAAGATCTTGTCCTGCCGAGCCCTTTGACTTATCGGGGCTTCCAGCCAATGGTAATAAGAACTCCGGCTGATCTTCATGAAACGACAGAGTGCTGAAACCATGTAATTACAGCTCTGCTCTTTAATCCACGCGTAATTTACAGAGTTTCTTTCGCAAAGTACGCGGCCGCCTTTTTTAACAAGTCACGCTCCTGCCTGACTTGGGCCAGTTCTCTTTTTAGACGTTTGATCTCATCAAAATGATGTTCCTTGAGGGAATGCGGTTTTTCTGAAGGCACGCCATATTTACTGATCCAGGTATGCAGGGTATTAACATTAATGCCTAAATTCTTTGCTGTATGTGCAATGGGCTGATCAGATTCAAGAGCTAATTTGATGGAGGATTCCCGAAACTCGGAGGGGTAGTTGTTTGCTTTTCTATTTGACATCTACTTCTATTCCTTAATAAGTCAGTTTCCTTTTAACTCACTTGTCCGAAATAGGGTAGACTCATCGGGTGGTCGAGGTCAGATGTTGAGATGAACAGTTCGGACTGAGTTGAGAAGGATTTCTGCATACCGCATTCTACCAAAAACAGCTTGGCTTGATGAGTTATGCTGAGGTCTCAGGGTCATAATT